>OIZR01001226.1_pt1 | contig 12431 bp, 16 predicted proteins | sample 1588591 | NCBI WGS metagenome assembly OIZR01 (sample SAMN03283249) | human gut metagenome | biome: human-associated habitat; material: feces | host: Homo sapiens | place: USA | collected 2013 | reverse complement strand
CTGTTGCAATAATCGCGTACATATGGCACCTCCTATTATCATTACTCGCCAACTGTGGTGCTTCGCTTTTACACGAAAACTTTTAGACCTCATTGTGCGGCATACTGTAACATAATACCATTTGTCTTTTGTAAAGTCAACATAAATAATACAAAATTATAAAGTTTTTCTGGCCGTTTTTGCCTTGTATTTCCACTTTCTTCTTAGTATAATGGAAAAAGTTTGGTTTGACAAGGAGGGGGAATGCCCATGAAAACAGATAGAAGGAAACAAATTTTTATCCGCTGCTGCTACGGCTATTCGGTCAGCGGGATGGCGGTGCTGGTGATCGGAGCGATTCTGCCGTCGGTGATCGCGGAGGCCGGAATCAGCTTTCTGGCTGCGGGCGGACTGCTCTCCGTGATGGCGGTGGGGAATCTTCTGGCCAGCTTCCTCTTCCCCGTCATGGTTCCCGCCATGGGAAGACGGTTCTCCATCACAGGGATGACCGCCATGGCACCGCTCTGTCTGCTGGGACTCACTCTTCTGCCGCCGCTTCCTGTCATGTACGGCATTATGCTGGTCTACGGCCTTGTGAGAGGTTCTGTTACAATTATAAATAACGCCGCCGTCAACGATATTTACGATGGAGGAGCGGCTGGGAAGCTGAACCTTCTGCACTGCAGCTTCGCGGTTGGGGCGTTCCTGGCGCCCTTTCTCACCGCAGTCCTGCTGAAGCTGGGATTTGGCTGGCGGTCGGTCGTCTATCTCCTGATCTTCATCACCGCCACCTCTGCACTCACTTACGGAACCATGGATTACAGTCTGTTAAATGAACGGGCCAGAGATGCGGCGCATTTAAAGCATTCCGGAAAACGGGAGGGGCGGGAATTCTTAAAGTCCTTTCAGTTCTACTGCATCGCTCTGATTCTTTTCTTCTACCTGGGTGTGGAAAATTGTATTAACGGCTGGTTTGTCACGTATTTGCAGAATACCGGGGTCATGAGCGAGACGTATGCCACCACGCTGGTGTCGGTGACCTGGCTGGTTATTATGGCGGGCAGGCTGGTCTGCGCCTCACTGTCCGGAAAGATGAGGCGCAGCTCTCTCATACTGATGAACGCATTGGGAAGCGGTATCTGCTTTTTCCTGCTGATCTCTACGAAGAGCCTTCCGCTCATTACACTCGCGCTGATCGGCTTCGGTTTTTTCCTGGCGGGTATCTATCCCACCTGCATCGCCGACGCGGGACCGCTGATCCAGGGCTCAACCTTCGGCATGTCGGTGCTTACGGCGATCTCCGCCATGGGCGGCATTCTGACACCCCAGATAGTGGGCGGCGCAGCGGATCATGTCGGGATCGTGGCCGCGATCGGGATCCTGGTGGTGAATGTGATTCTGGTGATCCTGCTTGCAGGGATTAATAGGAAGAAGTACTGTGATTGAGGCTGAGAGCATAGGAAGTAGTACTGTGACTGAGGCTGAGATGCATAGGAATAGGTATATTGACTGAAATTGCGATAAATAGAAGGAAGTATCGCGGCTGCGAACAGGATGCAAAAAGCACAGGGGAAAGAATATCCATTCAGCCCCCCTGTGCTTTTTTTGACAAAAATATTTACTTTTTCCATGTGGATGGTGCAAACAGCAGAAGCATCGGGAAAACCTCCAGACGTCCGGCCAGCATATCGAACATCATCACCCATTTCGACATGGCCGAGAAGCCGGAGAAATTGCCGGTGGGGCCGACAGCGCCGAGTCCCGGGCCAATGTTGTTGAAGGTCGCCGCCACAGCGGTGAAATTCGTTGTAAAATCAAAGTTATCGAGGCTGACGATCACGGTCGAGAGAACGAAAATCACCAGGTAAGCCACCAGAAATGTATTGATGGACCGGATGACCTGATGCTCGACCGGTTTGCTTTCGATCTTTATGATCTTGACACTCCTCGGATGAAGCAGGGAAAATAACTCCTTTTTCACCGATTTAAGCAGAATAATGACCCTGGATACCTTGAGGCCGCCGCCCGTACTTCCGGCGCAGGCGCCGATGAACATCAATACGACGAGCAGACCCTTGGAGAATTCCGGCCATTTGTCAAAATCTACCGTGGAGAAGCCGGTGGTCGTGATGATGGATGCTACCTGAAATGCCGCATGGTGGAAGGCCGCAAAGATACTGGTAAAGCTTCCGCGGATATTGAGGGTGATGAGAAGAACGGTTACGCCGATAATTCCCAGATAAGCCCTCGCCTCCTCGCAGCGAAGCGCGTCCTTCGGATGGTGAATCAGGAATAGGTAATACACGTTAAAGTTAATGCCAAAGAGTATCATGAACACGGTGATGACTCCCTGGAGATAATAGCTGTCATAGAAGGCAATGCTGTTGTTTTTGATGCCGAAACCACCGGTACCGGCCGTACCGAAGCTGGTTGCCAGCGAATCGAACAGCGGCATACCGCCGACAAGCAGGAGGACGACCTCCACCACTGTCATGAAGAAATAGATTCCGTAGAGAATCTTGGCGGTGGATTTTACCTTTGGAACCAGCTTCCCTACAGATGGCCCCGGGCTCTCCGCTTTCATGAGGTACATGTTATAACCGCCTGCCAGCGGAAGGATGGCGAGAATAAACACGAGAACGCCCATGCCTCCGATCCAGTGTGTAAAACTCCTCCAGATCAGCATACAGTGGGACAGACCTTCCACATCCGTTAAAATACTGGCTCCCGTCGTCGTAAAACCGGAGATTACCTCGAACATGGCATCCTCAAACCGGGGAATCTCCCTGCTTAAGTAAAAGGGCAGGGACCCGAAAAAGCTGAGCACAATCCAGCTCATTGCAACAGAGACAAAGCCCTCCTTGGCGAAGAATACCATATTATCCGGTTTCCTGCGTGTCAGAAGAAGACCGGTCGTTCCGCATACCGCCATGACGGCCAGGAACCAGATTCCGCTGCTTTCCCGGTAAATGGCAGCAACCACACATGGAAGCAGCATAAAGATGGCTTCCATATTCATAATCCATCCCAGAAGATAGACGATAATTTTCTTATTCATTTCCTTCGCCTTTTCCTACTTTAGTATATCCTTCAAATCATTTAATCCGGTATTGGTGGTAACGATGATTACACGGTCACCGGTTTCAATAACATCTTTTCCACGGGGGCTCCGGATCCTTCCATTGCGGTTAATGCAGGCAACCAGAAGATTGTCCTTTAAGCGAAGCTTCTCCAGCGGAATGCCGACGATCGCGGGATCGTTCATCACGCGGAATTCCAGCGCCTCGGCGCGGTTAGCCACGATTTTATAGAGTGTCTCCACATTGCTGCCCATGGAATTCTGCATGGCGCGCACATACTGCAGGATGGAATCAGAGGTAATTAACTTGGGATAGATCACACTGCCTAAATTCATGGAGTTAATTACATTTTCAAAGGCTATCTTATTGACCTTTGTGATCAGCTTCGCCTTCGACTGGCTGGCCGCATACAGCGACAGCATGATGTTTTCCTCGTCGAATCCGGTCAGGGATGCAAATGCCTCTGTCTGGCGGACGCCCTCCTGTAAAAGCAGCTCCTGATCAGAACCGTCGCCGTGGATAATCATGGCCTTTGGCAGCAGCTCGCTGAGCTCGTTGCAGCGTTCGACGTTCTGTTCGATGATTTTGATCTGAATCTTTGTGTTTTCCAGAAGCTTTGCCACGTAATACGTGATCTTGCCGCCTCCTACAAACATGGCGGTTTTAATGGTATTATTGATGATTCCGGCCTGCTTGAAGAATTCCGTGGATTCTGCAGGAGGCGCGATAATGGAGATCTTGTCTCCCGCCTGCATCTCGAAATCACCGCTGGGGATGATGACCTCCTCTCCCCTCTCCACCGCACAGATCAGGACGGTACAGCGAAGCTTGTCCAGAACGTCACGGACCTTCATGGCATGGAGCTTCGAGTGGTCGGGAACGAGGAATTTTAAAATCTCGATACGGCCCTTGGCGAAGGTATCGATCTTGATGGCCGACGGAAAGCGAAGCAGTCTGGAGATCTCCATGGCCGCAGCCATCTCCGGATTGATGGCCATGGAAAGACCAAGCTCCTCCCGGATATAACGCGTCTCCGAGCTGTATTCCGGATTCCGGATTCTCGCGATCGTATGACAGTTACCTGCTTTTTTTGCAATCAGACAGCAGAGCATATTTAACTCGTCTGAATTGGTGGTGGCGATGAGTAAATCTGTCTCCTGGATTCCCGCCTCCATCTGAACCTTATAAACCGCACCATTTCCCACGACACCCATGACGTCGATCCGCTCAGTGATAGCGCTTAGAACAGCTGTGTTCTTATCAATGATTGTGATGTCATGATGTTCGTTGTTCAACTGTTCGGCCAGGGTAGTTCCTACCTTCCCACACCCGACAATTATGATTTTCATGTGTCTGCCTTCCCTTTTATAAGCGCGGCCTGTTCATGGAACGGCCTGCGTATTTTTTTCCTGGTGACTTCCACCAGATTCAGTTTTGTAATTTCCACAACGGATGTCTTAACCGGATCCTTTGCCAGAACCCGGGACAATACGGATAAGAGTTCCCGCTGGTCCTCTTCTGTCTCCATATCGATGAAATCGATGATGATGATTCCGGATAAGTTGCGCAGCCGCAGTTGGCGGGCGATTTCCACGGCCGCCTCCGTGTTGATCTTCATAATCGTGTCATGGAGATTCTTTTTGCCGGAGTACTTCCCGGTGTTGACGTCGATCACGCAGAGCGCCTCCGTAGGCTCGATGACGAGATAGCCGCCGGATTTCAGCCATACCCGTTTACCCAGCGCTTCACTCATGGATTTTTCCACTTTATAAAGCTTGGACAACGGCAGCAGGGCATCGTCATAGAAGGACAGCTTCTGCAAGTCTCCCGGCTGAAAGCTTTTGAGATAAGCCTGAATGGCCTCGTAAATATCGGTCTCATCCGTTACGATCGCTCCCAGAGAACCGTGAAAGCTGTCGCGGATATCGGTCAGATACGACGGAGGGGTCCGGTATAAGAGACTGTAGCATGTCCGGTGAAGGGCGTCCTCCATGACTCTGCGGTATAATGCCTTTAAGCTCTTAAGCTCTTCCAGAATCGCATCAAAAGAGGCTTCCGGCGCATTTGTTCTCACAATTATACCGAAATCCTCTTCCTTTTCTGCCTCCAGAATGGGTTTGATCTGTTTCTTCCACTCCAGATCCGACAGCTTTGAGGAGAACCCCAGCTGCCGTTTACCGGCCGTCAGGACGATGTAGCGCCCTGTGAAGTTTAAATTGCCGGTAAGGACGGGCGCCTTTGTCTTGACTGCGTCCCGGTCAACCTGTACGATGATTTCATCGCCGGCCCTCAGCCTGCCATCCGGACTGGCTGCGGAGGCATGATGAATATAGCCGTCCGCAAGGCTTAAATATCCCATACAGCCGTCTCCGATCTCGACGAAGGCCGCCCCTATGTTCTTTACAATGTTCTTTACTTTACCAATATAAATGCTGCCGAGAATGGAACGCTCTTCCTCCGGCTCGAGGTTCAGGGACACGGTATCACCGTCTGACTGAACCATCGTAAGGATTGCTCCGTTCCATCTCGTAATGATGAGCTTATTCAACTTTTTCACCTATAAGTCCCAAAGGCACCAGGTTTCTGTTTTCTTCATCACCGGTATTGCCGTAGACCTCTTCCCGCTGGATTAAAAAGGCGAATTCCGGGCAGGACTCGCCCCGCCACCGGTCATACGTCTCCATGATCAGCTCCGGCTTTAAGTTGTCCTGGCTTCCGGCGGAAACCTTCATGAAGATACGGTCTCCTTCTGTGGTAAGCTCGTAGATGGCCGGCTTTAAATCCATCTCCCGCTCACCCTTTTTCGTCTTTTTCACTGCGAGTATCTGATCCTGCTGATAAAATTCCTTCAGGCCTGCAAAAAAGGCTTCCAGATCCTCCGGCGCTTTTCCTTCGCGGAACGTAAGCGTATAGTCCGCGGCGGCCACAATGGACATGGCATTTTTCGCATTGTCCTCCAGTTTATGACACTCCAGAACTTCAATTCCTTCCACCATAACCGCATTTAACTGTTTCACCATGGTTTCGCAGCTGCTCATGGAATTTACCTCAATGTCCATGTACTCTCCGTTGCTCGTCAGGCCGAGTCCAAGGGGAGCCGCAAAGGACATGATCTGGTGGGGGCTGAAGCCCTCGCTGTATTTGATATCAATGCCGGCACGCCGTATGGCCTTCTGAAAATACCGCATGACATCGAGATGACCGATAAATTTAACGGGGCCCTGCTTCGAGAACTTAATTCTTACTTTCATAGCAGACACCTCCTCCAAAACGCATCCCGCCGCAGGCAGAACATCTCTGTCGGCAGTTCGGCGTTAATTTTTCATCAATGGCGTTCAGCCACTCTCTCTTTAAGAATTCTTTAGAAACACCCGCGTCGATGAAATCCCATGGGAAAACTTCGTCCAGGCTTCGCTCTCTCGTCGTATAGAAATCCACGGAAAGGCCGCAGGTCTCAAAGGCTTTCATCCAGATTCTGTTGTCGAAGTATTCGGACCAGGAATCGTAGATGGCACCGTTTTTATAGGCTTCCTCGATCAGCGCTCCGGTCTTTCTGTCGCCGCGTGCCAGAACTCCTTCCAATACGGTTAAATCCGCCTCGTGGTAATTGTACTTAAGGCTCTTCTGGTTCTTCATCTGCCGGAACTTGTCCTTGACGATGTAAGCCCTTTCGATAAACTCTTCTTTCGTACACATGCGGGCCCACTGGAATGGAGTAAACGGCTTTGGTACGAAAAACGAAGAACTGGCCACTACGTTGACCTTACCGTTTCTCTGTTCCTTCGGAATCTCATAGTAGATTTCCGCCACCTTTTCAGAGAGTTCGGCAATGCCTTCCATGTCCTCCTTCGTCTCCGTCGGAAGACCCAGCATGAAGTAAAGCTTCACACGGTTCCATCCGCCATGAAAGGCGTCGTTCGCGCCCTGTAAGATCACTTCTTCCGTCAGTCCCTTGTTGATTACGTCGCGGAGTCTCTGAGATCCGGCTTCCGGGGCAAAGGTCAGGCTGCTCTTCTTCACATCCTGTACCTTGCTCATGACGTCTAAGGAAAACGCGTCGATTCGGAGGGATGGCAGGGAAATATTCACACCCTGTCCCTTGAACTCATCGATCAGGAAATTCACAAGCCCTTCCAGGTACGTATAATCGCTGGAGCTTAAGGAACTCAGGGAAATCTCCTCGTGTCCCGTGCTTTTCAGCATCTTATAGGCGTAATCTTTTAGATATTCGAGGCTGTGCTCGCGCAGCGGACGGTATACGTTGCCGGCCTGGCAGAAACGGCATCCGCGGATGCAGCCCCTCTGGATCTCTAAAACCACGCGGTCCTGAGTCGCTTTGATAAAAGGAACCACGGGAGTCTCGATATAGTATGCGTCGTCCATGTTCACCACCAGCTGCTTGGTGATGGTCTCCTTCGCATGGCTGTTATTGGGGCGGAAGCTTTTTATGGTTCCGTCCTCATGGTATTCCACATCGTAAAAGGCCGGAACATAGATGCCTTCAATCTCGGCGGCCTGTTCCAGGAATTCACGGCGGCTCCTGCCCTGTTTCTTATTTTCTTTATAGCGGTCCATCAGTTCGAAATAAACCGTCTCTCCCTCACCGATATAGAACATGTCGAAGAAATCGGCCAGGGGCTCCGGATTATAGGCGCAGGGGCCGCCTCCGATGACAATGGGATCACTCTCCGTCCGGTCCGCCGCGTGAAGCGGAATCTGTGCCAGATCCAGAACCTGCAGAATGTTCGTGTATGACATCTCATACTGAAGCGTGATTCCAAAGAAATCAAAATCTCTGACCGGGTCCTGCGATTCCAGGGCGAACAGCGGAATCTTTTTTTTCCGCATGATCTTGTCTAAATCGGTCCATGGGGAATAGACACGTTCGCAGTAGATGTCTTCCCGGCGGTTGAACATATCGTAGAGAATCTGCATGCCGAGATGCGACATACCGATTTCGTACACGTCGGGGAAACACATGGCAAAGCGTATATCCACTTTTTCCGGGTCCTTATTTACTGTATTTACCTCGCCTCCAATATAACGGGCGGGCTGCTGGATACTTAGTAATATTTCATCATTTAAAGCTAGTTTTCTCATTCTTTTTCCTTATTTATTGTGCTGTCTGCACAGTATTTTTGGTTTGCGCAAAGGGCCAAACTGAATTGAAAAGAGCTTGAAAATACATCCTGATTTGCTCTTATTTGTTCCTTTTTCACCCCTTTTTTCAAGAAAATCGGGCCCTTTTTTGAAAAAAACGACAAATCTTTTTTATCCCGACTACTTAACATGGGATAACACAATATGCCACAATGCATAATTATAAGGCATTTCACAGTATTAAGCAACACCATTCGGCAGAACATAATCAAGAAAGGACGGTGAAAATGCACAATCGATCACCTGTGGCTCATCAGACGGAAGAATCTCGTCAATGAAGCTGTCAAATTCCGGAACCCCTTGGCTGATAATTTGATCCGAGTCCGTATAGACATTTAATGTAAACAACTCATCATAATGTCCCAGCGCTATGGACAACTCTTTTAAGTTTGCCTTATTCTCCACCATGATGGTCGCATAGGAATGGCGCAGGTCATGCCAGTGGAATTCCTCCGGAATGCCAAACTCCGCTTTAAGGGCATTGAAGGGTTTGCTGTAGTCTCCTTTTGCATGGGGCCGCCCATTGGGCTGATACCAGATATAACCATTATCAAGAAAGCCTGGAGGTGATGCCTTTCCAGTAATCATACCGCTCTTTGGCAACGATAATCTCCTCAACAACAAATTCCGGGATTGCGCTTTTCCGTTCGCCGGCATGTGATTTAGTCTTGATAGTCTGGGCGAAGTTCATATGAACAAAGTTTTTACTCTTTGCATACTTGAATGCTCCCATTTGCTTAAAGTTGTCAAAATTAAATTATCCTTCTTAGCCTGAATTGGCTTCCTGTGATGTTATCAGCTGTATTTTATCCGAATCAAATACAATATCGCCGACTTTTTCTTCGCCTTGCAGCAGAGAGATATCCACAAAAGATTTCACGTCTACGTCTGCCTCATAGAGCGATAATGAATGGTTCTCGTTAACAAAAACCATATCCTTATTAAAATAGGAATAATCAAACAGAACAACCTCTTTATTATGTGTGTCAAAATATCCGGCCAATGACCGATGGATACCTGATCCCCATGAGTAAGTAAAGTACAGTTCGCTTTTACCATTCTGGTCGATATCTGCAACAGCAAACTTAGTTCCTGCAAATATGAAATAATTTTATCATCAAATCGCTTTCTAATAATTTTACAAGGATTTCCGCCTGCGATATGATAAGCAGGAATATCTTTTGTTACAACTGAATTTGCCCCAACGATAGCCCCATCACTAATATGAACACCTGGCATAACAGTAACATTTTGACCGAGCCAGACATCGTTTCCAACAATTGTATCGCCTTTGTATGGCAAATCTTCCAAGGCAGGTGTGCATTTTTCCCAACCACATCCCATGATATTAAATGGATAGGTCGTTACACTTTTCATTCTGTGATTAGCACCGTTCATTACAAATTCAATGCCCTTTGCAATGGCACAAAATTTCCCAATAATCAACTTATCTCCGAGAAACTCATAATGGTGGGTCACATGTTCTTCAAACTTTTCTGCACCATTTACATCATCATAGTAGGTATAATCGCCTATTGTAATATTAGGGCGAGTGATTATATTTTTAATGAAGCAGACACTTTTAATTGCTTCATTTGGATAAACTGCATTTGGATTCGGTCCGTATTGCATATTCAAATCCTCCTTGATAAATTCAAAGTTATTAATCAAAATTATTAAAAACTGATATCCCTAAAATCTTTATATTCCACCCATCATTGTAACCTGTTTCTGATTCTAAATCTAACTGATGATATTTTGAAATGTCATACAAAACAGCTCTATAACGAACACTGCCGCCATCTTTATATCTTGTTGGAACAGGCATCAAAAGCACAAGTAAAATAATAACTGCAATAATAATTTTTGATTTCTTCTTCATCTACATGATCTCCCGTACAAATTCAAACTTATCAGGCAAAATATTCTGTCTCTATGAAGCCGACTTGCGGGCAGCAACCTCCGCACAGACCAGCCTGGCTATTTGCTCCGCTGTTTCATTTGTCAGTAGGAAGAACATTCCATCATTCCGGCATTTTTTATATGTGTCACCATTCAAGGTATAAACAAACCCTTTCACACAGGTGCCGCTACAAGCATTAGGATCAATCAGTCTCTTGCAATCACGAGAAGCCGTCATTTTCTTTTGCATATCAGCGGGCAGAGAAGCGATTACATCTCTATACCTGCCAGCGTTGTCACCGTAAATCCGTGCTAATACACCCGACTTCCGAAACACCCAATTCATTACTGTTTTCTTCTCTAATTGATATGAAGCAGCATAACCGCTCTTTACTTCTTTAATTACAAGGTTACAGCCTTGTTCTATAAGTTTATAATTAAGTTTCTCGACAAACACACGGTGTTTTGGTTCAACTGCCGTTAGAAACTCTCTAAATGAAGCCTTTTCATTTGCCATTATCTTTTTCTCCCTCAACTTCCAATTGAACAAAATCGCTGCGCGATGGCCTGCCAAGGCTGTGGCGCAGCGATTTTGTTCAATTCAAATTTATCCAGTTTGTCAAACTGGAAATTCACTAATTGAAATCATGGTTTATAAAGATTAAAACCATGTTCCCGCTGATAAGCTGGTCCTTGTGATTTTATTCCAGCCCAATCCCTATCGCTTTTTACTTTATCAAATAGCCTCAGCAAATTCTTATTTTTCTGCCTGAAAAGCTGGGGATTTGTTTTATTACTTCTCTATTGAAATAAACGGAGGAAAGGTGTCGGAGCTATCGTTACGTTGCATGGTTCTTGTATCCACCTCAAAAGACCTGCCATCATATTCATAGTGAAGCTTTTCATTTTTAACATAAAAACGATGTTCCGCTTGAAATGCAACGGGCTTAAAACGCCCTCCCTGTATCGGCTGGTCACGATACAATACTTGGTCTTCTGATAATTTTAGCACATCATTTTCAAGACGCAAATCATAAATACCACTTACGATAGCCTCTGCCGCCACATTTTTTCCCGAAGCCGAAATGAAACGAAAACACCCTGTAATACCATCAGTGCTTTTTCTCTTTGCCAGTTCAAATCGGAACAAGGATACAGCGCTGAAATCTTTTCGTAATTTTTCTCGTTGTCCCTCCTTATCTATAAGCCATATCTTCTCATTTGATACAATAAACATATCCAACTGAAATCCACTCTGAGAATATTTTAAATTAGAAAAAGATATTTGATCAGAGTAAACGCCCTGTAATGCCCCATTTTCCAGCTTGTAAACTAATTCATTTGTAAACAACGTTTTACCATCCACATTCGCTTCAATGAAGTTGATAATTTCTTTCATTTTCACCTGTCCGCCCTTTCAATCTGAAATACACCTTCTCTGCAAAAAAAACGTAGCCCATTTATCGTTGGATTAATTATACTTCATTTTGCCATATATGTATAGCGTGAGCGTGAAAGAGCCCATGGCCTCTACAGGATATATTCAGACTTGTGAAACAAAGCAGTCAGGGGGCTGATATTGCTTCACTAAGTAGGCGTTATAGTAACAGTATCCGTCAATCCAGTACCAGCCATTTTCGAAAGCTGCACCGTATGTGCCATCATGGATCGGGTAAAAAACACCAGATACCACTAATAAGATGCCACCCTTCTGCCAACTGGCCGCTTTCATCCAGATAATAAAGTTTTCCATGTCCCGGCAAAAGCCGTCATACACTGAGACACTGTAAGCAGCACAATAAGCGGCTTTCCTACTACTTTCCTAATCTTCATAGATTGACCTCCTTTCTCTGATAATTATGGAGGCCAACTCTTTTATTTCGGTTCTGCCAGCAGCAGGTCGGGAGTTTCCGTATATTTCGAAGTGTACTCAGTCACATTGAAAATCCGATTTTGATATGATATGATGATTTAAGCAAAAGCCTATGGAAAACGACCACAATTAAAGTTATACTGCTTCGGCGATATGATAAATAAGAAAAAAAGAAGGAGTGATTGCGATGAAAAAAACAGTTTTCTCATTTACTATCAAACAAAAAGAAAAAAGGAGAAATTACTATGAGTACAATCACTTATCAAAAACTATGCAAAAACCACCTGCATGATGAGGTTCTCGACAAATTTAATCGTTACCAAAAAGTCAGCCGTTGCTGGAGAAAACAAAATGATGAATGGGTTCTGATAGATCATCCGTATGGTGTTAGTATATAAGAGTGGACACAAAAAGTTGAACGATCTATAATAGCAATT
>OIZR01001216.1_pt1 | contig 12569 bp, 9 predicted proteins | sample 1588591 | NCBI WGS metagenome assembly OIZR01 (sample SAMN03283249) | human gut metagenome | biome: human-associated habitat; material: feces | host: Homo sapiens | place: USA | collected 2013 | reverse complement strand
GACGCTGATGCAAAATATGACGGTGTTGATGGTTCTAACGACGGCAGCAAAGGCCCTCAGAAAGCTGTTGAACAGTGGTTTGCAGATGCATACGACAACGGCGACTTCGAAAAATTCGATTTCAAGAGAAGACTGTGGGATGAAACAGTTCCTAACTCTGGCGACGACGAAATCGAAATCAACTTCAGCCTGCAGCTGGTTGCAGACCCTAACTTCGAAGGCGATGTAACTCTGAAACTGGAAGGCGACGCTGTTGATACACAGGAAGTAACAATCGCTAAATTCGTTAAACCTTTCGTAGTAGAAGCTCAGCAGAACGACATGCAGATCGACTACAGAAACACAGAAATCCCTACATCCGTAGTGATCAAAGAAGCAGAAGCTGGTCTGTGGGACAAAAACACAACATTCGAACTGTCTCTGGATAAGATCGATTTTGACGACGAAGGCAAAATTGCAGTAGACAAAAAATCCGGTCTGGAACTGAAAGACGACAAAGTAAGAACAAAAGCTAACGATGACAAACAGGAAGTTATCTACTTCACAGTTGATTCCAGAAGTGATGACGAACCCGCTACAGTAACACTGTCCGGTATCCAGCTGTACATGCAGAGATCTCTGCCCGCAGGTGCTTATGACCTGAAAGTAGTTTCTCCTGAAATGTACAATGATTATGCAAAAATGCAGGCTCAGGGTCAGTTCGGCGAAAAAGATAGCAAAAACAATGCAATCAACACAGTTGCTGATCTGAACGAAGATTTCGTAAGCCACACAGCTAAAGCTGGTTTCGTTAACATCGTAACAGCTGGTCGTGAAGATACAGATTCCTTCACAACTAAAGTTGTAGTTCCCGTTGGTGAAAAATACCTCATCTCCGGTGAAAACAAAGTAGAAATCGATGCTCCCGCATACATCAACGCTGATGGTTACACAATGCTGCCTCTGAGAGCTGTATCCGTAGCTCTGGGCATCAACTCCAACAACGTTCTGTGGGATCAGGCTACAAGAACAGCTACAATCATGTACGGTTCTAAGATCATCTCCATGACATATGGTCAGAAAGTTGTATATGTAAACGCTGCTCCTATCCCCGCATCCACATCCGTTGAAATCACAAACGACAGAATGTTCCTGGGCCTGAGAGATCTGGGCAACGCTCTGGGCGTAACAGATATCACATGGGATGCAGCTACAAAGACAGCTACACTGAACGGCAACAAATAATTTGTTCCCTCTAAGTGTAAAACCTTTGTGAGAACAAGAGACCTCCTCTTTTGAGGAGGTCTTTTTTTATTGTTTTTTCTGTGCTATCATATACTTTCCATAGGTTAGTGCTTCTTTATTAAGAAAACAAAGAAAGCTAAAATCTTTGCAGAAGGCTTCCGGTTTTCTGATTTTACAGGATTTTAGTAAGTATGTTTTCTTCTATAGAGCCCCTTTAAAGAAATTAAAAACAATGTTTTTTAAAGAGGGGACTGCTTTTGATTTTCCTTTTCTTTCTTACGCACATCCTTAGCCACCTTTTTTACCTTATTTTCATTTCCATATATTTCCTATTATATTTGTATACTTATGTATTATATAAGTAAATAATTGTATATTTTTAGTGTATTTTTCGATATACTATGAAGTCGACATGTAGGAAATTCGTAAGATTTTTATAAGACACTCTTTTTGGAAACACCTTAAAAACGTTGATATATCAATGAAAACTCATGTTTTTGTTGCCTTTAAAAATTTGTAAAAAGGTTACAGTTCTGTTACATCTGAAATTTCCTCTTGCCAAAAATGCTGTGCATAAGTATAATGAACTTGCATACGAAATCTGTGCTTTCTCTGTATCTCTTCGGCACAGACGAAGATTGTACCAAGGAATCCGAGGCTCTTTGCGGAATGGGGGAATGAACCGCAGTGCCCAAGGTGCCGTTTTTGCCTGTGGCGGACGGTAGAGAGGTGGTACAGACCAGTGGCAGGTTCGTTGTATAATTATGAAACGAAAAAGAGATGAAAAGACGAGACAAAAGGAGGAATGAACCATGAAGAAATTTCTTTCCATGGTGATGGCTGCGGCTATGGTCGTATCCCTGGTTCCCGCAACTGCATTTGCGGCTTCCGGCGACGTAAAAGCAACAGCTAAGGTTGTAGGTTCCAAGAACTACACACAGGACGAGATCGAGTCCAAAACGATCAACAAAAAAGTTAAAGGCCCTGAAGTACAGCTGACATTCACAACAGCTGACTATGCTTCCACTTCCGATACAGCAGTGAAATACACTCTGTCTCTGGATAACGCAGATTTTTACAAATCCGGCAGCGCAATCGCTGACAAGGGTAAATTGACTGTTTCCCTGAAAGGTGACAAAACAGTAACAAAACAGGTTGGCGAAAGCGACAAAGACGTTGAATTCAAAGATGTTTATGACAGTGGTAACGAAGTAAAAATCGCTTCTGTAAAATTTACAGATAATGATGAAGTAGAAGTTGTTATCGACGGTAAAATGGAAAGAGGTACAGTTCTGGCCTTCGACCTGACTTCCGTTATGGACAAAACAACAAAAGGCAAACAGGCAAAAGTAACTGTTGAATCCGATGATATCACAATCTCCAACGGTTCCGACCTGACATACGCTTCCGTTGAAAGCAAAGGCATCAAAGCTTCTGTAAAAGATACTGTTGATGTTGCTCCTGAAGAAATGGTTGAACTGAAAGAACTGAAGATCGAACCCGCTGTTGGCGACAACATTGGCGCGATCATCAAAACAGACGGTAAACTGAAACTGAAACTGAGCAGCGGTTTTGAATTCGCAGGCAAAAAGACAGACCTGAAATTCAGCGTAGGTAACCCTACTATCGATAGCTTCGAAGATGACGAAATCGTACTGAACATCGGTGATGCTATTCGTAGCGCAGACGTTCTGAAAATCACAGGTCTGAAAGTGGAAGCTACTTCCGCTAAAGCAGGCTCCGTTGCTACTCTGAAAGTTTACGCTGACGGCAACGACACAGTTTCCGTAGAAGTTGCAAAAGTTGTTGATTCCGCAGTTGTACTGTCCGTTGATAAAGACGCAGACGTACCCGTAATCTACAGCGGCGTTAACGTGAAAAACACAGGTATCACAAGCAGCAGCGATCACGAAGCTCTGGAAGTAACTGTAAAAGAAACATTCCCCGGCGCTTGGGACGATGCAAAAGACTTCACATTCAAACTGCCTCAGGGCGTTTACATCGCTGACGTACAGAGCGTTTCTGCAGACAACATGCAGGTAGCTGATGTAAAAACATGGTTTGAAGGCGCTTACGATAAAGGCGATTACGAAGCTCTGACATTCAAGAGAAGAACTTGGACTGAAACAGATCCTTCCAAGAAAGATAAAGCAGAACTGAAATTCACTCTGGTTCTGGTTGCTGACCCTAACTTCGAAGGCGATGTTACTGTAACTCTGACAGGCGATGCTCTGAAAGAACAGAAAGTAACAGTTGCAAAATTCGTAAAACCTTTCACAGTAGAAGCAAAACAGAACGACATGCAGATCGACTACAGAAACACAAAAGTTCCTACAGATGTAGTCATCAAAGAAGCAGAAGCTGGTCTGTGGGATAAGAACACAACATTTGCTCTGTCTCTGGATAAGATCAACTTCGACGACGATGCAAAAGTAACAGTAGACAGCAAGAGCGGTCTGAAAGTAAAAGACGTAAAAACAACAAAAGGCGTTGTTACTTTCAAAGTAGACTCTAAGAGCGATGACAAACCCGCAGAAGTAACAGTTTCCGGCCTGACACTGTTCATGGACAGAAACCTGCCTGCAGGTGCTTATGACCTGGATGTATTCTCTCCCGTAATGCTGGGTGCAGACAACGGCAGCAGAGACACAGTTGCAGATCAGAAAGGCACAATCGAAGATAAAGGCTTCCTGTCTCAGGATATCCTGGGCAAATCCACAACAAAACGTGTGGTTGCTGACGTAAACGATGATTTCTACAGCACAACAGCAAAAGCTGGCTTCGTAAACATCATCACAGCTGGTCGTGAAGATACAGATTCTTTCACAACTAAAGTAGTAGTTCCCGTTGGTGAAAAATACATCGTTTCCGGCGAAAACAAAGTTGAAATCGATGTACCCGCTTACATCAATGCAAACGGCTACACAATGCTGCCTCTGAGAGCTGTAGCAGTTGCTCTGGGCATCAACACAAACAACGTTCTGTGGGATCAGAACACAAGAACAGCTACAATCATGTACGGTTCTAAGATCATCAACATGACATATGGTCAGAAAGTTGTATACGTAAACGGCGCTATGATCCCTGCAACAGCTTCTGTTGAAATCAAAGACAACAGAATGTTCCTGGGCATGAGAGATCTGGGCAACGCTCTGGGCGTAACAGATATCACATGGGATCAGGCTACAAAAACAGCGACTCTGAACGGCGGCAAATAAGCATCCGTTGTATTCCAAACCCTTATGTATAGAAAAGAGGCTCCTGTGGGAGCCTTTTTTCCTTTTGGAAAGGGTGCCTATAAGTTAGGTAGAAATACGATTCCCAAAAACAGATTTCATCTGAAAAAGGCTGACATCCTTTGTTTATAAGGATGCCGGCTTTTTCGTTTTTTAGAGATACGCCGAAAGCAGGAACCGTTTTTTTGTTTTTCCCGAAGAAAAGTTTAAGAAATATGAAAGCACCTGTTTTTTTTCTGGATAATATGGTATAATTGGTTTTACTATAAACATATCTTGGGATATCACCCATAGGAGGTTTGAGAGATGAAAAAATATTTTGTCAAAGGAAGAACCGTTGCGGCAACGGCTATGGCTGCCCTGTTGGTATCTACCACAGCATTTGCGGCGGAACAGCCCAAGGAATCCATTCCCGCTACCAAAATTTTGACCATAGAAGAAGCACAGGCTCTGGAAGCCCAGAAGGAAAAAGAACTCACTTATGAAGAAGCAGTGGAACTGGCTACCAAAAACAGCTCTGACCTGCGTTCTGTGGCGGAAACAGCCGATTATTTGCAGGATCTGAAAGAAGATATCTGGGATATCACAGGATCTTTCTCTGTGCCCACCGTATCTTATCAGCAGTGGGTGGATGATGATATTTACGCCATCTATTCCTCCATCCAGAACATCAGCAGCAGCATGACCAAAAACCGCTACTCTGAAGAACTGACAAAAATTTCCCTGGAAGCAACCGTAAAGAATTACTATACTTCTATTTTCAGCGACCAGAGCTCTCTGGAACTGGCAAAAAAAGATATGGCAGTGAAAAAGACATTGTGGGAACAGGGTCAGCTGAAAAACCAGCTGGGACTGCTCAGTGACTATGATTTGCAGAAACTTCGCTCTGATTATGAACAGGCACAGTATAACGTGACAAAGCTGGAAATGGCTCTGGAACAGGAATATCTGTCCTTCTATAACTTCATCGGTCAGGACAGGGAAAAGGACTATACACTGGTTTATGACGTGGAATATGCCCCTTATGAGCTGCCTCAGCCCATGACACAGTATATCAACAGCAAAATGAACACCGACTATACCATCAAATTGCAGGAGCAGGCTGTGAAAGACGCGGAATTCAATAAGAATTACATGTCTATGTCCTCCTCCAACGCAACCTCTGCCAATAACAAGCATTCCTATGAGGAAGCGAAACGGAGCCTGAAAACCGCTAAAGACAGTAAGGAACTTGCTATCCAGAATGCTTATAATTCCATTCTGTCTTTGGAAAGCCAGTATGATTCCGCATTGACCACACTGGAACAGGCAAAAGCGGCACAGCGTGCAGCAGAAGTAAATTATAAAGCAGGCAATACAACAGCAATTACATTAGACCAGGCTGCCCTGGCAGTGGAACAGGCACAGAACGCTGTGACACAGCTGGAATATGCCCACGACATGCAGATTTATCAGTTCGAAAATACAGAACTGCTTTCCAGCGGCACAACAGGAAAAACTTCCGCATAAGCCGAAAATGAGAAAATACTAAGAAAATTATGAGAAAAAAGGACGTTTTTATGAGAAACGTCCTTTTTTTGTAATTTTTAGAAATCCCAGAAAATCAAGGTTTTCTCCACTTATGTTTCAGTAATTTTACATTGAAATTAGAGTTTGGCAAAGTCTATTGTCAATCTTTTTTTTGCGGATATAATAGCGTTGCAAAGTTCAAACGCACAAAACATGCAGGAAATATGCAGATTTTGCTTTGAAGAATATGGGAAAGAGAGCATGAATTCTGTTTGAAATTATAGGGAACAGAAGCAATGGTCTGGGGGATTTTTCAAGGTATGTATGTCTTTTGTGCGAAAGAATGCATCTTCGTTTTATAACTATGCAACGACATTTTTACAGAAGCAAAAGGAGGAACAGACATGAAGAGATTTATCTCATTAGCCATGGCGTCTGTAATGGCAGCTTCTCTGCTGCCGGCAACAGCATTTGCAGCCACTGGCGACGTGAAAGCCACTGCCAAAGTGGTAGGGGCTGAAAACTACACAGAAGGTGAAATGAACCAAAAAAGGTTCTGAAGGCATTATTGCTTAGAAAGATGCACCTGAATTACAGCTGACATTTACCACAGCAGACTATGCAAGCAGCAGCGTACCTGAAGCGGAAATCGAACTGACATTGGATAAAGCAGATTTCCTGCAAAACGACAGTGAAACTGTTGTCAGCAGCAAAACAACAGAAGATGACCTGACACTGTACATGGACAGAAACCTGCCCGCAGGTGCTTATGACCTGAACATGTACGCTCTGGATATGCTGGGCGTAGACAGCGCAGAAAAAGCAGAAGACTTCGATGGCAGCGATTATAAGGCAGCAGATAAAGGCTACCTGACTCAGACACTGCTGGCAGATGAAGATACAACTGTATTTGTAGGCGATGAATCCGACGATATCGACTACACAGCAAAAACAGGCTTTGTAATATCGTAACAGCTGGCAGCGACACAACAGGCTTCACAACAAAACTGACAGTTCCCATCGGTGAAAACTACCTGATCGCTGGTGAAACAAAAGTAGAACTGGATGCACCTGCATACATCAATGCAGAAGGCTACACAATGCTGCCTGTAAGAGCAATCTCCACATCCCTGGGTATCGACAACAACAACGTACTGTGGGATCAGGCAACAAAAACAGTAGCAATCCTGTACGGTGATCGTATCATCTCCATGACAGCAGGCGCTTCCGTAATGTATGTAAACGGCAGCTCCATCCCTACAAGCTCTTCTGTGGAAATCGTAAATGACAGAACATTCCTGCCTATGCGTGACCTGGCAACAGCTCTGGGCGTAACAGACCTGACATGGGATACAGATCCTACAACAGGCAAAACAACAACTGTTTACATGAACGCAAACAGATAAGACAAAACATACCCGATTTCTTTTCAAAATTTATCCAAACCGATGTTTTCTGGAGGACGTCCAAAAGGACGCCCTCCTTTTGTGGGCATCTTCATAAGAAAACAAAGAAAGCCAAAATCCTTTGTCATGATAAGGATTTTGGCTTTCTTGCTTTATGAAGATTTTATTTGTTATGTTTTCTTATGAAGACAGCCGTCGCAATTCCCATTAAGAAATCAAAGAAAAGGAAAATCAATGTTTTTTGAATGGGATATTGCTTTTTTGTGCCTTTTTGGAAAAAAGGTATAATCTCTCTCCCTTTCAGCAAGACTATACCAAAAAGGCAGGTGAGCGGATTTTGGAAATTGGGAAAAATCTGGCGGCCAATCGGGCTGCTATGAAAGAATTGTTTGCCGACTGCGGAGATATTGTTTTCCGTGATTTTGCGGCAGCAGAAGGCCAGGGACAGCTGTTTCTGGTCTATGTGGATAATATGGTCAATACCACCGCTGTGGAAGATGCCATCATGACCAACATCATGAACCGCTGTCACGACACAGAAACGGAAGAGAGGCTTTTGGGGCTCATGGAAAGCGTCATTGCCAACCGTGATGTGCAGCAGGTGGATACCATTGAAAAAGCCGCTGCTGGGGTACTGGCAGGGGATACAGTGATTTTTATGGAGGGGAGCTCTTTTGCCTTGCAGGCGTCTACCAGGGGCTATCCCAACCGTGGTGTGGGACATACGGAAACAGAAGTGGTGGTGCAGGGGCCCAAGGATGCTTTTACGGAGCTTCTGGCATTCAATCTGGTGCTGATCCGCAGAAGGATACAGGATCCCCGGCTGAAAGTGGTGCGTACAAAAGCCGGCAGCCGCACAAAGACGGATGTTGCCCTTATGTATTTTTCTGACCTGGTGCGGCCGGAAATTCTGCGGCAGGCAAAACGTCAGCTGGAGCGTCTGCGGACAGATGGCATTCTGGACTGCGGCTCGCTGGAACAGCTTCTGGAAAAACGGCAGTTTTCGCCCTTTCCCCAATTGCAGATGACGGAACGCCCTGATAAAGCGGCTGCGGCACTGCTGGAGGGGCGTGTGGTGCTGGTGGTGGATAATACACCTTTTGTGATTCTGCTGCCAGTGACGCTGAATTTGTTTTTTCAGGCGGCAGAGGACTATTACGACCGCTGGGAGATTATGAGCCTGATTCGCTTCATGCGGTATGTGGCAGCTTTTGTGGCAGTGGCATTGCCGGGGCTGTATCTGGCGCTGACGGTGTATCATCCGGAGCTTTTGCCTACGTCTTTGGCGCTGAAGATTGCCACCACCCGACAGAGCATTCCTTTTTCAGTGGCGGTGGAGGTCATTTCCATGGAATTGGCTTTTGAATTGCTGCGGGAAGCAGGGGTGCGGCTGCCATCACCTGTCAGTGCCACTATTGGTATTGTGGGTGGTATCATCATCGGTTCGGCGGCGGTGGATGCAGGGCTGGTGAGTCCGTCAGTAGTCATCATTTCCGCTCTCACGGGAATTTGCTCTTTTGTCATTCCCAATATTTCCGTGGTTTCCGGTCTGCGGCTGAGCAAATATCTGGTGATTTTCCTTTCTGCCACATTGGGGCTCTATGGCTTCTGGGCAGGTATCCTCCTTCTGGTGGTGCATCTGGCTGGGCTTTCTTCTTATGGGATTCCTTATCTCTATCCCTTCTGCTCCGCTTCCGTGAATCATTATCGTGATCTGGAGGACAGCTTGTTTCGTTTGCCTTTGCCCTGGCTGAAACGGCAGTCCATTTTCATGAAGAAAGGGGGGAAACGCTGATGTTTTCCGATAACCATAAAATTTCCCTGCGGCAGATGCAGGCGCTGTTTTGTTTTTATTTTCTGGGAACGGCATCCCTGTTTTTGCCTGCGGAATTGGCAGAGGGAAGCGGCAGAGCCTGCTGGCTGGTGATGCTGATCGGTGGGCTGCTGGCTGCGTTTTTCTCTCTGGTACTGACCCTTTTGGGCAAAAAAGAGCCTACATGGACAGTGGTGGAATGGCTCCGAAATACTTTCGGCAGTGTGCTGGGCAGTGTGCTGGCGGTGTTTATTGCCGGAAAAATTGCTGTGGATGCCATGCTGGAAGTCCGTATTTTTACGGAAATCCTCCGCAGTACCATGCTGCCCCATACGCCCCTGTGGCTTATGGTGGGCACCTTGCTGGCGTTATCTGCCTTTGGTGTGGCAAGGGGTATCGAAGGACAGGCAAGGGGAGCAGAGATACTGTTTTTCTTTGTGTTTCCTCCTTTTTTACTGCTGTTGTTTGCTGTGGCACTGACGGCAGGGGAGGCATATTTCCTCCCTGTGGAACTGCCGAAGCTGGATGGACTGCGGCGGGGAGCGGCTTTTGTGCAGCCCTTGTTTCAGGCGATGATATTCCTGCTGTTTCTGCCGCCTTTTCTGGAAAAGCCGGAAAAAGGACAGAAAAGCCTTTTTGCTGTTTGTTTGCTGACTACATTTCTGATGACGGCGGCCACATTTCTTTGCCTGACGGTTTATGGGGCAGAGGCTTTGTCCCATAAGATTTTCCCTACGGTACAGGTCATGGAGCGTGTGCGCTTTTCCGGCATTTTTCTGGGCAGACAGGACATCCTCCTGTTGTGGTTCTGGATGGTTTCCGCCTTTCTGTATGTGTCTGGGGCGCTGTTTTTTGGCAGTGTCTGCTGTGTGCGTCTGTGCCGCCAAACGGGGCAGGGGCGGCGGTACTGGCTGCTGCTGTGGGTGCTGCTGTTGTTTATCGGTGCCATGATTCCACAGGACTTGGCAGCGGCTTATGATTTCCGCAACAAAATACAACCTATCTTCAGCGCCCTCACAACTGCGCTCCTGCCTCTTTTGGTTTTAGGGGTAAGGATGGTCAAAGAAAGGGGGAAACGTTGTGAGACAGCTTAAATTTGCCCTCATAGCCCTATTGCCGTTGCTTTTGACAGGATGTTGGGATGGCAGAGACCCGGAGGACAGGGCTTACGTTATCACCATGGGCATTGATAAAGGAGAAGATGGCTTGCTGGTGACCTTTGCCCCTGCCAAGACCACCGAAGGAAATGCCCAAAGCGTCTATCCTGTGACGGCGGACACCCTGACAGCAGCCGTAGCGGATGCGGACAGCCGCAGTTCTCGGGGGGTCTATCTGGGACAATTACGAACGGTGGTGTTCGGCAAAAGCCTGCTGGCAGATAAAGCCGCCTTTGAAGCGGTGCTGGAGGAATTGGAGCGAGGCAATGCCCTGTCAGAAAAAGTCATGGTGCTGGGTACAGAAAACGCCGCAGATGCCTGTGTAGATACCATTGCACAGGCGGACAGCTCCACAGGGCTGTTTCTCTGGGATTTTTATAAGAATACCGCCCAAGAGGTGGCTGTGACCCGTGGCATGGACTTGGATATGCTCCTGGCGGAATTGGGTGAGCAGGGCGGCAGTACGGTTCTGCCTCGCATTGAAAAGACAGAAGAAGGCCTTTCTCTTGGCGGCGGCATTGCTTTGGCGGATGGTGCCTATGCTTTTTCATTGCCTGCGGCGGAAGAACAGGCCCATCTGCTGTCGCTGGGGGAAGGCAGCGGCGCCGTTATCCAAGGTAACTGGAATGGTACGGTATTGCCTTTGGAAATCCGCAAGGATAAAGTTTCTTTTGACTTTGCCAAAACAGAAGAAGGGCTTTCCTGTCAGGTCAACGTGAAGGTTTCCGGCGCTCTCACAGGCAGCGGCGGACAATCTCTGCTGGATGGAAATACCAGACGAGAACTGGAAAATTTCTTCGGGGACATCATAAAAACAGATTTGGAAAATACAATAAAAAGAGCCCAGGAAACTACTGCTGGAGATGTGTTTGGTCTTTGGGCGGAATGTCAGCGGCAGGCACCAGACTTGGCAAAAGCAGGCGAAAACTGGCAGGATTTGCAGGTCTTGGTGAACTGTGAAGTGAAATTGCAGGATACGGGACGCACCCGATAAAGAGAAGGTATAAAATTCCAAAAACAGGGTCATACTCTCCCCATCAAAAGAGAAAAAAGGGTGGGAGAGCATGAAAACATTGGTTTTATGGGTTTTGCGAATGAAAGCTTTTTGGAAAAAAGAATGGAAATATGGGGTGACAGCCCTTGTGGGGGGCGTTTTGGTCTGTGTCCTCTGGTCTGGGGTCTATGCGGCAAATATCCAGCGGGGCATTGCCGATGGTGTGGTGCGGTTTCATGTGTTGGCAAACAGCGACACTACCGCAGACCAGAACTTGAAGCTGGATGTGCGGGATGCGGTGCTGTCTGCTTTTGGCGAAAAGCTGGAGAGCTGTTCCTCCAAAGGGGAGAGCATGGCACTTTTGGCAGTATACAAAGAAGAAATCCGAAAGACAGCGGCAGCGGAAATCGCCAGACAGGGGTATGATTATCCCGTTTCTGTGTCATTGGTACGGGAGGATTTCCCCGAAAAGACCTATGGCAATCTGGTGTTCCCCGCTGGGGTTTATGATGCGGTGCGCATTGAGATTGGCAAAGCCCAGGGGCATAACTGGTGGTGCGTGCTCTATCCTCAGATGTGCTATGTGGATGCCGCATGGGGAGAACCGACGGAAGAAGGGCGGGAAAGATTGCAGGAAAACCTGACGGCAGAGGAATATGCAGTGGTTTCCGCGGCGGAGCAGACGAACAAGGCACCGAAAATCAAGCTGAAAATCGTGGAAATGTGGCAGGGGGACTAAAAAAGGGAAGGAGCGCAGGCAATGGGGCGAAAAGGCAGGAGAAAATGTGTTTTGGTATGTTTGCTGGCACTGGCAGTGCTGGCGTGGGGCATGGTGGAGAAGGCAAGCCAGCCGGAGGCAGTGGCTGTGACCCAATTGGTTTCCTGGGGTACCCGTGGGGATCTGGTGAAACAGACTCAGGAGAAACTCCGCCAGCTGGGGTATTATCCCGATACACCAGATGGTATTTATGGCACCAAAACATATGAAGCCATTCGTCAGTTTCAAGCGGATAACGGCTTGAAGGTGGATGGCATTGCCGGCAGTGATACCTTGTCCCGTCTGGGCATTTCCATTGGCACTGGCACCAGCGGCATAGGGGAAACGGGCACCAGTGATTATGATGAGGATTTGTATTTGCTGGCGTCTATCATCCATGGAGAAGCCCGTGGGGAGCCTTACGAAGGGCAGGTGGCAGTGGGGGCGGTGGTGCTGAATCGGGTGGCAAGCCC
>OIZR01001210.1_pt1 | contig 12606 bp, 15 predicted proteins | sample 1588591 | NCBI WGS metagenome assembly OIZR01 (sample SAMN03283249) | human gut metagenome | biome: human-associated habitat; material: feces | host: Homo sapiens | place: USA | collected 2013 | reverse complement strand
TGCAAACTTTGTATTGATTAGTGATGGCAATGTCCACCACAGGAACTGCAGGAACCGCAGTTGCCGCTGCATCCTTTGCCTTCTTTTTTGTCTTTGCGCAGTTTATAGACTGCGGCAGCGATCACTGCCACAAGTACCGCGCCTACGAACAATGTTCCCATATGCCGCATTCCTTTCTGTTTACGCTGTTACTTCTTTTTTGCTGAGTTTTCTGCTTGCTTTATCGGGACGGAACAGCAGGTAAATAAATCCTACTACTACTGCCGCTGCCAGAACCGTGCCGATACCGAAAGTGCCGGTGCCGCTCAATACGGAACCGATCTGGTATACACAGAACGCAACCAGGTAAGCAAAGATGGTCTGATACCCAATGGCGAACCATGTCCATTTTGCGTTGTTCATTTCTCGTTTGATAGCACCAATGGCCGCGAAGCAAGGTGCGCACAACAGGTTGAATACCAGGAAGCTGTAAGCTGCTGCCGGTGTGAAGAATGTTGCCAGTGTGCCCCAATATTCCGCACCGTTTTCTGCTACTTCCGCAAAGCCAAAGAGCTGACCGAAAGTCGCTACAACGTTTTCCTTTGCCACCAGGCCTGTTACCGCTGCCACTGCGGACTGCCAGTTGCCCCATCCCAGAGGACTGAAGATCCACGCCACAGCAGAGCCTACATTTGCCAACAGACCATTGCTCAGGTCATCCACCATGCCGAAGCCGTTTTCTGTGAAACCGAAGTTAGACAGGAACCAAATGACAATGGTGGACAGCAGGATGATGGTACCTGCTTTTTTGATGAAAGAGGAACCTCTTTCCCACATGCTGCGCAGTACACTGCCAACAGTAGGCAAATGATATGCAGGCAGCTCCATAACGAAGGGAGCGGGATCACCTGCAAACATGGTTGTTTTCTTCAGAATGATACCAGAAACGATGATTGCCGCAATGCCCACAAAGTAAGCACTGGGTGCTACCCATGCCGCGCCGCCGAACAATGCACCCGCAATGAGAGCAATGATGGGCAGTTTCGCGCCGCAGGGAATGAATGTGGTTGTCATAATGGTCATTTTTCGGTCACGGTCGCTTTCAATGGTACGGGATGCCATAACACCGGGCACACCGCAGCCAGTACCGATAAGCATCGGAATGAAAGATTTACCGCTGAGACCGAATTTACGGAAAATTCTGTCCATGATGAAGGCAATACGTGCCATATAGCCGCAGCCTTCCAGGAATGCCAGGAAAATAAACAATACCAGCATCTGAGGCACAAAGCCCAGAACAGCGCCAACACCGGCAACAATACCATCCAGAATCAGACTGTTCATCCAGCCTGCTACGTTCAGTTTTTCCAGTGCGTTGCCAACCAGTACGGGAATACCGGGCACCCATGTGCCGAAGTCCTCTGTGGCAGGTTCTTCCGCTGTGAGAGCCGCTTCATAGTCCGCCGCTGTCACAGGCAGTTTTGCTGTCACATTGCCTTCCTCGTCGGTTACTTCCAGTACAGTCTGTACACCTGTTGTTTCTGCCAAAAATTCCACAGGATCTGTTTCTGCCAACTCCGCATCTACGCCGGCTTCTGTTGCCGCTGCCAGGAATGCGTCAATCTTCTGTGTTTCCAGTGTGTAAGCTTCGTTTGCTACTTCATATTCCGCTCTGCCGTTGCCAAAAAGATAGAAACCATCGCCGAACAACCCGTCGTTTGTCCAGTCTGTTGCCATGGTACCCACTGTGGTAACAGAGAAATAATATACGATAAACATAACTACCGCGAAAATGGGAAGTGCCAGGAAACGGTTTGTCACCACCTGGTCAATTTTATCGGAGGTGGACATACCGCCTTTATTCTTTTTGGTGTAGCAATGCTGGATCATTTCACCAATGTACACATAACGCTCATTGGTGATGATGCTTTCGCTGTCATCATCCAGCAGGTCTTCTGTTTTCTTGATGATGCTTTCCACATCGGGAGCCTTTTCCATCTGCTCCACGATCTTTTCATCACGTTCGAACAGCTTGATGGCATAGAACCGTCTCAAAGATGAAGATACATCCTCCAGTTTTGCCGCAATATCATTCAGTGCGCCTTCCACCTCCGGCGCGAATGTATGCTGGGGTGCGCTGCTTTCTCTTGCCGCCGCTTCCACAGCCGCGTCTGCCGCTTCTCTCACGCCAGTGCCTTTCAGCGCGGAAATCTGCACCACTTTACAGCCTAGTTCCTTGGAAAGACGTTCCACGTCGATTTTGTCGCCGTTCTTTTCCACAACGTCCATCATATTGATGGCAACCACAACAGGAATGCCCAGTTCTGTCAGCTGTGTGGTCAGATACAGGTTTCTCTCCAGATTGGTGCCGTCAATGATGTTCAAAATCCCATCGGGACGTTCACCAATGAGATAATTTCTCGCCACCACTTCTTCCAATGTATAGGGAGAAAGGGAGTAAATGCCCGGCAAGTCCATGATGGTCACTTCTTTATTGCCTTTGAGCTTCCCTTCTTTTTTCTCTACCGTTACCCCCGGCCAGTTCCCCACAAACTGGTTGGAGCCTGTCAATGCGTTAAACAATGTGGTCTTGCCGCAGTTGGGGTTCCCGGCAAGCGCAATTTTCATGCCCATGTTGTATCTCCTTCCTATCCGTTAGTTACACCTAACTCTTTGCCAGAAAAAATGGCTCGTTCTCACGAACCAATTATCTAACTGCAATCATTTCCGCGTCAGCCTTTCTGAGGGAAAGTTCATATCCTCTGACGGTAACCTCCACAGGATCCCCGAGAGGCGCTACTTTTCTGATAAAAATCTCTGTGCCTTTGGTGATGCCCATATCCATGATACGACGTTTGACAGCGCCTTCGCCTGTCAGCTTCACCACAGTCACTTTTTCACCGATTTTTGCCTGTTTTAATGTCTTTGTCCCTTCCATATTGTCACTTCCTTATACCATGATGCGCGCCGCCATGGATTTGCTGATGGCTACGCGGGATTCTTTTACATTGACGATCATATTTCCGTTGATCTCCGATACCACCGTCACCTGACCGCCGATAACAAATCCCAGACTTTCCAGAAACCGTTTGGTATCATCCCGTCCGCTGATTTTTCTGATGGTTTGAATCTCTCCTGTTTTTGCCAGTGCCAAAGGCATCAGAACTCCTCCTTCCATACTTCACGTCCTTTTATACTTTTTATATTTCAGATGATGAGATAGATTGTCGTTAGCTTCAACTAACATTCTGCAATGAGTTTACCATCGCTAACTAAAGTTGTCAATAGCTTTTTTCTGGTTTTTGCAATTTTTTCCATTCAGAACATCTTCCCTAAAGCAGACACAAAAAAACAGACATGGTTTTCTGATCCATGTCTGTTTCGATCTCTTATTTTCTATTGCATTTTCCGCAGCTACCGCAGTCTCCATGACAGGTACCGCACTTATGCTTTTTCACTGCCACAAGGGCCCCTACAATGGCTGCCGCAATGACTGCCAAAATGATGATATCCAAAGGTTTCATAATCCTCCTCCTTTTATACCAATAAGCCTAAAAGCAGATATACGCCAAAGGCTGCCAGCCATGCCACCACGCACTGCAAGATAACAACGCCCAGCGCCAGCCAGCCGGATTCCAGCTCCCGTTTCACTGCCGCGATGGCCGCCACACAAGGGGTATACAGCAGTGTGAATACCAGAAAACTGATGGCGGAAACAGGGGTAAAGAGGGTATGGAGCGCAGGCCCCAATGCCGCTGTGGAAGTTCCCATCAAAACGCCCAGTGTACTGATAACGGCTTCTTTTGCTGTAAAGCCGGTGATGAGGGCTGTGGGAATACGCCAGTCGTTGAAGCCCAGAGGCGCAAACACAGGTGCCAGCAGATGCCCAATGGCTGCCAGAATACTGTCTGCGCTGTCTGTCACCACATTCAGACGGCTGTCGAAGCTCTGGAGGAACCAGATGATAACCGTTGCCAAGAAAATAATGGTGAAAGCACGCTGCAAGAAGTCTTTCGCCTTATCCCACATCAAAAGCAGTACGCTTTTTGCAGAAGGGAAACGATAGTTGGGCAATTCCATAACAAAAGGAATGGGTTTGCCACGGAATACGGTTCTGTCAAAGATCAACGCAACGATGATACCGATGATGATACCTGTCAGGTACATGCCGATCATAACCAGTGCCGCGTATTTCTGGAAAAAGGCCGCTGCAAAGACCGCATAAATGGGAATCTTGGCAGAACAGCTCATAAAAGGTGTCAGCATGATGGTCATACGGCGGTCACGTTCCGAAGAAAGGGTACGGCTTGCCATAACCGCAGGCACCGTACAGCCGAAGCCCACCAGCAAAGGCACGATACTTCTGCCGGAAAGACCAATCTTACGGAGGAGTTTATCCATGACAAAGGCAATTCTTGCCATATAGCCTGTATCTTCCAAAACAGACAGGAAGAAAAACAGTACCACGATGATAGGCAGGAAGCTGAGAACGCTGCCCACACCTGCAAAAATACCGTCGATAACCAGGCTGTGTACCACAGGGTTAATGCCATAAGCTGTTAAGCCCGCATCCACCAATGCCGTAATATCGTCAATGAGCATGGACAGCAAATCACTGAGCACTGCCCCAAAGACGTTGAATGTCAGGAAAAATACCAGAAACATCACCAGTATGAATATAGGGATGGCAAAATACTTATGTGTCAGAATGCTGTCGATTTTCACGCTGCGGATATGTTCTTTGCTTTCCTCACATTTGATAACCGTATCAGCGCAAACGCTTTCGATGAAGTCATAGCGCATGCCTGCCAGCGCAGCATTTCTGTCCATACCCGCTTCCGCTTCCATTTCGATGATACTGTGTTCCACCAGTTCCAATTCGTTCTGGCTCAATTGCAGCATATCCACGATACGGGTATCGTTTTCGATGAGTTTGGAGCAGGAAAAACGCACGGACAAGCCAGCTTTTTCCGCATGGTCTTCAATCTGGTGACAAACGGAATGGATACAACGATGGACAGGCCCCTGTTTACAGAAGTCAATGACCTTTGCAGTCCGTTTTTCCTTTGCCACACGAACTGCCGCCTGCACCAGTTCTTCGATACCTTCGTTTTTGGCAGCACTGATGGGAACAACGGGAATGCCCAGCGCTTCGGACATTTTTTCCACGTTGATGGTACCGCCGTTGTTGCGGACTTCGTCCATCATATTCAATGCCAAAACCATGGGAATCCGCATTTCCATAAGCTGTAATGTCAGGTACAGATTTCGTTCAATATTGGTGGCATCCACGATGTTGATAATGCCGTCAGGTTTTTCATTCAACAGGAAATCTCTTGTAACGATTTCCTCGTTGGTATAAGGTCTGAGAGAGTAAATCCCCGGCAAGTCCACCACAGAACAGTCTGGCTGACTTTTCATCTGCCCAACCTTCTGGTCTACGGTTACCCCGGGAAAGTTGCCGACATGCTGGTTAGAGCCTGTCAGCTGGTTGAAAAGAGTGGTTTTCCCGCAGTTCTGATTGCCTGCCAATGCAAAAATCATAGGTCAACCCCCTCTTGTGTGATTTCAATGTTTTTGGCGTCCTCCACCCGCAGGGTCAGGGTATAGCCTCTGAGCCTGATTTCGATGGGGTCACCCATGGGAGCCACTTTTGTCACCGTTACTTTTGTTTTGGGAATCAGTCCCATATCCAGAAAACGGTAGCGCAGTTCCCCTTCGCCGCCCACCTTGGTGATGATGGCGGACTGTCCAATGGGTAATTGATGCAATGTCATATTTTCTACCTCATATCTATCTTCATCTAAAAAAGTAAACCATAACTAACATGAAAGAGTATAGCATAGCCCCAAACCCATGTCAATAAAGGCGGCAGCAAATCCTAGAGAAATTATATGAAATATTTTTTCGTCACATTTATACCAAAATTTTTCAAAGGTTCTGTCATTTTTGCACCCACCATCAAAAAGTATCCCTAAAAAGAAAAAGAGTAGAAAAAAATCCGTTTATCAGATGCTTTTTCCACTCTCTTTTTCTCTCTTTTTATGCCGTCAAAAAATCTCATTCCTCTGCAAAGAGATCACGATAGGCGTTTTCATCATAGCCCACCGTATCTTTCAGCAGTACCATCAGGTTTTTCCCTTCGTGATGAAGGTCGTCCATTTCCACGTCCGCCGCCAATTTCCCTTTGTGGATCACCAATGCCCGATCAATGAATGTTTCCACAGCCTCCAGTTCATGGGTGACCAGAATCAGGGTTTCTTCCCCTGTCAAACTGCCGGAAAGAATTTTCATAAAATCCTGCCTTGTCAGAGCGTCTTTCCCCAAAAACGGCTCATCCATGAAGATATATTTTGTCCGTTTGGCAAGACCCGCGGCAATCTCCAGTTTTGCTCTCTGCCCCCGTGACATATACTTTGCCGCCTTCTCCTCCAGCTTGAAAAATTTCACCAGCTTTTCATAATAGGCTCTGTCAAATTTGGGGAAGAAATCCGCCAGAAAATCCCCATACCGCTTCGGTGTCAGATCCGGCAGGAAAGTACCTTCTTCAAATATGCAGGCAACCTCTCCTCTTACCTCTGTGGCAGGCTTTCCATCCAGAAAAATCTGACAGCCACTATCCTTCTGCACCAGAAGCCCCGCCATAAGCCGCAGCAGCGTAGACTTTCCGGCGCCGTTCTCCCCGAAGAGCCCTACGATCTGCCCATCGGGAATCTGTAAATCCACATAATTCAGTACAGGATTGGGATCTGTTTCCGGTTTCCCGTATGTAAAAAAGATATGTTTGCCTTCAATCATGTCACTGCCCCCTCGTAAGTCATCTCTAAGTCACTTAAGCTTCTTCTGCCGGAAATATACTGCCATGTGTCAGATACCAAATATTTTTTACCCACATGCTGATAACTTTCTTTTGTCAGAAAGGCGCCATAAATCCCTTTGGTATCGTCTGCCCTATCGGTGACCAGTTCTCCACGATAAAGAACATTTTTGAAATCCTTGCTATATACCGTCAGGAAATACTGTTTCGGTACAATGTCCCCCCGATAGAAGAAATCGGAACCGCCGGGCACATTCATTTCTTCCTCCTCCAGCATCAGAAAACTGTCTTTGCCACAAACAGCCCCTATCCACGGACTGTCGGCAACGGTAAAGTTATGGCTGATTTTCCCTTGGCTGTCAACAGAAATACTGGATGTTTCCATCAATTCAAAATCATTGCCGATGCTGCCTTGACCCCATGTAAACAAAACACCATTTCCGCCTTCCCACACACTTTGAGAAAGGGTATATTCGTAGACATCTCGCTTTGTCTTGACTTCCGCACTGTCCAGCATTCTGCCTGCTTTGTCATAGGTCTCCAAAATGACAGTACTGTCATTTCTTTTCACCAGAAGCAGATGGTCACCCACCGCTTCTATACCCAATACCCACTGGTGGGCATCCACTACATCTTCTCCAAAAATCATTTCCGGCTCCATACGTTTCTGGGTATTATAGGGAGCACCTGCATCATAAAGTTTCTGAAGGTCATAAGCATAAATGCCGATGATGCCTTCTCTGTACGCATAGGACACCCATCCTGTCAGATACAGCTTGCCATCCAACATTGTCCCGACTGGTACTACATGGGACAAATGCACTTTCTGCTCATCCATCTCATAATCCACATTGCCATCCGCTGTCCATTCCATAGTCACTTCTCCCTTATAGGGCAAAGAAAAAGGTACCCAGACACTGCGGTAAGCTGTGCCATTTAATCCCTGAATACCATCTTCATGGACGCGATATACGATACTTTCTCTCATGTTCGGCTGTTCATGGAAAATGATGTCCTGCTGCATATAGGTCTGCCCTTTGTCGTATTGTATGCTGCCAGTTGGAAAAACAGGTTCCTCTCTCGAAAAGAGGTTCATCCTGTACTGACAGAATCTTTCCCACACAGCCTGCTCTATTTCACAATCTCCGCTTTCCATTCTTCTTTTTCTGGCGGTGTTTCTTCTGCCCTTCCAAAGGAAACGTCCCTCTGCATCTTCCCCTGTGACAACGTAAAAGAAAGGTTATGCACATCATCCCCCAAGTTTCCTGTCACGGTATAGGGAAGCAATGCCGAGCGATTGCCATAGATATCCTGTACATACAATGTTTCCAGATTCTAAAGGCAGGAGATGCCCCCCAGCATCCCCACTGGCACCAGCAGCGCACAAATCAAAATCAACGGAACCAATAATTTTTTCATGACACCGCTCCTTCCTTGCCCTCTATCCGTTCCACAAATATGGATCGTGTCATCATTCCATACATCTTCGCCTGTTGCCTTCCCACGGGTGTTTTCTTTTCCCGTGTATCAAAACGGCTGAAGTACGCCAACACATCTTCTTCTATGTCTGTTTTCATTTCTCCGTGATATACCAGTTTGCCAGCTGGGTCATCCTTGATATCGTAAACCTTCAAATCCAGACCACACAGTGTCATATTTCCCAGAAAACTGCACTGTTCTCCCAAATCACCAGAAATATGCTGGAGCATCAATACCTGTTCTTTTCCAACAGCCACCTCTGTGCCATATAATTTCTCATCTTCCCACTGAAAAACATTTTGGATTTTTCCGTCTGCAACCCAATACCCTCTGCATGCATGAATGAAATACGCATCTTCATCCAGTTTATGAAGTGCCGTCAGATAAATCCCATATCCGTTCTCCCATTTGGTGCTGCTCTTTTCCAGTTCTTCCACTGGCTGTTCTGTCTGTTCTTTCAGACGATCCAACAGTGTCCCGTCATAACCGTACAGTTCCAGTGTCACGCCATCCGGTTCCCCAATGAACACCAGCAGACCTTCGCCCACATCTTCCAATCCCAATAACCAGCGATTTTCACTGACAGGGATTTCCGCCAACGTGGCAACAGGTTCCGTCATTTTCTGTCCAACTTTTCCAGAAGTAGGTGTATAATCCTCTGCCTGGTCAGGCCCAAAGCAATACAGCCCAATACTGCCGTTGCAATATTTGTTCGTTGTCATGGTACCATAAAGCATTTGCCGCTCCTTGGACCACACCAGCAAAGGCGCCTCACTTATCCACAATTCACTGCTTTGAATATCTCTATATTCTTCCCCATTTTCCACGCAGACTTCTGCCAGTGGTTTGTCCGGCGTATACACCAATTTGGTTGGAATCTCGTAATTCCACTGCCTGTACTTGGTACCCCCAGCGGCTCTGGCATGTATCTCCAGCTGAAACACTGCCCGCCCTTTGTCAAAAACCGTCGTGGTACCCTGCAAAGTGCCATCTTCCTGATAAGCAAGTCTGGGAAAATAGGTATTTCCTTTCAGTACGGTCAAATCCACTGTATCTTTTGTTTCTACCTGACTGCCTGCCGCAGGCACGAAGGTACCATAGCTGCTCCAGACTTCCAGCTCCCCTTCTTTCCATGTACCGCCTGTTCGTTCAATCGGATATGCCGTTTCCATTCCTGACCCGATATGGAAATTATTTTTCTCCAGCTTGCCATCCTCTATGGAAAAATCCCATGTATTTTGGGAATCCTCAATTTTTCCTTTCAAGGTGAAATCCGCCAGTGCGCTCTCATCCCCCTCCAGATGGGTCAGTTCCATCTGTCCATTCCAAGTACTGCCCCACATGGCGCCCCAGATGCCTCCCGTTACTGCCAATGCGCCGCAAAGGGACAGCAGCGGCAAATAGATCTTCCATTTTTTCATACTGCCTCCCCCTTTCTACCTTGCAGACGGTTCCTGAAAATCTTTCCGCATACCCGAGAACATATTAATCAAAAGGATCAGGAGCAACAGATCCCAGACATACTGTTCCGGATCATTTCTTTGGCACCCCAAGATACAGATCCTGGTACAAATTCAAAGGCTCTAAAATGCCTATCGCTATGATTAATCCCCCGGTGATAACAGAATACTTCTGCAATCCCAGATAAACCGCGCAGACTGCCAGGAAAAACAGCAGACACAGCACATACACCATCATCTTCCAATCCAGACTATAAACGATGCCCAGAAAATCACTCCGCAGAAATGCCAGGAACAATCCATTATTCCTTGCAGCATCAATACCTGTCAAAATGGTGCCGTCGTCCATGAGAAATTCCTGTTTTGCCGCCAGGCTGGTCATCCAATGCATCATGGGAAAATACATGACCACGATAACCACCAGCCACAGAGCATAGTACAGAAATACCATTGCCAAAGCCTGGAACAGAAAAGCATCTGCCACCTGCTTGCCTTTCATGGGCAGTATCAGGAATGTATAAATGCCCTTACCTTCCTTGCGATATTGCCGCAGCCGCATATATTGCAAAAACAGCAGCGCCAGAAGTCCTACGCAGAAAAAATGGGAATCAGACTCTAGTCAATGATGATCTCATAGGGCAGAAATCCTTTTGCCCGGAAAGAAGATGTTTCTCCCGGCATTCCTGCGTATCCCCGATAAACGGCGCTGATGACCCCTGCCAGAATGGAAAGGACATAAACGGCCCATCCACCTTTTTTCATATTCCACTGAAACACATATCCACTGAGCAATGCTGTTTGTTTCATACGTCTTACCCTCTTTCCTGCCATGCTTCCTCTACCATTTTCATCACTTCTGCCAGCGTCAGACGGTTTTCCTTGGCTTCCGCCACAAACTGCCGCACCAAATCCCCCGTCATTTCCTGTCGGATTCTGCCCAATGTCTCTTCGTCATAAAAAACTGTACTAGCCGCGTTTTTCGGTGTTTGTATAAGACCTTCTTCCTCCATAAGGCGAAAGGCCTTCTGGGCTGTGTTGGGATTGATGCAAAGCTGCGCCGCCAGTTCCCTTCGGGAAGGCAGGCTTTCTCCCACAGCCGCTTCCCCCAGAAATATGGCCCGTTTCAAATGCCGAACGATCTGCACATAGACCGGCTCCATATCATGCAGCTGCAGATCAGAAAAATTCACCACCGTCTGTCACCTCCTTTCAAGTGTACTATGCTTGACATACACTTCTCAACTGTATGAGAGCAATCATACACTTTTCTGTCAATGGATTTTAGAAAATTCAAAAAAAAGAAAGACTTTCGTCATATTTTATTTATAATGATTGTATATACTAATAGTATAAAAAGGACATTTGTTATTTTACGATAGATTCCAAAGGAGGAATACATATGAAACGACTGACATCTTCTCTGGTTGTCTGCATGCTGATGCTGGGCACAGCTGCCTGCACCGCCAATACAGAAACCGAAGAACCCCCACAAACACAAGAAATGACCGCCGAAGAACAGGTCCAAGCCGTTGACGATATGACGGCACCCGTAGATTCTCTGGTGCGGTGCATGCTGGAAAACGGCATGGAATATAACCCTCAGGATCCTGAATTTTTCTGGACATCCCTTGCGTATTTCGCAGGACAGTATGGCAGTAAACATCAGCTGGCAGAAGTGAGTGATGATTCCATCACACTGCCCAGCAAAGCCGTTCAGGAATTGGCTATTGCCCTTTTTGCGGACTATGACGACCTGCTGGAACTGCCCGACAGCCTTTCCGGCCGTGTAACATATGATGAAAGCACAGACGCCTATACCTTTGGCAGAGGCGACATCGGTCTGGCAGAAACCAAACTGACGTTCAAAGGGGAAGAAGACGGCATCGTAACCGTACAGGCAGATCTGGTTTCCCTCATGGAAGATCAGGACATCATCGGCTCCTGGACAGTGACCATGACCAACAATACATACGCTGACGGCATCTCTGATCCCATGTACCTTTACAGCGTTGCCAGCGTAACACCTATGGAAACCACAGAGAATGAAGGCGGCAGCCAGACTTCCGGCACCACATCTTCCGAAACCCCTTCCAATGGAACCACAGTAAACGCTGTTTACAACGGTCTTTCCGACGGACATACAGCAGAAATGACACTGCCCGACGGCACTGTCAACGCTTACCAGTTCACAGACAGCAAGGTAGCGGCAAAACTGCAGGAATATAAAGTGGGCGACGCCATCACATTCACCTATACACAGGAAAGCAAAGATGCTGCTATGGTTATCACCAATGTGGAATGATAATAGGAAAGAAGGGAGAACATGGGCAATCTGAGAAATCGGCTTTTGAAAATCCTGCTGGTTCTGCTGGCACTGGGCGCCGCCCTATTTGGTGGGTATATCCTGTATCTTGCCATCACAGATCCCATCAAAAGCCCTTATGGATGGTATTTCTATCCCATACTCCTTGCCATCTGCCTCTCCGCTGTTCCCTTTTTCACAGGACTGTTTTATGGCTATCGTTTCTTATGCCAAACAGACAGCACTGCACAGAAAACAGAACCAGTGGTGCAGACATTACGGAAAATCAAAATTTGCGCCATCTCTTACGGCATCCTTTTTCTGCTGGTAATCCCTTTCTGGATTGGTCTGGCAGAAGCAGATGATGCCCCCGGCGCCATGTTCTTTGGGCTTTTGCCCATTTGCTGGGCAGTTCTGTCTTACCTCTGGTCATACAGATACAAAAACAGACTGCTGAAAGCCAGTGCATAAAAAAATATAGCTGGAATCCACATATGATATGCTCCCTTTATGAGAGACAGTGAAAAAACAAACTGTCATCATAAAGGGAGCAATTCTATGTCACAAAA
>OIZR01001207.1_pt1 | contig 12654 bp, 15 predicted proteins | sample 1588591 | NCBI WGS metagenome assembly OIZR01 (sample SAMN03283249) | human gut metagenome | biome: human-associated habitat; material: feces | host: Homo sapiens | place: USA | collected 2013 | reverse complement strand
CTATGGCTTTACAAGCCATGCAAATTTTACGCGGGCCTTCAAGGAAACGTATGGAGTCACACCCGAAGAGTACAGGAGAGATTTACCAATGCTCAACACATTCGAAAAGCCGGAAGTTTACCTCGGCTTTGAAACAAAAGTCCGTATTTCTGAACAGATTCCGGCTGGTGAAAGCACAGGTGTAGATGTGCCGGGACAGCTCTGGAAACGCTACCATATGGAGAAGACGTCAATCGCAGCAGACATCGATACAAATGTGGAAATGGGAATGTCCCATACGGAAAATACGGCACAGGGCCTTTTCACGTATTTTGCGGGCGGTCTTATTCGAGATATCCCGCATAATCAGCAGGGAGACTTTGTAAAGAGAGAACTCCCGGCGGGAGAATACATCGTTTGCAGGATTGAAGCAGAAAATTTTGAGGATTTGGTAACGGTTGCCTTGAATCAGGGTGAAAAATACCTTTTTGGTACATGGCTGCCGCATCACAGCTTAACAACGGAGCCATTCTCAGCAGAAAAGTATTATCGTGACTTAAAAGATATGGCCTGTATGGAAATTTGGATCAAGCCCATACCGTTGGAAAAAGGGTAGGAGGGATATTGGGATGGATTGGAATATGCTTTATACAAACGGCGATGCTCCATCTCTGAAGCAAATAGCGGAGTATATTGACAATCCGTTATGGGCAGAGTTTGACAGCCGCATCCGGTCCGCTTACCGGATTGAGCCTTATATGGATTACAGCCGCTGTTCCATGCAGCCAGGCTGGAATATTAAATACAAGAAAAGCGGGAAATCTCTTTGTACCTGTTACCCAATGCAGGGTTATTTTATCGCTCTTGTGGTGATAGGAAGCCGTGAACTTACGGAGGCAGAATTATTAATGCCGTTATTTTCTGACTATGTGCAGAAAGTATTCAGAGATGCAAAAACTGGTAACGGACAGAAATGGCTGATGTTAGAAGTACGGGATAAGGAGATTATGAATAATGTTTTTGAACTGATAAATCTTAGAAAGAGGAGTATATCGCCTTAGGAATTTCTTAATCATTCATTTACCATTCCATAGAAAATCAATTATCTCAAATTAAAAAATTGCCTGCTCATCAATGGTATGCTTAAACTGCCTGATAGAGCAGGCAATTTTTATATGAAAGGAGGTAATTTTAGAGTATGGAGGTGGCTGTGAGAAAGAAGTTAAGACGGATTTTTACAATAATGGGAACAACAGCACTGATTTTTACCATAACAGCCTGCGGGAACCGCATGGATGCCATGCAGCCGGATTCTTCCTATGTTGCAGACTTTTTTGATATTCCGGACTCAGTGACAGGAATCGAAAGACTTCTGCTCAAAGATGATATGGCCTATATGTGCTGTCTGGAGGAAGATGGCACGTCCTATCTGGCAGCAATGAACATTGATGACGGTAAATTTTTGAAACAGAATCTGGAGCTGGACGCCTCGGTTTCGCTTCTGGATTTTGGCTTTGCCCCGGACAACAGTATCTGGGCGGTTTGCCTGGAACAGGCCGGCGTCTATAGTTTACGCGGAAAGACAACGCTGCTGCGGATGGTTGCAGGACTTGAGAGTGTAAGCAGCGGCGAGGTTATTATGGCTGGCAGGATTGTGAACCAGGTTCCGCCAAAGAACCGCGATATTGCCATGGTATTCCAAAATTACGCTCTTTATCCCAATATGAAAGTAAAAGATAACATCGCCTTTCCACTTAAAATGCAGCACATCGGCAAACAGGAAATCGCTGCTTGAAAGGAAGCCGGGGGCCTTGTCCGGCGGTCAGCGCCAGCGTGTTGCCCTTGCGCGAGCCATGATAAGAAAACCCGGACTGTTTCTCATGGATGAGCCGTTAGCCAATCTGGATGCGAAGCTCCGCACAGTAATGCGCAGGGAGATTATAACGCTCCAACGGGAGTTGGGGGTAACAACCATATATGTCACCCATGATCAGACGGAGGCAATGACGATGGGGACGCGCATCGCCGTAATAAGTGGCGGTGTTTTACAGCAATTTGGAACACCGCAGGAAATATATAGAAATCCGGCGAATCTGTTTGTTGCTGGGTTCATAGGCTCACCCAATATGAATGTGTGGGACACAGAGCTTATTTCAAATAACGGACAACATTATCTGACCCTGGGAATTGCCCGTATTCCGATGGATAAAAGCGGTCTGGCCGCAAGAGGACTGCAGGGGCCCATTAAGGCCGGTATCCGTCCGGAACACATTGTGCCGGCTGCACCAGACGAGCCTCATGCAGTACGGATGAAAATCAGCATTTTAGAAAATACCGGGCGTGAAGTGGCAGTTTTCCTCACCGGGGCTGACATACCAGATATTACGATGGTAACAGGCGCGGATTTCTCAGGCCAGGCCGGAGGTATATATTCGGCTAAAGCCGAAAAAATACATCTATTTAATACAGAGACAGGATGTGCATATGGAGATATTTATGTATAGAATATATTCAACAGGGATAGAAACTGCGGCTGCATCAATGATACTGATACCGATCCTTTTTTTATATCAAATATTTATTTTCCACAACATAAAAAAGACGGCTGCCTATATTATTTTTATTTTATATTTGACTGCAATGTGCTTTTTGGTGGGGGTTCCCAGTGTGACAGGGATTAAAATCGGTTGGTCTTATAATTTTATTCCTTTTTATGGTATGCTGAACGATATAACCAACAGCTATCTGAATGTTTTACTTTTTATCCCATTAGGTATATTTGTTCCATGCTTATGGCCCGAATACAGAAGCATGATGAAAACAGTGGGCTTGGGCCTGATGACATCACTGGGTATTGAAATACTGCAGATATTTACCTTTCGCGCAACAGATATAAATGATGTGATAACGAATGTGGCAGGTACAATGATAGGATATTTAATAGGCAGATTGATTATTAAACGGTTTCCACAATTAAACTGGCTTGGCTGCAAGGAACGTGAGTTATATCTTTTATATGCAACGGTTGTCGTAGTAATGTTTTTTTCCCAGCCGTTTATTCAGTCTGTATTAGGTAATTTCTCTTTATAGGGAATTGCCTGGCAGCACAGGAGATGTTAAAATGATAAAAAACAAGGAAAGGGGGAAACACAGGTGTGTAAACCGTTTAGGGAGGTAGCATGAAAGGATTCCATCGACAAAATAAATTATTTTCTCTCTGTGGATTGAATTGTGGGCTTTGCCCTATGTATTTGAATAAAAATTGTCTCGGTTGTGGTTGTGGTGAGGAAAATCACTCATGTAAAATAGCAAGGTGCAGTATGGAACATAACGGGATAGAGTATTGCTTTCAATGCAATGAATACCCCTGCGAAAAATACGAGAAGATAGACAAATTTGATTCTTTTATTTCACATCGAAACCAGAAGAGCGATTTAGAGAAGGCCCGCCAGATTGGGATTGAAGCTTACAATGCAGAGCAGAAAGAAAAGGTAGAAATACTGGGCACTCTTCTTGCAGGATATAATGATGGCCGTAAAAAGACCTTATTTTGTGTTGCAGTAAACCTTCTGCAGATTCATGAACTGAGAGCGGTACTTGGAAAAATTGAGAACAGATCCGATTTGGAAACACTGACGCTCAAAGAAAAAAGCACTTTTGCTGCATGGTTGCTGAAGGCGGCAGCAGAAAAGAATAATATTGACTTGAAACTGCGAAAGAAAAAGTGAGAATTTGGATACAGACATCGTTCATTAATGGATAGTGAGGAATTGAGAATCGAAGTGAGTTCATCGAAATGTATCCGGTTCTTGGAAAGGACAGAAGAAGAGAGGTGTATTTTTGGTAAGAGAGTATCTGCATATGAATGTTTATGATGCGTTTTTAGCGCGGATGCATTTTCTCTTTGAGGAGTTTGATCATATCTATGTCTCTTTTTCCGGAGGCAAGGACAGCGGTTTGCTGCTCAATCTGGTTCTGGATTATCGGAATCAGCATTATCCGGAAAGGGCCATTGGCGTGTTTCATCAGGACTTTGAGGCACAGTATACGGTGACGACTGAGTATGTGGAACGCACCTTTGAACGGATTAAGGATCAGGTTGAGCTTTATTGGGTCTGCTTGCCAATGGCCACCAGAACCGCATTAAGCAGCTATGAGATGTACTGGTATCCATGGGATGATACGAAGAAGGAACTCTGGGTCCGGGAGATGCCACAAAAAGAATATGTCATCAATCTGGAAAATAATAGAATGACTACATATCGTTACCGGATGCACCAGGAAGATTTGGCAAAACAATTCGGGCGCTGGTACCGGGACGCCCATGACGGCGGAAAAACAGTATGCCTGCTTGGAATGCGGGCAGATGAATCTTTACAGCGGTACAGCGGGTTTTTAAATAAAAAATATGGCTATAAGGATACCTGCTGGATCAGCAAACAGTTTAAAGATGTCTGGTGTGCCTCCCCGTTTAATGACTATGCGAAGGATGCCCTGAATCTATACCGCGTCATAGACCCGGAGATTTGGTGCAAGCTTGTAGGACGTGTACAAGGCGCAAATTTCGCTTCCATTTATGGAAAGAGCAAAGCGATGGGCTACCGGAATATTACTTTGCCAGAGGGGCATACGTGGAAATCTTATACGAAGTTTTTATTGGATACACTGCCCAAAAGGCTGCGGAATAACTACGCTAAGAAATTCAATACCTCTATCCAGTTCTGGCATGGGACAGGCGGTGGGTTGGACGAGTCTGTAATTCAGGAGCTTCAGGAGAAGGGGTATCAAATCAGACGAAACGGTGTTTCCAATTATACATTGAACCAAAAATCACGGATTGTATTTGTGGGACCCATACCGGATCACACAGACGATATCAAATCCACAAAGGATATCCCCAGTTGGAAGCGGATGTGTTACTGCATTTTGAAAAATGACCATATCTGCCGCTTCATGGGATTTGGGATGACACGGCAGCAACAGAAACGGTTGGATATGATACGCCGTAAATACAAAAGCATAGAGGAATTTGATTATGAAGTATAAAAGCCCAGTTTATAATGTGATAGCTGTTCCAATAGAGAAGGTACGGCCCAATAACTACAATCCAAATAAGGTTGCTCCGCCGGAAATGAGGCTGCTTTATGAGAGCATCAAAGAAGACGGATATACGATGCCGGTCGTATTCTATTATGTAAAATCGCAGGATATTTATCTGATTGTGGACGGTTTCCACCGGTATCAGGTGATGATGGATCATCCGGATATCTACGAGAGAGAACAAGGATTGCTGCCGGTTTCTGTCATTGAGAAACCGATTGATAAACGTATGGCCAGCACCGTTCGCCATAACAGGGCACGAGGCACTCACGATGTGGATCTGATGAGCAACATCGTAAAGGAACTTCATGAGTTTGGGCGATCAGACGCCTGGATCTCAAAGCATTTGGGAATGGATAGAGATGAAATTTTGCGTCTCAAGCAAATTACAGGTCTTGCCGCTCTATTCAGGGATATAAAATTTGGAGAGGCGTGGTGCCCTGTAGAGGAAGAGACGAAAAAAGAGTCAATAATATAGATGAGTGAAAGTATAAACGCCCTTTGGCAGAAAAATAAGTGATGTTCTGTAAAGGGAATCAGATATTAATTATGGAGGTATGCTTGCAAATGGATAAATGGTTCACGATTGATCAGATTGATGAAGATACATATATTATCAGCGAATACCGGCATTGGGAGGAGACGCATTGCTATCTGTTAAATGGCTCCAGCCGCAGCTTATTGATTGATACGGGTCTGGGAATCTGCAATATTTATGATGAAGTAGTGAAGCTGACAAATAAGCCTGTTACGGCCGTTGCCACCCATATTCATTGGGATCATATTGGCGGCCATAAGTATTTTCCGGACTTTTATGCCCATGCGGAAGAATTGAGCTGGCTGAACGGTGAGTTTCCTCTGACAATAGAAACAATCAGAGAGATGGTGGCAGACCGCTGCGATTTACCAGACGGTTACGATACAGGCACTTATGAGTTTTTCCAGGGGACGCCAACAAAGGTACTGGAGGATGGAGAGAACATTGAATTAGGCGGACGGAATATACAGGTATTGCATACCCCGGGCCATGCTCCGGGGCATATGTGTTTCTGGGAATCAGACAGAGGTTATCTGTTTACCGGAGACCTGGTTTACAAGGACACTTTATTTGCCTATTATCCGTCAACAGACCCGGACGCATACCTTGCTTCTCTTGAAAAGATTTCGGAGCTTCCGGTCAAAAAGGTTTTTCCTGCGCATCATAGTTTGGATATTCAACCGGAGATTTTAATCAGAATGAGAAATGCGTTTAGGCAGTTACGGGAAGATGGTAAATTACATCACGGCAGCGGTACATTTGACTATGGAGATTGGGCAGTATGGCTATAAAAAGAAGGAAGCAGTATAATTTCATTTAGTTGTGTGCTATACAAAAGGCTTTATCAGAAATAAAGAACAGTTATAGATTGAGGAGCGTTTATATGAAGTATGTATGTACAGTTATATCGGTAGCGGACATCAGCGCTGCAAGAAAGTTTTATGAGGAACTGTTCGGGTTAGAAGTCTATCAGGATTACGGAAGGAATATCGCTTTTACCTGCGGTCTGGCATTACAGCAGGATTTTGACTGGCTGGTAAGTATACCAAAGGAAAAGGTACTGAAGAAATCCAACAATGCGGAGATCGTCTTTGAGGAACAGGATTTTGATGGTTTTCTGAATAAGCTGAAAGCATACTCGGACATCGCATATTTGGGAGAAGTCATTGAGCATAGCTGGGGACAACGTGTGATCCGGTTCTATGACTTGGACGAGCATCTCATAGAGGTTGGAGAGGATATGCAGATGGTAGTAAAGCGGTTCCTTGCTTCTGGAATGACTATGGAAGAAGTATCTACGAAAATGGACGTATCTATTGAGGATTTGACAAAACTTCTGAATAACGAGAAAAAATAAAATTTTCAAATATGCTCAAAAACAGAGGAGGATAAAATGCCATATACATTTCAATCAGTGAAAAGCATGGAAATATTAACAGATAGCAGTAAACTATATAATTTCATTGAAGACTTTTCAGATTATGGAAATCAGTTTTCACTCATATGCGGTAAAATCAAAGCGCTATTTGATCAACCGATTTATGAAACGAAAAATCTGGAGAATCTTTTTTCATACTGTATTCTGGCGACATCGGAAGAAGCGGAAGAAGTTTACTTAGATATTTACTGTGCAGGCTCAGGTCTTGCAGTTGGCGGTATATCGGACGAAAAATCCAGAAAGGCAGCAAAGGCTTTAGTAGATTATGTTCGACAAGCAAAAGCGATTGACTACGCACATAAAGCTTACAACTTAGACGGACCTGCTGCTCTTGAATTCGGAATTAAAGATGGTACCCCTTATTATAACGAAACAGAGTTAAGTCTTTCGGAGAAAGAATTTAAAGAACTGTTTTTCAATATGTACAAAAACGGGGATGCAAAATAAAAAATGATATGCTGAAGAATTTGAATGGGAAATTGGAGTTATCGGTTTTCTGCGCGGGAATCATACAGAATGAGACTATGATTGAGTATGCAGTACAAAACCGACATGAAACAGAACTTTACTCAAAGTTCAATCAGTATTATGGGTAATGATTGCATACTGTGGGCTGGATTGTGGAAAATGCGAGGCATATCTTGCAACAATCAATGACGATTAGGTGTTGCGTGAGAAAACTGCAAAGCGGTGGGCCGAGTTAAATAATGCTCCCATTTTGCCTGAACATATCAATTGTGAAGGATGTCGTGTTGATGGAATTAAAACTGTATTCTGTGATAGTCTTTGTGTAATGCGATAACTTCAGGTTTGTCGGTAAGTGTAACACAACAGAGGTCTGGAGGGGCATCTCATAGAGGCTGGCGGGGATTTAGAAAAGCTGCCGTGTAGCTGAGCGGGAAAGAAAATAAGAAGTTGTGTGGCTTGAAAATTGTAAGTTGCTTTTATGCGTTCTTGGCGTAAAAAGGTGTATTTTAAATTAAAAGGATGGTCGGGTGCTAATGAAAGAAATCATCAACTTCATTGAAGCGAATGTGGATGGAAAAACGCTGTTTACAAAGGAATTAGTTTACGAACTTGAAAATGGTGCGTTACAGGGCGTTTACTCAGATCAAATATCTTTCTCTAATCTAAAATATTCTCAGAGCGGATTTCAGTTGGATATGTTTATTGTATCTAATGAGAAGATATGGCTCATGGGAAAGGATGGAGAACGGGAAAAATTGCGAAAAGATTTCAGTGGTATATCCCTGTTCCGATTTGAACTAGCGGAGCGAAAAAGCACCAATAGTTTGACTGGCTGTTTTCGTTTAATTTCAGCTTCAGGGAAAAATGTGGCAGCAGAGGCTATCGTAAGTGGAATTTATGATGTGCGTCTTGAAAATGATGTGCTGAAGTTATCGGAAGATCAGGTCTTGTATCGGGATCAGCCGATACAAGAAGGGCATTTTAAGCCTGTTGCATTTCAATCGGAACATCGTTTTTATGTTAAAGCTAATAAGCTACACTATGAATACAACGGCAAGTGTTTTGATGTGGACTCAAAAACTATGCGGCGTAACGATAGCTCCGATACCTTTCCTCCATTTATTTCAAGCGAAAAGTAAGAAATGACGAATCAGTTTGACAGGAGCGTAGAGATGGATGTTAAGAAATTTTGGAATGTAGTTTTAGGGCAAGGTGCAGATAAGATCCGGCCTTATTTCAAGTAAACAACCTATATAAATTGGCATTGCATCATTGAGCATTTTTCCGTTGAAAAGTTGAACCCAGAATTCCCCATGAAATAGTCGAAGCGGTTGCGATTCTGACGCATGATGAGTCTGTTAAATATTTTGAGTATATAAAAGGGATTAAAGTAAATCCTGTTGCATTAAAAGTCAAATTAGCAGGTTTGGCTCACAATTCAGATGGCAGCCGATGGATAGGGACCATGCACATTGTAGAACTGAACTTCAATTAACGAAAAGAAAGGTATTTGAAAGCAAAGTAATTTTATTAAATACGCTACCTTAAATTAGATAATGAGTATTTTTCAAAAAAGTTGGCTTATAACAATTTAACAAATCGGGATTTTCAGAGGTGAATGGAATGATTCATTTGGAAAAGATAAATGGCGAAAATGTCTGGGATATTCTAAAGTTAAAAGTCTCAGATAGTCAGAAATCTTTTGTTGCTGGCAATGATATCAGTTGAAGCGTATACCACTATTACAGCCAACGGGTATGCTTTTCCGTTTGGAATTTATGAAGATAAACATCCGGTCGGCTTTGTGATGATTGGTTATGGCAAAGATGATTATTGGAAGGATGCACCTGCTATAGCAGAAGGAAATAATAACCTGTGGAGATTGATGATAGATAAGAGCTATCAAAACAGAGGATATGGGAAAAAGGCTGTAGAACTTGCGTTAAGATTTATCAGAACATTTCCCTGTGGTAAAGCCGATTCCTGTTGGCTGTCATATGAGCCAGAGAACACGATTGCCAAATCGCTGTATGCCTCTTTTGGATTTATAGAAAACGGAGAAAAAGATGGAGAAGAACAGATTGCCGTATTAAAGCTCTAAGACAACTTCAGGTTTGTTGGTGAGTAACACAACAGAGATCTGGATGAGCATCTCATAGAGGTTGGAGAGAATATGAAAGTGGTGGTTAAGCGTTTTCTTGATTCCGCCCTGACGATGGAGGAAGTCTCTATGAAAATGGATGTGGTGGAGGAATAAACAAGTCGATATTTGAAAGGATAAAATTAAAAATGATTTCTTCAATTTTTAACAGACGAAGCACACGGAAATTCATAGATAAGCCTATATCTCAAAAAGATATTATAGATATTATCCAAAGTGGAATAAAAGCCCCTTCTTCTAAAAATATACAACCATGGAAGTTCATTGTGATACAAGGAAATGCTAAGGAAGACATGATAAATGTTTTCCGGCTGGGAATCGGGAGGGAAGAAAACGATAGCGCATTGTTACCGCAAAGCAGACAATCTATAAGTGCTGCTATACAAAATATGCTTCTCGCCGCGACTGAGAAGGGAATAGGTAGTCTTTGGATATGTGATATTTATTTTGCATATCCAGAACTGTGTAAGTGGTTGGATAGTGACGGACAACTAATTGCAGCTATTGCATTTGGTTATCCAAATGAATTTCCTAAAGAAAGGCCACGCAAGAAGATTGATGATGTAGTGGAGTGGAGAAAGTAATTTGTCAGAATAACAACTTCCAGTTTGCAGAACTGGAAAATTTGAATTGATTTATCTGCAATGAATATGAAAGCAAAAGGACAGAAACCATATGAAAATAACACAAAACTTAATGCGGGTGAAGGAACTTTTGCTTAACCCACCCACGTTTTCAGATAATCAGGCCCGACTGCAAACAAATCTGGATACTGATTTTCTCAAACTAATTGCTATCGTTTCAATGCTCATGGACCACATTGGTAGCGTTTTTTTCCCGGAGGTAAGGGTGCTGCGTTGGATCGGACGGCTGGCGTTTCCAATTTTCTGTTATTGCATGACAGTAGGACTGCTATATACCCACGATATCAAGAAATATTTATTCCGTTTGGGAATTTTTGCACTGATTTCACAACCCTGTTATATCCTTGCTTTTCATCCGTATGACTTTTGGGCGCAGTTTACTAACTGGAATATTTTCTTCACTTTGTTTCTAAGCCTTTTGGCGATGTATGGATGGAAAGAACGCAAATGGTGGCTGTTCTCACTGACCTTTTTCGTTATTTCATGGTGGAACTTCGACTACTCCAGCACCGGGATTTTTTTGATGCTGGTGTTCTATCTCTGCCGCAACAATCCGGTAGTAGGAGCCATGTTCTATCTGCTGTTTACAGTTCCGCCAGCGCTTCTCGTCCACTCCGGTGATTTTCGGAATCTCACCTTGGGTGGTCTTACAATGGATTGGACTTTTGCAATGGCCTTTGCCGCTTTGTTTATCTTCCCCCGTACCTATACAAACCTGAAGGTTCCACGTTGGTTATTTTATGCCTTTTATCCAATTCATTTGCTAATTATTGGTCTAGTTCGGCTGGTTCTCAAGGTGTAATGTTAAGCTTTGTCAATTCGTGTTTGGTGAGTTCTTTCAAATTTGGATTTTAGACCCTGTTGACGGGACTACAAACCTTATGCACGACTATCAGCACAGCGTTGTATCTTTAGCCCTTTGCTGCCAGGGGGAAATTATTATGGGAATTATATACGATCCCTTCCGCGATGAAGTGTTTTCTGCAATTAAGGGAAAGGGCAGCTTTCTAAATGGGCAGCCCATACATGTATCAAATGCAGAAAAACTATCCGATACAATGATTGGGTTGGGAACAGCAAAAAGAGAAGTGGCCGATGAAAATTTTGCCCGGTTCCGCAGGGTGTTTGGTCAGTGCCAGGATGTCCGCAGGATTGGCGCTGCCGCTCTGGAACTGGCATATACCGCCTGCGGAAAACAGGGAGGCTATTTCGAGATTTACCTAAATCCCTGGGACTATGCAGCTGGCATGCTTATGATTCAGGAAGCAGGAGGCAAGGTAACTGATTTTACAGGAGAACCGCTTGAACCGAAAAAGGGGAGCAGTGTGGTGGGGACAAATGGATTTATCCATACAGAACTGTTAAAGTTACTGTAAGCTATGTGTTCACTTGGGTACCCTGATGTAGGAGAAGGTTAGCTTCTGGGTATCAGCTTCTCGAAGCAAAAAATCAGAAGCCAGTCCAGAAAGTGGTGGAACTAACAATGTTCTATTAAATTCTCGAAAAATGCGGACTTAAATGTGGAGGCGGTTTACCCATTGCAAGAGCCGCAAACATCCTATCAGTCATGGCTAATGTAACTTTAGATAGGATAAGATTCTAGCTGCTGGTAGTCAGGTGCTTTGTTGTGTGGAAACTATTCTGTTCTTAGGGAGGAGGAGAATTATAATAGAGTACTGGAGTTCCTTTGAGTCTCATTTCCTTTGAGAATTTGAACAGATAGAGCCTCGTTGAAAATCCTATAGTATACTGACTAAAAAATATGAGCAGATGACTATAAGGATAATTTATTAAGCCTGAGCGAATTATGAGACCGTGTGCAGTTAAAAAGTTATGATGATTATCTAAAATAGGTTTACCAAAGAGCGGGCTGGTAATCTGTTTTTGGAGGCGTTATGAAAGGCTTTGAGAGACAAAACCAACTGCTATCCCTCTATGGATTGATTTGTAGGCTTTGCCTATGCTATTAATTAAGAATTGTCGGTATTCCTTACGTGTGTTGTAGAAAAGGCAGTGTATCAAAAAACAATAAATTAGCTGATGGTCTGGACTCTTCAAGTACATTACCTCTTTATGGATGATGGACACTTTTTTATTAAGTTAATATAGAACCGGAAATTAAACATAAACTATTATCCCTAAGTATAAAGGTATATAACTTAGAGAAAGGAAGAGTAGCAAAGAGCCAAAGACTTAAAGAATGCGATATAGCAAAAAGCCAATATCAACAATTCTTTTTAAGGGGAACAGTACAAAGCTGTTCCTCTTTTGTTTGTGTGCCAAGCATGGCACTAATCTTGCTGGTGAAAGTCCAGCCACGGGTTTT
>OIZR01001192.1_pt1 | contig 12786 bp, 16 predicted proteins | sample 1588591 | NCBI WGS metagenome assembly OIZR01 (sample SAMN03283249) | human gut metagenome | biome: human-associated habitat; material: feces | host: Homo sapiens | place: USA | collected 2013 | reverse complement strand
CCCGCCACGGCAAGGCTTTCGAGGGCCTGCTGAAGCGCTACTTCGGCTAATTGAAACCACATAAATAGGCACTTTTTGAGAGGGAATCGGGGAACCGGTTCCCTCTCTTTTTGCGCTGTCACCGCTCCATTGTGGATATTTTTGTGGCATTTCTTTCTTTTCCATCCGTGAAAACTTTCCACATGTGGATATTCAGTTTTTTGCCCTATATCAAGCGGTTTTTACCGCTTAATACCGAAAAATGAAGAGAAATTAACAACTTTTGAGAAGTTTTTGCTTTTCCGGGACAAAAATCAAGAAGTTTTGAAGAGATTTCCTTGACTTCCACCGATTTTTTGAGCCGCCAGAGCAAAAAATTCCCGCCGCTGATTGCTTTTTGCCTATCTCCTTTCATTTTGCAGCCGATTTTCGGCTGCTTTTTTCTTGTTTCTATTATACTACATGTTCCGGTTAAAGTACAGGTTTTTCTTTTCCCGGTGCTATACTTAAAGCACAAAGAGGGACAGAGAACAAGAAAAAACAAAGTCCTTCAAAACAAAATCAAAATGAAAAAGGAGATTACCACCATGAAAAAGAACGCTATCATCTACATCGACGACACTCATGCCCAGGTCACCAAGGCTTTTGAGAAGCAGGCCCGTATCTTCGGCACTCCCGAATACAGAGAGTGGAAAGCCTACCGCCAGGACTTCCCCAGCGCTCAGATGGTGACCAAGACCATCAAGAAGGCGAAGAACAAGAAGAACGACGCCAAAAACAGAACCTATGAGAAGATGGCCGAGTACATCAGCTTGCAGGAGAACGCCGATGAACTGATGAAGGAGTTTGATAGGCAGAAAAACCTTGCCATTGTCAAGAAGAACCGCTACCACGCCGTGCTAAATTGGTTCCTTGCTACCTTCCCCGAGTTGAAGGAGGACGAGGGCAAGAAGGAGGGCCAGGAGGTCGAGGCCACTGCCGCCGAGGAAACTGCTCCCGCCAGCGAAACCGCCGCCGATCTAAAACTTGCCTCTGGTCTGTAAGCATTACTTGAAGTGCATTTTTCAAAAATCAGAAAAGGAGTTTGATATTATGAAATTCACCCGTACTCGCATGATTGGCTATTTGTTGCTCTTCTGCACCGCCGATGGAGAATACGATAAAGAAAGAGCACGTTTGACTGGCCTGACCGATGAAGCGCTGAAAGCGGAGTTCACAGTCCAATACAACAGCCTGAAAGCTGCTTATCCCAACCATCCTCTCCACGAAGGCGATACCCCTGACATCTACCTGGACTTTTAAGACAACTCAAAATTCAGATCAAAATTTTAAGGAGGAAAATACCATGAAGAACAACACTTATAAGATTGATTTTGTGAACAACACCCTGACCATGAGCAAGGCTTTCGAGGACGCCCTCAACAATCCCAATTCCCAGGAATACAAGCTGTTTCTGCAACTCCGCGCCGACTTCCCCGGCCTGACCATTATCCGCAAGACCCGCCGCGCCCCCAAGAAGGCCCGCCCCAACAAGAACCTGACCTACAAGCACATGGAGCAGTACATGAGCGTGTTTGAGAACGCCGACGAGCTGCTGGCCCAGTTCGAGGTGGTTAAGAAGTGTTCCCTGGGACAGTCCAACCATTACAAGTTTGTGCTGGATTGGTTCAAGAACCAGTTCCCCAAGTACAAGGAGCTGCCCGACTTCGGCAACAATGCCCCCAAGGTGATTGACCTTGCGGCCTTCCAGAAGAAGCAGGAAGAGAAGAAGGCCCAGACCGAGCAACTGGAAAAGAAGGACGCTTGATAACAATGGAATACAAAATGAGAGAGGACGGTACTGCTGGTGTACCGTCCTCTTTGGCTATGTTGTAATCAATAAACAGAAACATCTACTTTTTCGGGTTCACCTACAAAAGCCCCAGTTTTATCAATAACTGCCTCAAACACACTGCCAGCATTATTGGCGAACAAAATAGTGGCCTGTCCATTTTCAAAGTACGGGGCGTTTACTCCCATTTCACTGGAATAGGGTATTCTACCCATGTTATACGATGACAAATCAATGACCATGTTTCCCTCAATGTCATAAAAGCCAGGGCTGGCCGCCTTGTCAGTACAGGCATAGAACAATCCCTCCGAATAGACGGGGAAGTTGTGGCCGGGCTTATTGGGTACGAACTCGCAGGTAAATTCGGTGATTTCGCCCTTTGTGTTCAGCGCATTGAGCCTACCGCCGCCAAAGGCGTCCTCTGACTCGCAGAAAAGCGAGTAGCCATCTTGGAAAGTAGATATTTTAGAGGCATCAAACTTGGCTTGAGAGTTATCGACAACATTCCAGATAAGACACTCCCAGACCGCAACATCAAGTTGACCTGTGACAGAGTCGGTTATCATGTCCGGCCAAGGGCCGACCCGGTACTCTTCGTCCTTCGTGTATACGGACACACCCGGAGAGGCCAGGAAAACGCCCTCACCGAGGTACATGTAACAGGAGCTATCTCGCAGAGTTTCGCTGCTGCCCTCGGCACGGAACCGTACTTCCTCCACAAAAGTTCCGGTGTCGGTCAATTCCTGTACCCATTCGCCATCATCATCCACGACGCCAAGCGTAAATTTATATCCATCGTAGGCATCAACCTCTTTCTTTACCAGGTGATACCCGTCCCCGGAGCAGAGAATTTCATCCCACTCCCCGTTGTTTGGAACAGTTACTTCCTGATTGCTGTTTGCATCGTCATCGGGGGTTTCGCTGCCGCTCGGCGTGTTGGTTTCGCTGCTGCCTGATACGTTTGCGCCGCTGGTTCCGCTGACATCGCTGGTCGTGTCCCCGCCGCAAGCGGCTAAAGACAACGTTAATGCTCCGGCCAGTAGAAGAGACACTATCTTTTTCATTACTACCTATTCCTCCTAATCAAATAAAATGTAAGAGAGGGGACTACCAAATGAAGTATAGCATGGTTTTGTGAAAATGTCTATTATCATAGACAGTACGACAAGAATTTTCTCATACAATATAGTGAGAAAAGAGGTGTTGTCGTGCAGTTTGATAATTACGCGGTAGGGCAAACAATCCGAAACCTGCGAAAAGCAAAAGGGATTTCTCAAGATGTGTTGAGCGGTTTTGCTGGAATTGCACGCACACACTTATCAATGATTGAAAATGGAACCAAACAAGCGAACTTTGAAACTATTTGGAAAATTGCAGGAGCTTTAGAAATGCAGCCAAGTGAATTGGTGGCTAAAATTGAAGAAACGATAGAAGGGCAAGAGTAATTACTAAACAAAAACTCTTGCCCTTTTCATTATTTGCTTGCTACCGTTCCCGGCCGTGTTCTCCGTGATTTATCAGCGGTCGGGAAAACTCCCAAGAAAAGCCGCCGCCGGAAATTACAACCGCATTTTCCTGGAACCATCCCCCGCCGCCGCGAGGCGTTTCCCTGTTCCGCTCCACCTGGGGGTACTCCTAGCCTACCTTTTGACCTTCTTGTGAGGGAAATTGCCAGCCGCTCGTGATCTGCGGTTCCGCTCCAAATTGAAAATGCATGTTTAAACATGAACGCTATGTAAATTTACGTGCAAAGTATTGATATTGCGCGTAAAAAAGAATAGAATAATAGTGCCATAGAAAGGAGTGGTCACAATGGCAGAAACAACAAACCTCAATATCCGCATTGACAAAGACCTGAAAGAGCGTGCCGAAGCCGTCTTTGCCGACATGGGTATGAGCATGACAACGGCCTTTAATATCTTTGTGCGCCAGACCTTGCGGCAGGGCAAAATCCCCTTTGAGATTTACGCAGACCCATTTTACAGCGACAGCAATATGCGGGCATTGGACAACAGCATCAAACAGGCCGGACAGGGCAAGGTGGTAGTCAAGTCTATGGACGAGTTGGAGCAGCTTGCCGATGGGGACTAACATCACATTCACGGAACAGGCGTTTGAAGAATATCTGTCATGGCAGGGACAGGACAGAAAAACGCTGAAACGGATAAATGCCTTGTTGAAGGACATTTGCAGAAGTCCATTTGAAGGGATTGGAAAGCCAGAGCCGTTGAAGGAAAACTTGTCAGGCTATTGGAGCCGACGCATTGACGATACGAATAGACTTGTTTATCGTATGGTCGATGGACAGGTCGAAGTCTATCAATGCAAAGGCCATTATGATGATTGAGAGTGAAGCGGTACTGCCAGCCGCTTCACTTTTTTGTTGTCCAGGTTCCGCTCCAAATTGAAACTACACTTTCAAAAACGGATCTTCACGCGCAAGAAGTCAACTTGTGAGAAGAACCGACAACTCCGAAACAACTTTTGAGAAGTAGCGGCAACTTCCAATTATCCAGCAACAACTTTTAGAGCAAAGGCAACAACTTTGTTGCAGAATGAGGCAAATACAAGGCTAAAACCGTTTCTTTGACACAAAAAAATTTTTATGTTATAATATTTACAGAAAAAGGAAAATAGATTTGTAAGTCATGGTTCCCTTTGTAGGCTTAAACAAGCAGTAGGATGAAGGCGTTGTGGCCTTCCATCTTGTAGAGCGCTTCCGTTCTATGCTTCCGGGCAGCAACGCCAAGTGCTGGCAACACGCTTCCTACTGTTTGCTTAAATCTACAAAGAAAGGAAGCGTACAAGATGGCGAATTAGAACCTGTTGCCAGCAGGGGACAATCCGAGGTACAACAACTGTTTTACTTTGGGTGAGAAGTGTTGGCACAATGGAAGGCTGATAAAAGTTCCTGTTTTTATCGACCATTACGATGATACAATTCAAAATTTGTATGGCAGTAAAAACGGTGATAAACGCAAATACTACGAACTTTCCTATGAAGAAGCCCGAAGAGAATATTATCGGTTTTGGAGTAGCGAAAACTGGGAGAAAAGCAGCAAAGTTTTACGTATCAGTCTTTGGCTTGATAATGCCATGTTTGGCAACCTTCACATTTTTGTGATTGACTTTGATGAATTTGACGTAGAGAGCCATTTTTTCAAAGAAGCTCACCGTTTAGCGGATAAAGTAACAAGGTCACAGGGCGGCGGCTATCACATGTTTTATGGGATAGACAAGAAAAAGGCAGAGCCACTTTTTGACAGTATCAATTTATTGGCAAGTGAGAACGCTGCGAGTTTTGTATGTAAAACTGGGGCCATCACACGGGACGGAACAAACAAAGTCGATCTGTTTTGCGATACAGGACACTTTATCTATGAGTGGGAAGAATGGAATAATACCATTGGCCTGACCGATAAGACGCAAGAACTTTACCAGCTTATCAAAGAAAACTTCGACTTATCGCGTCCCATGAGCAGCGGCAAGGGTAAACGCACAAGCGGCAAAGGCGGCAAGAGTTATGCCATGCTGGAAGAGCTTTCTAAAGGCGAGCTGTTGCAGCAAATGAGCGCAGAGCAGCGAGAAGTCTTTGCCGATCTGCAAACAAAATCCTCTGACTGTTCCAGTTCCCAGTGGTTCAGTATTGGCATTGATATTTACCATGTCTTTGGTGCGGAGCTGGGCGGCAAGGTGTTCTTCCTATGGAGCAAACCGGGACATAGTTTCCAGCCGCAAGGCTGCTCTTTAACATGGTCTAATATTTGTGACCGTGGGCCTGATACAGAGCTTGTCAATGGGCGATGGGCTGACATTATGCAGGGCGATAACAAGGGCAAAGAGCTTGACGGGCTATCTTTACATGAAGCGCTCGAAGCAGCGCCACAAGTCCCGCTGCCGCTCGAAGATGATACTTCCGCCACGCTGGAAGAAGCCGCCGCCGAGCCAACCTTCCGCGACCTTCCGATTGCCTGGGAGAATGTGACAACAGAAGAGAACGGCAAGCAGAGAACCGGGCATTGGATTGTCTGGAACGGTAACCGCTCCAAGCGGGAAGAGTTCTTCATGCTGGCCTTCCCCGACCAATACAACAAAGTCAAGAAGCGCGTGAAGTTCCTGGGGCAAGCTGCGGATGATGTGCTGCGGCTGACAGGCGGATAGCGAACCAAATTGATGTATGAAATTTTGGCGTGGAAGTATGGATTGGAAGAAGTGGACGAACAGGACAGCCTTGACTTAATCTGGTTCTGCAAGCGTGAAGAGGACAATAAAACCGCCGATGATTTACTGTCCCGCTTGCATTGGCCCAACGGTTTAGCCAAGCTGGTGACCTTTGGTGTGGGGATGAAGCTGGACGCTGCCGCACAGCAGACATGGTGCTATTCCGTTGACTACCAGGAGGACAGGGCGCTTTTCACGGGAAGCTCAATGACCTGGAAGCGCTGGCAAGTAAAGCTGATTGAAATTTTAGATCGGTGCCGGGCCTGCCGTTGCAGCTATTCAAAAATGTGGAAATAGGTTCGGCCCACCATGTATTATCAGTTTGACCGCTGCGGTAGATACCTCACCCTTACACAAGAGGATTGCAGAGCAATAACGGAGTGGATAAATGAATATTTTGTAGGCGGTTCCGCTCCGTTCCCTCTGTCCGGGGAAATACCCGCCGCCGATTACAGATTTGTAGTTGACTACAATACCGATGTTGAATTTGTGGACAACCGGGACTTGAAGGCCCCCGGCGAGATGGCAAAATACAACCAGGAAACCAACGCCGCCCGGAACAAGGAGAAGGGCAAGAAAAAAGTGCAGGAGCGTTTTTCTGCCGCGTGTGGGGCGGTAAAGATAGGTGATACCCTTACAACAAACCAGCTTGTAGAAATGGGGTACACCGATGATAAAGCGAGAAAGAGGCTGGTTGATAACGGTGTCCTAAAAAGGATAAAACGGGGTTATTATTTGGTGCTTTCAGTGTAATCCAGCGGAAACCCGGCACGCCCCGAAGGGGTTAAAAGAGAAAGATATAATCCCCACGGGGTACGCCGGGTTTCCGCTTCCGCACTTGAAAGTACACTCTCAAAAAAATCAATGAAGGAGGAACACAACAATGTTCAAAGAATTACTTCAAATTTTGTAGGATTTCGAGCGCCAAGATAAGGCCAACCGTACCCACTGGATTGAAAACGTCCTTGCCGCACAGAGCGGTTCCGCTCCAACTGCTTTAGAGAATTACAAGAGGGCGAAGGAGAGCTGGCAGGACGAACAGAGTCGCCGCCAAAGGTTCTATGACTATCTCATGCAGCGCCGCGATTTGGTGAACGCCCTGGCAAAGAGCGTGATAGACAGCAGCGCCAAGGAGATACAGGTCAAAACCGAACAGGAGCTTGATAAGGCCGTGAAAGAAAAGATAGATAAGACCGTTCGCCTTTATTTCAAATGAGAGCCGCGCTGATCTGACAAAGATGTGTCGTTAAATCAAAAAGTCGGAGGAAGATGTAAAATCTTCTCTCCGACTTCTCTTTTTGTGTTCAAGACTTTTTGGAAGTTGATGAAAGTTGTGTGCTTTCTTTCTCTTCTTCATCCTTTTCACCGGGCTTCTTCTCCCAGCCGAGTATTTCTTCCATGATAAGAGCAAGGGGCAAATCCGTATCTCCGAACATGGCGGCACCTCCCGAGTATTGCTTGAAGCTGGCGCGTCGTGGCGAACGTCACGACGCGCTTCCTGTTTTTTCGCGCTGCGCTGGATTTTCGTACTACTGTAATCAACATTAGTAGTCTTTCGTAGTTCCCATAAATTACCTGTCGCTTGGGGCTTCCCTGACGTATTCCAGTAAATCGCCGGGCTGACAGTCTAAAAGCGTACAAATAGTATCCAAAGTTTTCCACGATACCAATTCCCCGTGTCGTAATTGCTGTAAATAGGATTGCCCAATCAACTTTTCTTCCCGGATTTTGGTAGAGGAATACCCTTTTTCTTTGAGTTTTGCCATTATGTCTACCTTGTAGCGGATTGCCATGAAAACGCGCACCTCCTCCATTGTCCTTATTTTAACACGAGATTGCACTAAAATCAAGTGCTAATTGTGCAAAAATACGGCACTAAAAATTAGTGCTAAATGTCAATGGACAGCACCGGATATTAGTGCTATAATAAAGACAGTTAAGGGGAACACCCCAAATAAAAAGCAAAGGAGAATGAGCAATGAGCAAGAATGAGCTGGTAGCCAAAATCGAGGCGCTGAACGAGTGGGAAGCTGTTATTGAGGAAGCCAAAGCAGAGGCAGAGGCCATCCGGGACAGCATCAAGGCTGAAATGATGGAACGCGACACCGAGGAAATGACCGCTGGAAAGTATATCGTCCGCTGGACTTCGGTTCTCTCCAATCGGTTTGATACCACGGCCTTCAAAAAGGCTCACGGCGAACTGTATAAGGAATACACCAAACAGAGCGCCAGCCGCCGCTTCTCCATCAGCGCCTAAAGAAAAGCCCCTTGCGTGAACCACCGACCAAAGTAGACACGCAAAGAGCTTTACCCAAACCTCACGGAGAGGGCAAGACCATTATAGCTTGCCCTCTCCCCAAAATCAAGAATAGGAGAGAAAAAGACATGAAAGAACTGACAAGCTATAATCGAGTGGCCGGGTATCTGAACAAGGTTTTCGATCTGCTGAACGCCGAATTCTTTGAAAATGCACTTTCAAGACCGACCATCACCATACAATCCACGCCCCGCGCCTACGGCCATTTTTCCTTGCGTGAGGACACATGGGTTTCCAAGTTGGGCGGCACCCACGAAATCAACATAGGAGCCGGGACACTGGCCCGGCCCATCGAGGAAGTGACCGCGACCCTGCTTCACGAAATGGTACATTACTACAACTATGAGAACGGCATACAGGATTGCAGCCGGGGCAACACCTACCACAATCGCCGCTTCAAAGCCGCCGCCGAAGCCCACGGCCTGATAGTGGAGCATAGCGACAAATACGGGTGGAGCCACACAAGCCCCTCTGACGAACTGCTGGACTTCATATTGGAGAACGGTTTGACCGACATTCTCATAAGCCGCAACGAGTTTGCCGGGTTCCATATCACCGGGACAGGGACACACAGCGGAACAGGAACGACACCACCGCCGCCGCGCCCGTCCAGCACAAGGAAATATATCTGCCCTTGTTGTGGCAATTCTGTCCGAGCCACAAAGGAAGTTCACATAGCTTGTTTAGATTGCAGCGCGCCGATGGTGCTTGCAGGGTAACAGGGAAGGGTGGGGAGCAATCCCCACCCAAATTCCCGAAGTTCGTATAAGTGAAGAAATACGAACACCAAAATCAAGGTATTCCGGGACTTTTCCGCCGCCGCCCATCATACACGAACTTTCCCGCTTGAAATAACGAACTTTTGACGATGGAGGCCACCATGAACAAGAAAACAAAGGCGCTCACCACCGAGCAATATAAGGAGATAATGCAGACCATGCGCGAGGGGTTCAGCGGTTGCCGCCCCAATGAGCGCATAGCCACCGCCCTTGTGCTGGAAGGGAATTTGGGCTTGCGTATCAGCGATATATTGAAACTGCGGCCTTGTGATATTGTCCGGGACGGGGACAGATACCGACTGGAAATCACCGAGCAGAAAACAGGCAAACGCCGCGTGTTCACGGTTCCGCTTGTTATCCAGCAATACATAGAGAATTATTGCTTGCGCCACAATATCCGCCGTGAAGATCTGATTTTTCCCATCACCGAGCGAGCTATACAGAAACAGCTTCATATCGTGTGCGATTACCTGGGCTTTGAGGGTATCAGCACTCACAGCTTCCGCAAGTGGTACGCCACCGAGATATACAAGGCAAACGGCTACGATATTGCCCTGGTGCAAAGGCTGCTACAACACAGCTCCGCCGCCGTGACACAGCGATATATCGGCATTGAGCCACAGCGGATAGAAACGGCAATACAGAACCACGCACAGCTTATTTGACAGGGGGGCCGCTCATAGTGGAGCGGCCCCCTATAACTTCGCTGCTGCCTTTTCTCTGATTTTATGGTACACTGGATATAAGACCGGGAAAGCGAGGCGGCACACATGGCAAGAGCAGAAAAGCAAAAAGTGAAAACGCTTTTTGTGGCGAAATACTTTTTGGAAAATTCCGATGAAAACCACCCGATCACCGCCGGGGACATTGTGGACTATCTGCGGGAAGATTGTGGGATTGAAGTGGAGCGCCGCGCCATCTACCGGGATATTGCCGCCCTGCGCGATGTTTACGGGATGGACATAGACGGGGGACAGGGTGGGAAATACCGGCTACTGTCCCGCCAGTTTGAATTTGACGATTTGCGGCTGCTGGCTGAGTGTGTCCACGCCGCCAAGTTTATATCTGCGTCCAAGGCCAAGGAGCTTGTAAAGACCATCAGCGAGTTTTGCAGTATCTACCAGGCGGAAGAGTTGCAAAAAGAAGTGTTCCTCTGTGACCGCGTGAAAACAACCCGCAACAACATTTTGCTGACTGTTGGCATTATCTATTCGGCTATGGCTACCAAGCAGGACGGAAAGCCACACACACCGCAAAAAATCACCTTCAAGTATTTGAAATATGCACTTCAAAACAAGAGAGAACAGGTGGAGCGCCGCAAGGGGGCAACCTATAAAGTCAGCCCTTATAAGCTGCTGATAAATGATGGGAACTATTATCTGCTGGCTTTTGATGATAGATACCAGGAGATACGGAGATACCGCGTTGACCGCATGAAGGAAGTAAAGGCCATTGATGAACCGCGAGAGGGTGCAAAGGTGTTTGCCGAGCTGGATATGGAGAGCTATACCCGCCGTGTGTTCTCCATGTTTGGCGGGAAGCAAAAGCGTGTCAGTATCCGCTTTATCAATCAGTTATTAGATACGGCGATTGAGCGCTTTGGAACAAGCCCCGATGTATTTTACAGGCAGGAAGATGAAAAGCATTTTGTTGTGACCGCCGATGTGGAAGTTAGTGACCAGTTTTTTGCGTGGATTTGCGGTTTCCGTAAACGGGCAGCCATTATTAGCCCACCTGATGTTATGGAAGACATGAAAAAATTCTTAGAAGATATTGGCTCAAGGTACAAAGAGATATATAATTAGAGTAAATAGAATAATGAGAGGGGTATAGTGTTGGAAAACTTATCAATCAGAAAAATTATTGATAAAATTAGTAGTGGTGAGATACGAATCCCTTCCTTTCAAAGAGGATTTGTTTGGGAACCGGATTCTATTGCATTTTTTATGGATAGCTTATATAAAGGGTATCCAATTGGAGCAGTCTTGCTTTGGAGAACAAGAGAGCAACTCGTTAACGAAAGAAGTTTAGGAAGATTTATTTTACCAGAGCCTACTAAAGATTATCCAATAGACTATGTATTAGATGGACAGCAACGATTAACATCGATTTTTTCTGTTTTCCAAACAGAACTTCAACCAGAAAATGATCCTAACTGGCGAGATATTTATTATCTTATAGGTTCAGGAAAAAGCGCACAGGAAATTCAATTTGTTCCATTAAGCGAAGAGGAAGTGGATTTATCTAAACATTTCCCTATTTCTACATTGTTTGATTCTGTTAAATATCGGAAAGCAACTGAGAGCCTCAACGATGAATTAAAGGAAGAAATTGATAAGCTGCAAGAGGTATTTAAGGAAGTTAACGTACCTGTTCAAATGATGGAAACTGATAATAAAAGCATTGTTGCCATTGTCTTTGAACGGATAAATCGGGCCGGTATTCCTCTTGACTCTTTTCAACTATTAACGGCATGGAGTTGGAGTACAGATTTTGATCTGCAAGAAAGATTAGATGAACTTTCTGCTGAACTTTCTGGATATGGATTTAGCGGGATTGCAGAAGACCAAGATTTGTTAATGAAATGTTTCACAGGCTATATTCTTAATAGCACTTCGCCCAGTGCAATTATGGATTTAACGGGAGAGCAAGTTCGTGACCATTTTGAAGAAATCAGAAACGGACTAAAATCGTCTATTGATTTTTTGCAACAGGAATTGAATCTATACTCGTTGTTCTATGTCCCATATCCTGCAATGTTAGTTTCGTTAGTTAAATTTTTTGGTTCAGCTAAGACTAATGGACAGTTATATACGGATAAGCAAAGACGACAGTTAATAAAATGGTTCTGGAGAAGTTGTTTTTCCAGGCGCTACTCAAGTGGTGTAAATAGTGCACATCAAAGCGATTTAGCTGCAATGACTAAACTTCGTGCGGATGAAAATTTTGACATCAGCTCTTTTAAATGCGAAATAACTCCTGCATTTTTTGTTGATAATCAGTTCAATGTTAATACAGTCAATACAAAAACATTTATTGCCATGCTAGCCTCTAATTCTCCGCGTTCCTTTATCTCTGGCGCAAATGTAGATTTGACTGTAACACTAAAGCAATCTAGCACAAAAGAATTTCATCATATTTTTCCTGATAAATACTTACAGCGTTTGGGGAAAAACAGGAAAGAGATTTATCCGCTTGTGAATTTTTGTTTCTTAAATAATGCCGATAATCAAAAAATTAAAGATAAAGCCCCAAGCGATTATGTTTCACTTATGAATCCTGACTCAATAATGGAAATATTAGAGTCCGCAATTTGCCCTAAAGACACTTTTACAATGACTTATGAAGAATTTGTAGAAGCACGTACAAAGTTGTTGCTATCATACGCAAATGAACTCATTTCAGGTTAATAAGTATTTAGAAAATGATAGAACGGGGCCGGAAGTTGTTACTTCTGGCCCCGTTCTTTTCAAAAGTTGTTGGTTATAGCCGATTGAGGTTTTCCCGCAGAATATCAATCCCCGCTTTGGAGAGGGCGATATAATACGGTCGTGTCAAGATTTTTTCGCACTTTAGTTTGCAAGCTCTGGCATGAATGAAGTCAGCCGGCAATGGAGGCATCCTCAATGGCGGCCTCCAGGTGCTTCATATTCATGTAC
>OIZR01001185.1_pt1 | contig 12883 bp, 8 predicted proteins | sample 1588591 | NCBI WGS metagenome assembly OIZR01 (sample SAMN03283249) | human gut metagenome | biome: human-associated habitat; material: feces | host: Homo sapiens | place: USA | collected 2013 | reverse complement strand
TAGGCGGGCCGGATTTACATTGGCGATGCGTTAGATTGTAACGACACCAATCAGCGTGACAACTGTCAGGATAGCAGCCAGACCGTAGAAAACCCATTTGCCCGCAGGTACGTGGATTTTCAGATCGTGCATCGCGTGGTGCATACGGTGTAAACCACACCACAGCGGCAGAACGATCATCAGGAACAGGAATACGCGACCAATGAAGCTCTGCGCGAACGCCAGAACGCGCTCGTAGCTCAGTGCATCACCCGGAAACAGCCCCAGCGGCAGCAGAATACCAACCAGCAGGATCATCACCGGCGCAATAATTGCGCTCCACATACCACCGGCCCCGAAGAGGCCCCAGAATACCGGTTCGTCAGAACGCTTTGGATTTGGATTAATCATCTCAGGCTCCTTACCAGTACAGGGCAACAAACAGGATTACGATGGTGGCAACTACAGTTACCGCCCAGAGACTTTTGATAATTGGCTCTGGTCCCATTTTTTCGTCTTTTACAATGATATTGGCCGCTTTCGGTGCCAGTTCAAACCAGGTTTTGGTGTGCAGCAGAGCTGCCGCCAGAGTGATCAGGTTAATGATCACAATAACCGGGTTTTGTAAAAAGTCGACGAATCCCGCCCAGGCTTCCGGGCCATTTTTCAGGGCAAACAGCCCGAAAATCAGTTCAATGCTGAACCACACAGCCGGAACCGCCGTGCCTTCGCGCAGCATGTAAAAGCGATAAAACGGCAATTTTTTCCACCAGGTGGACGTCATTGGCCGTACATACGGTTTACGTTTAGTCGTCATGTTGCACTCCTTAGCGTGGTTTCAGGGTCGCGATAAGAAAGTCTTTCGAACTTTCTACTTTGCCCTGCTGAATGGCCGCAGCCGGATCGACGTGTTTCGGGCAGACTTCGGAGCAGTAGCCCACGAAAGTACAGCTCCATACGCCGTTCTGGCTGTTCAACTGCGCCATACGCTCCTTCTTACCGTGGTCGCGGCTATCTTCGTTATAACGATGCGCCAGCGTAATGGCAGCCGGACCGATGAACTCTGGGTTCAGGCCAAACTGCGGGCACGCGGCGTAGCACAGACCACAGTTGATGCAACCGGAGAACTGGTGATACTTCGCCATCTGCGCCGGGGTCTGGATGTTAGTACCCTGATCCGCGGTGCGGGAGTTGCCGATGATGTACGGTTTGATCGCTTCCAGACTTTCGATGAAGTGGGTCATATCGACCACCAGATCGCGTTCAATCGGGAAGTTAGCTAACGCTTCAACCTTCATACCGTCGGTGTAATCACGCAGGAAGGTTTTACATGCCAGTTTTGGCACGTTGTTAACCATCATGCCGCAGGAACCACAAATCGCCATACGGCAGGACCAGCGGTAGCTCAGGTCCGGTGCCAGGTTGTCTTTGATGTAGCCCAGCGCATCCAGTAATGAGGTAGTTGCGTCATAAGGCACTTCATAGAATGCGCTATGCGGTGCGGTATCGACTTCCGGGTTATAGCGCACCACCTCAATTTTCAGGTTTTTCATCTCAGCCATTCGCCTTCTCCTTCTTATTGGCTGCTTCCGCCTTATCGGCTGCATCCGCTTCGCCACCGTAAACGCGTTTAGCTGGCGGTAGCGTAGTAATCTTCACGTCGCTGTACTCCAGGCGAGTCGTGCCATCAGCATCGCGGAAGGCGAGGGTGTGTTTGAGGAAGTTGACGTCGTCACGCTCGGTGCAACCTTCGTCCAGACGCTGGTGTGCGCCGCGGGACTCTTTACGTGCCATTGCGGAGTGCGCCATACATTCAGCAACGTTCAGACCGTGGCCCAGTTCAATGGTGTAGAGCAGGTCGGTGTTGAACACGCTGGAGGTGTCGGTGATGCGCACGCGCTTGAAGCGTTCCTGCAGCTCAGCCAGCTTGTCGATGGTTTTCTGCATCAGTTCCGGCGTACGGTAGATACCGCAACCTTCTTCCATAGCCAGGCCCATTTCGTCGCGGATCTTCGCCCAGTTTTCGCCGCCATCCTGGTTAACCAGATCTTTCAGACGTTGTTCAACGCCAGCTGCCTGCGCTTCAATTGCCGCTTCGTTGCCATTACCGGCAGTTGCTGCACGCTCTGTCGCTTGTTCACCGGCCAGACGGCCGAAGACCACCAGTTCCGCCAGGGAGTTGGAGCCCAGACGGTTTGCACCGTGCAGCCCAACAGAGGAACATTCACCCACGGCGAACAGACCTTTAATGCGGGTTTCACAGTTCTGATCGGTTTCGATACCGCCCATGGTGTAGTGTGCGGTCGGACGTACCGGAATCGGTTCTTTAACCGGATCGACGCCAACGTACGCTTTCGCCAGTTCGCAGATGAACGGCAGACGTTCATGCAGTTTTTTCTCGCCGAGGTGACGCAGGTCGAGATAAACCACATCGCCACGCGGCGTGGAGATGGTGTTGCCTTTACGCCATTCGTGCCAGAAGGCCTGAGAGACTTTGTCGCGTGGACCCAGTTCCATATATTTGTTTTTCGGCTCGCCCAGCGGAGTTTCCGGGCCCATGCCGTAATCTTGCAGATAACGGTAGCCATTTTTGTTGACCAGAATACCGCCTTCGCCACGGCAACCTTCGGTCATCAGGATACCGGAACCTGGCAGACCGGTTGGGTGATACTGAACGAATTCCATGTCACGCAGCGGAACGCCGTGGCTTAGCGCCATACCCATACCGTCACCGGTAACGATGCCGCCGTTGGTGTTGTAACGATAAACGCGACCCGCACCGCCAGTAGCCATAACGACCGCGTTAGCACGGATCTGCACCAGCGTGCCTTCCATCATGTTCATTGCTACCAGGCCGCGAACATGACCATCATCAACCAGAATATCCAGCACGAAATGTTCGTCAAAACGCTGGATCTGCGGGAATTGCAGAGAGGTCTGGAACAGCGTGTGCAGCATATGGAAGCCGGTCTTATCGGCGGCGAACCAGGTACGCTCGATTTTCATGCCGCCGAAGCGACGTACGTTGACGCTACCATCCGGGCGACGGCTCCATGGGCACCCCCACAGTTCCAGTTGGGTCATTTCGGTTGGGCAGTGGTGGACGAAATAATCCACGACATCCTGCTCACACAACCAGTCGCCACCCGCTACTGTATCGTGAAAGTGATATTCGAAGCTGTCATGATCCTGCGCGACAGCGGCGGAGCCCCCTTCTGCAGCAACGGTATGGCTACGCATCGGGTATACTTTTGAGATTAGTGCGATTTTTGCATTTGGATTTGCCTGCGCGGCAGCAATTGCAGCACGTAATCCCGCGCCACCGGCGCCTACAATGGCAAGATCGGCTTGAAAGGTTTGCACGACATTCCTCCAGATTGTTTTTATCCCACAGCCCCGTACTTCAGGGTAAGTGCCTGAAAGTTACGGTCTGCGAACGCTATTCCACTGCTCCTTTATAGGTACAACAGTATAGTCTGATGGATAAGTCTGAAATTTGACGAGATCGATTTTTTTAGTGCGCAAGAGGGCTAAATTATCACTGAAGATGATTAATTTAATTACTAAACCATCAGATCGTGCTTTTTTTAGTCACTGCCCACCGTTGTTTGATTCCTGCGTAAAATTTGTCTCGCCGTCGCGTTGCGAGTAGACTTCGTGCCCTTGTCAAAAACTGGAGATTTAACTATGAGCGAAACGGCATCCTGGCAGCCGAGCGCATCCATTCCTAACTTATTAAAACGCGCGGCGATTATGGCGGAGATCCGTCGTTTCTTTGCCGATCGTGGAGTGCTGGAGGTGGAGACGCCTTGTATGAGCCAGGCGACGGTAACCGATATTCATTTGGTCCCGTTTGAGACACGTTTCGTTGGCCCCGGGCATTCGCAGGGGATGAATCTCTGGTTAATGACCAGCCCGGAATACCATATGAAACGCCTGCTGGTTGCTGGTTGTGGGCCGGTATTCCAGCTGTGCCGCAGCTTCCGTAATGAAGAGATGGGGCGTTATCACAACCCTGAGTTCACTATGCTTGAGTGGTATCGACCGCACTATGATATGTACCGGTTGATGAACGAGGTGGACGACCTCTTACAACAGGTACTGGACTGCCCGGCAGCAGAAAGCCTTTCTTATCAACAAGCTTTCTTGCGTTATCTGGAAATTGACCCGCTCTCTGCCGACAAAACGCAACTGCGGGAAGTCGCAGCGAAACTGGATTTGAGCAACGTTGCTGATACCGAAGAAGACCGCGACACGTTGCTACAATTGCTGTTTACCTTTGGCGTAGAGCCAAATATTGGTAAAGAAAAACCGACCTTTGTGTACCACTTTCCAGCCAGCCAGGCATCACTGGCGCAAATCAGTACCGAAGATCATCGGGTCGCTGAACGCTTTGAGGTTTATTATAAAGGTATTGAGCTGGCGAATGGTTTCCATGAATTGACGGATGCCCGTGAGCAGCAACAACGCTTTGAACAAGATAACCGTAAGCGCGCGGCGCGCGGTTTGCCGCAGCACCCCATTGACCAGAATCTGATTGAAGCCTTGAAAGTCGGTATGCCTGACTGTTCCGGCGTGGCATTAGGCGTTGATCGTCTGGTGATGTTGGCGCTGGGTGCGGAGACACTGGCTGAAGTCATCGCCTTTAGCGTTGACCGGGCATAATTCTGAAAAATTACTGAATTAACAGCGAAGAATGGCGTGATAAGCGCCATTCTGTAGCATATGTTTTCATTTTTCTGTTAAAGGCCACAATTTAAGACTGGATATTTGATATCATCCAGGTATCAATTCTGTATTGGTTTTTACGCTGCCCGCTCAATGTTGGGCAGTGCAGTTCAGTGGGCGCGTTTTATACACGCGCTGAAATGAAGGATGGTTTCATGCCTCACACGATAAAAAAGATGAGTCTGATAGGACTCATATTGATGATCTTTACTTCCGTATTTGGATTTGCCAATAGCCCATCGGCTTATTACTTAATGGGTTATAGTGCGATTCCCTTTTATATATTTTCTGCATTGTTATTCTTTATTCCATTCGCCTTAATGATGGCTGAAATGGGAGCTGCTTATCGCAAAGAAGAAGGTGGTATCTATTCCTGGATGAATAATAGTGTCGGACCACGTTTTGCCTTCATTGGTACGTTTATGTGGTTTTCCTCTTATATCATCTGGATGGTGAGTACCTCCGCGAAAGTTTGGGTACCGTTCTCAACATTCCTCTATGGTAGCGACATGACCCAGCACTGGCGTATTGCCGGACTGGAGCCTACGCAGGTGGTTGGTCTGCTGGCAGTGGCATGGATGATTCTGGTCACCGTCGTTGCTTCTAAGGGGATTAATAAAATTGCCCGCATTACTGCGGTGGGCGGTATTGCAGTAATGTGTCTGAATTTAGTATTGCTGTTAGTAAGCATTACTATTTTGTTATTAAATGGTGGGCATTTCGCGCAGGATATTAATTTCCTTGCATCACCGAACCCGGGTTATCAGTCCGGTCTGGCAATGCTATCGTTTGTGGTATTTGCTATTTTTGCCTATGGCGGAATTGAAGCGGTTGGTGGTCTGGTCGATAAAACGGAAAATCCAGAAAAGAACTTTGCCAAAGGTATTGTTTTTGCCGCTATTGTTATTTCAATCGGTTATTCGCTGGCAATATTTTTATGGGGCGTCAGCACAAACTGGCAGCAGGTATTAAGTAATGGTTCCGTTAACCTTGGCAATATTACCTATGTGCTGATGAAGAGCCTCGGGGTGACGCTGGGTAACGCACTGCATTTGTCACCTGAAGCGTCATTGTCGCTGGGCGTATGGTTTGCGCGTATTACCGGACTTTCGATGTTCCTCGCTTATACCGGTGCGTTCTTTACGCTTTGCTATTCACCGCTGAAAGCCATCATCCAGGGGACGCCGAAAGCGTTGTGGCCGGAACCGATGACGCGCCTGAATGCGATGGGGATGCCGTCTATCGCCATGTGGATGCAGTGCGGGTTGGTTACTGTCTTCATCCTGCTGGTTTCGTTTGGTGGCGGTACCGCATCGGCGTTCTTTAACAAGCTGACGCTGATGGCGAACGTGTCTATGACGCTTCCTTACCTGTTCCTCGCGCTGGCTTTCCCATTCTTTAAAGCACGTCAGGATCTCGACAGACCATTTGTGATTTTCAAAACGCGTATGTCGGCAATGATTGCGACGGTGGTTGTCGTTCTGGTGGTGACATTTGCGAACGTCTTCACCATTATTCAGCCTGTGGTTGAAGCCGGAGACTGGGACAGCACATTGTGGATGATTGGCGGCCCTGTCTTCTTCTCGCTGTTAGCGATGGCGATTTACCAGAACTATTGCAGTCGCATGGCGAATAAACCTGAGTTAGCTCTCGACTGATCATATGAAATCCTGCAACTCATCGTCTCTCCGGCGATGAGTTGTCAGGAAGTAATGCGTATGGATGATACTCTCCAGGGCCGGTGATAACTGAAGATGATGTTAAGCTGCTAAATGAGCCACGTTGACATCATTTGGCAGCTTCATGCATTACAAACTTCCCGCCTGACGACCTTTGCCCGCAGACGTCAGCGTTCTCCCCGTTTGTTTACCGTTGAGGCTTTCCAGACGCATCTGGAAGGGCGGGAATGGCATATCGATACCGTGGGCATGGAAGCCAGCCAGAATCAGCTGGTGGATCTCATGGCGTAGCGGCATACGGTGACCCATCTCAGCGGCGTAAATACGCAGCTCGAAAATCTGAATCCCCTGTTGCAGATCCACCAGGAAGACTTCCGGTGCCGGGTTGTCGATCACCAGCGAGCAGCGACGCGCTGCGGTGAGCAGGATTTCCGTCACTTCTTCACTGTTGGCATCGGCAGGGGCCGGAATCGTCAACACCACGCGCGTGACCGAGTCAGAGAGCGACCAGTTGATAAACTGCTCGGTAATAAACGCCTTGTTCGGCACGATTATCTCTTTACGGTCCCAGTCGCTGATGGTGGTGGCGCGGGTGTTAATTTTTGTCACGCTACCAGTAAGATCGCGGATCGTTACCGTATCGCCAATGCGAATCGGTTTTTCGAACAGGATGATCAGGCCAGAGATAAAGTTGGCGAAAATTTCCTGCAAACCAAAACCGAGACCAACACCGAGCGCGGCAACCAGCCACTGCAATTTCGACCACTCAATACCAATCATTGAGAAGCCGACCAGCCCGCCAATCAGCATCAGCAGATATTTGGTGATGGTGGTGATGGCGTAACCCGTACCCGGCGTTAAATCCAGGTGCTGCAAAATCGCCAGTTCCAGCAGCGCGGGCAGGTTGCGCACCAGTTGCGTGGTGATGATAAACACCAGAATGGCAATCAGCACCGCACCGAGGGTAATTGGCTCCAGACTTTCTACGCCCTGTACCGTGGAGGTGACATCCCACAGCGAAATATTTTCGAGGAAGCCGAAAGCGGAATGGATTTCTGACCACAGCACAATGACCGAAAGCAGGGCGATCAACATCAAAATTGAGCGCACCAGCCGCAAGGATTGCGCACTAATGGCATCGAGATCGACTTCGCTTTCATCGACTTCAATTGCCCCTTCCGGGCTACTGTGATGATGCGCTTCCTCTTCGCCACGCGCGCGTTGCGCTAACATCTCTGCCCGGCGATGCTTCGCCCGGTCAAACGCCAGCCTGCGGCGCTGGATCAGCATCCAGCGGCGGATAACGTGATAAACCACCAGTAGCAGGAACCAGATGGCAACCGAGGTTTCAAGCCTCGCTAACAGTGCCTGCGCCGTTGCCAGATAACCCACCGCCGACGCCAGAATGGCAACCAGTGGCGCGCCAATCATCATGTTCCACAGCATATGGTTGGTAATGTTGTCGCCGCTGCCCTCTTTGTTGAGATACAGCGGTATCCCGGCCTTTTTCAGGCTGAGGGTGACCACCGCCAGCGCACCGCAAATGAGGATAAAGCAAAGCCGTCCCAGCGAACCGGAAAATTCGCGGTCGTCGAGGTTATCGAACATCATCAGCGCCATAATCAGTGGCACAATAAGCCCGATGCTCATCAGGTAGTAGCGCATCCCACGAGAAACACGTTCGCGCGGCCAGCCAAAATGAGCGATAAACAAGCCGTTCGGGCGGGCAAAAGTAGCGCAAATCATCACTACCCACAGCAGCGGCACGGTGGCTGTTACGCCATCGCCAATCGCGACCGCCAGCGGATAAGGCCACGCCTCGCGCAAGCCGTAACCCAGCGTCATCCACAGCACCGGCAGCGGTGACGCGACGAGAATCGACCAGAAAAGAGTGCGCAACGTCAGCCAGAAGTGATCCTGAGTCACTTTGCCGACTTTCGCCGCCGAACGTTCGAGAAAACGGGTAAAATAGCGGCGCGAGTAAATACTGCAACCGACCAGAATCAACGCGCCAAACAGCGGCAAAATCGTCTCTTTGCTGGTCAGCATCATCACACTGGCTTTGCCCAACTGACTGAAGGTGTCCAGCGAAATGAGACGACGCAGATCCTGGGCGATTTCCAGCGGCCAGGCGATGGTCATCGGGCGCACGTCAGAGGTCCAGAACAGATAGCGGTGCGTCGCTTCGTTCACCTCTTTCAGCGCATCCTCCAGTTGCCCGTTAGAGACTTTCAGCTTGGTCAGTTCCAGCAGTAGTGTGTCGCCACCCTGCAACAATGAGTTCAGCAACTCACGCTGAGTGCGTAGCTGTGCTTCGAGAATACGGTTTTGCTCGGCAGTCAGCGGCTGACCGTCGGCCTGATGAATTTGCCGTAGCAGCGGCTGTTTATTAAGCAGATCCTCATAACGTAACCGTTGCACACGCAACTGCGCCATTTCGGTATCAAGCTGTTGTGGTTTCGGCATTTCCGGCAGCCGTGCCACCTGCGCCCGCAACGCTTCACCGAGCAGATTGGACGATCCCAGCCATTGCGACTGTTCACGCAGCGTATTCAACGCCTGCCGGACCTGTAACGTCTGGCTGGCAGCCTGACGCTGTTGCGAGGCAACGAGATCCATCCGCTGCGCCTGTTGATTCAGCGCCGCCGATAGTTCGCGGTTAATTTTGAATTGCGCGACGATATCTTTCGGCAAATCGGCACTGTTTTCTGCTAGTAATTCGGTACTTTCCAGCGCCCGCTCTGCCTCAAGCTGGCGTTGGCTGTTCAATTGATTACGCAAGGCCTGCAAATACGCATCCAGTTGCTGGCTCTCTTTTTCAGCCAGCTCAGAGCGCAAGCGCGCTAATTCCTGGCGGTTATTGGCAGACAGCTGCGCCAGCTCCAGTTCATCAACGAGCGTCTTAAGACGTGCGGAGTCAGACTGCAACGCGAAATTTTGTGCCTGATTGAGCGGAGTATTGCCGGTAAGCGTTCCCAGGCGGCGCTCGATCTCGTTTAACTGACGGCGGGCGTCGGTTTGCTGTTGCGGCAGTTGATTCAGCGAATCGGCAATCTCGCGGGCGCGCTCCTGCTCTTGCTGGGCCTGACGGCTTTTATCCAGCAACTGACTGCTGACCTGGAGAATTTCCTGATTCAGCGCGTCGGTAGACATCCCCGGCGACACGCTGCGCGGCTCGTCACGCATGTTGTTTAATTGTGCGCGCAGAGTAGCGGAGAGTTTCGGATAATTATCAATGACTTCTTGATATTGCTTGATGCGCTCAAGGGAACCTTTTCGTTCCTCAAGCGCATTTAAGGCAGACTGGAGTGCCTCTATGACTTCTGGCTGCGCGGGTTTCGCCGCTTTTGCCTGCTCCAGTTCCTGGGTGATTTGTTTGCTATCGGGGGCCGTCGCGGCGTACGCCCCCCAACTGAGGCACCAGGCCATCAGAAAAGTGATAATCAGGCGCACGTCAGCGTTTCCTTTGATGGATTAGACCTGGTCTTTTTTATCGTCAACCAATGGGCTGGCGTCGTGTTCTGCTTCGATCTCTTCAGCAGGAAGTGGGGCTGGTTCAGCGTCTGGCGTAACAAAGGTTTCGGTAGATACTGCCAGCGGCTGGCCAATTTTCGTGACAGACAGGCTTTCCAGTTGCTCAACCAGATTCACTTTACCCGGTGCAAACAGGTTGATAACGGTAGAGCCAAGTTTAAAGCGACCCATTTCCTGGCCTTTCAGCAGCGCCACAGAACCGTCGTTTTCCCCGGCAGGCCAGGTCCAGCGCTTGATGATGCCTTCGCGCGGCGGCGTAATGGTGCCCGCCCAGACAGTCTCAATGCTGCCTACAATCGTCGCACCGACCAGAATCTGCGCCATTGGGCCAAATTCGGTATCGAACAGGCAGATCACGCGTTCGTTACGGGCAAACAGATTCGGCACGTTCTGAGCCGTGAGATGGTTAACGGAGAAGAGATCGCCCGGCACGTAGATCATCTCACGCAGAATACCGTTGCACGGCATGTGTACGCGGTGGTAGTCACGCGGGGAGAGGTAAGTGGTCACAAACGTACCGTTGCGGAACAGGTCCGCCATCAGATAGTTGCCTGCCAGCAGGGCTTCGAGGCTGTAGTTGTGGCCTTTGGCTTGCAGGATTTTATCTTCTTCGATTTTACCCAACTGGCTGATAACGCCATCGGCAGGCATAACCAGGACATTCGGATCGGTATCGATTGGGCGTACTTCGTCACGCAGCGGACGGACAAAGAATTCGTTAAAGGTGCGGTAGCTGGCGGTGTCCGGCTTTTGCGCCTCTTTCATGTCGACCTTGTAGTATTTAACGAACAGATCGATAACCAGTTTTGTCAGCCATCCTGCCCGCTTGCTTGCGCCCCAACCCGCCAGGCGAGTAAGCCATAGTTTCGGCAGAATGTACTGTAGCGAAAGTTTAAATGAATTTAACAAGGTAGCCTCCAGGCCATTGTTTTGTCGTTCCTGATCCGGCCTACATGCCGGATCCTGAAAAAAAGGGGACGATTCTAACGACGGTTAGCTTAATTGTCAGTCATCCGTATCAGAAAAGTTTTTACGCGTTTTTACCTGCGCCATGCTTTCCAGAATACGGTGATAGTTTTCGAAACGGGTTTCCGCGATTTTTCCTTCCTCAACCGCTTCCCGGATAGCGCAGCCCGGATCGGTATCGTGTTTGCAATCGCGATATTTACACAGACCTAAGTAGTCATGGAATTCGACAAAACCCTGAGTGATTTGTTCCGGATCCAGGTGCCAGAGGCCGAACTCACGCACACCAGGGGAATCAATCACATCACCGCCGTGCGGGAAGTGATACAGCCGAGCGGCGGTCGTGGTGTGCTGACCAAGCCCCGAGTTGTCAGAGACATCGTTGGTCAGGATCTCTTTTTGCAGCCCCAGCAACGCGTTCAGCAGGCTGGATTTGCCGACGCCAGACTGCCCGGCAAAAATGCTGATGCGCCCGGTCAACGCCTCTTCCAGCGGTTTTAGCCCATCCTGAGTATGGCTGGAAACCATCAATACGCGATAACCGATATTGCGGTAGATATCCATCTGTTCGTTGACGAACGCCATGCCTTCGTCGTCCAGCAGGTCTATCTTGTTGAGCACAATAATCGGCTCAATCTGCAAGGTTTCGCAGGCCACCAGGTAACGGTCGATAATATTGAGTGACAGCTCCGGCAAAATGGCGGAGACAATGACAATCTGGTCGATGTTGGCGGCAATAGGTTTCACGCCGTCGTAGAAATCCGGACGCGTCAACACCGAGGTGCGCTCATGCACCGCTTCCACGATCCCTTTGACATTTACGCCTTCCGCCGCCGGTTTACCCGGACGCCAGACTACGCGGTCGCCGGTCACCAGCGAACGGATGGTACGGCGAATATTGCAGCGGTGAACGTCGCCATCGGCGGATTCCACATCAGCGTGCATACCAAAGCGGCTGATGACGATACCTTCATCAGGCTCGCCAAACAGATTGTCGTCGTAGTCGGGCTTCTCCTTAGACGTTTTAAGACGACGCTGGTGATTGGCGTTCACGCGGCGCTGCTGGCCTTTGGAGAGTTTATTTTTACTCAATCGTACAGACTCCTGGTCGCCCCTGATGGGCAAAACATCTATGATACACGCAATTGTGGATCAATATAGTCACTGTGAATGGGTGGAAAATAGCATGAGTGCCAATGAAAACAACCTGATTTGGATCGATCTTGAGATGACCGGTCTGGATCCCGAGCGCGATCGCATTATTGAGATTGCCACGCTGGTGACCGATGCCAACCTGAATATTCTGGCAGAAGGGCCGACCATTGCAGTACACCAGTCCGATGAACAGCTGGCGCTGATGGATGACTGGAACGTGCGCACCCATACCGCCAGCGGGCTGGTAGAGCGCGTGAAAGCGAGCACGATGGGCGATCGTGAAGCTGAACTGGCAACGCTCGAATTCTTAAAACAGTGGGTGCCTGCGGGAAAATCGCCGATTTGCGGTAACAGCATCGGCCAGGATCGTCGCTTCCTGTTTAAATACATGCCGGAGCTGGAAGCCTACTTCCACTACCGTTATCTCGATGTCAGCACCCTGAAAGAGCTGGCGCGCCGCTGGAAGCCGGAAATTCTGGATGGTTTTACCAAGCAGGGGACGCATCAGGCGATGGATGATATCCGTGAATCGGTGGCGGAGCTGGCTTACTACCGCGAGCATTTTATCAAGCTGTAAAATTTTTCCTGGTCACGTAAGCGTCGGAATCCACTTGCGGCGGCGTGATTTTGACGCTAAATTGAACGCCTTGCTGATAATTTCAGCACTTGAGATAAAAACTCAAAAAAAATTTTTTAGGGGGGTTGCAGAGGGAAAGATTTCTCGTATAATGCGCCTCCCGTAACGACGCGGAAATGCGAAAATTACGAAAGCAAAATTAAGTAGTACGCGGGAATAGCTCAGTTGGTAGAGCACGACCTTGCCAAGGTCGGGGTCGCGAGTT
>OIZR01001184.1_pt1 | contig 12886 bp, 10 predicted proteins | sample 1588591 | NCBI WGS metagenome assembly OIZR01 (sample SAMN03283249) | human gut metagenome | biome: human-associated habitat; material: feces | host: Homo sapiens | place: USA | collected 2013 | reverse complement strand
CGCCGTTGCGACCACAGTATTCACAAATGCCAGTGCCGCGATTTCATTCGCCGTGCCCGCTGACCCGGCGTTAAAGCCAAACCAACCAATATAGAGAATGGCAGTACCGGTGAAGACCATCGGCAGGTTGTGCGGTTTAAACGCCTCTTTACCGAAGCCCACGCGTTTTCCTATCAGATACGCGCCCACCAGACCGGCGATTGCGGCGTTAATGTGCACCACTGTGCCACCCGCGAAATCCAGCGCACCGTGAGAAGCCAGCAAACCACCGCCCCAGACCATATGCGCAATTGGAATGTAAGAGAGCGTCAGCCATACCACCACGAAAATCAACACAGCTGAGAAGCGGATTCGTTCCGCCAGCGCCCCAACTATCAAGCCTACGGTAATGCAGGCAAACGATCCCTGAAACGCTACGTGGATATACTGATAAATGCTGCCCATCACCGCCGTCAGTTCGATGTTTTTCAGCATCAGCCAGTTAATGTTGCCGAAGAAGTTGTTGCCCTCACCAAACGCCAGCGAGTAACCGTAAACCACCCAGAGAATACAGACCAGTGCGAATGTCACCGTCACCTGCGTCAGCATCGACAGAACGTTTTTGCCGCGAATCAACCCACCGTAAAACAGGGCAATCCCCGGAATAGTCATAAACAGCACCAGAGCAGTACAAATCATCATAAACGCATTGTCGGCTTTATCGGCCACCGCAGGTGCAGCCATTACCAGTCCCGGCAGCATCGCCAGTGAAGCAAGCCCAGTTTTTATCGTCGCTATCTTCATTTTTCGTTCCTGTTGCTGTGTGCCAGAGATTACAGCGCCGCTTCGTCGGCTTCGCCGGTACGAATACGAATGACGCGTTGCAATTCAGCGACGAAGATTTTGCCGTCGCCAATTTTTCCGGTGTAAGCCGCCTTACTGACGATATCGATCACTTCATCGAGTTGGTCATCAGCAATTGCCACATCAATTTTTACTTTTGGCAGGAAGTTGACGCTGTATTCCGCCCCCCGGTACAGCTCGGCATGCCCTTTCTGACGCCCGAAACCTTTCACTTCGGTGACGGTCAGGCCCTGAATACCAATGGAAGATAACGCTTCACGAACGTCTTCCAGCTTGAATGGTTTGATTATCACGGTCACCAGCTTCATAGATCCCCTCCGGTCAGAATTCGGTAATGGTTCTGCTACACGAAGAAGGTATTGCAAGCGGTGTGCCAGAAATGAAAAACGAGAAAGAGAGCAGGAAGTTAAGAAGATTGAAAATGAAAACGCACTATGACAGTGCACAGTGCGTTACATTTTTGCACCAACGATGAAATATTGCGCTATTCAGGCGCTCAATGATTCTTCTTCACGCACGCTGGCTGCCAGCTCTTCGCCCGCAAGTTGCAGTTGATACATCTGCCAGTAGCGTCCCTGGGCCGCCAGCAGTTGCTGGTGAGTGCCCTGCTCCACGGCTTGCCCACGATGAAGCACCAGAATGGTGTCGGCATCAACAATGGTCGATAAGCGGTGAGCAATCACCACCAGCGTGGTATGTTCACGCACAGCCGCCAGAGCATGTTGAATCGCCTGTTCAGTACCGGAGTCAATGCTGGCGGTTGCCTCATCAAGGATCAGGATTTGCGGCGTCTCCACCAACACGCGTGCCAGTGCCAGCAGTTGCTTTTGCCCGACGGAGAGATTATTCCCCTGCTCGCCCAGCGGCGTATAAATACCATCACTCATGCTGCGCGCCAGCTCCGCCAGTTGCACGGTTTCCAGCGCCTGCCAGACGCGTTCTTCGGAGATATCACGCCCCAGCGTCACGTTGGCGAGGAAGGTATCCGCCAGCACCACCGGATCTTGCTGCACCATTGCCACGCCCTGGCGCAGCGCGCTGTGACTTAGCGAACTTAATGGACGACCATCAAGGCGAATCTCACCTTCCGTTAGCGGGTAATAGCCCATCAATAAACTGGCGAGGGTGCTTTTGCCACTGCCGGTATGCCCGACCAGTGCCACAAAGTTACGCGAAGGCACAGAGAGATTAATGTTCTTTAGCACCAGATTGTCATCGCGATAAGCAAATGACACGTTATCGACTTCGATGGTGCCACTCTGTAACGGGCGCTCATCATTGCCATATTGCTGGCGCGGTCCGTCCATCAGTTCAAACACGCGCTCACCAGCAACAACAGCCTGTTGCAGCATCGCCTGTTGCGTGGTCAGTTCGATTAATGGTTCGTTAAGTCGCCCAAGATAGCTGATAAACGCATACAGCACGCCCACTTCAATGGTGCCGCTAGCGGAGAAGCCAAACAGCATCAACAAGCCACAAAGAATGAGCGATGAAAACAGACTCAGCAGCGGACGCAGCAGAAAACCGTCGAGGCGCAGGGTTTGCATCCTGGCCATATAGTGTGAACGACTGGCCTCCCCCATACGTTCGCCAAATCGCGCCTGCTGACGGAACTGCTGGATAACGCTCATGCCATTGATGATTTCGTTAAAGCCGTCGTTGATATCCGCTAGATAGGCGCGCACACGACGGACAATCGGCGTGCTGTAACGCTGGTATATCACCATTACCACCAGCACCACCGGGAAAATCATTATCGCCACCAGCGCCATTCGCCAGTCGAGGCTGAACATCGCCACCAGCATCGCGCCCACCAGTGCGGCGCTACGCAGGACAGTTGCCACTACGGTAACGTAGAGATCGCGGATCACTTCAGTGTCATTAGTGACGCGGGAAATCACCTGCCCGACGGGTTGGGTATCAAACTCGCTTAATGGCTGGCGCAATGCGGCATCCATCACGTCGGTACGCAACTGTTGCACTACGCCTACTGCCGCCCGATTAAACAGCAGCGACTGCGCGTAATGTAGCCCGGCGGCAAACAGTTGTAGCCCAACATACGCCGCCGCCAGCCCTGCAACCATTTTCAACGGCAGGTTATTTTTCGCTACCATATTGTCGATAAAATAGCTGATAAGCAGCGGCCCACTGACTTCTGCCGCTGCCGCAACCCACATCATCAGGACCGCAATCCCCAGCGGTTTCCGCCACGGCGAACCGTACGCTAACAGACGCTTGAGAGTCGGCCACAGTTGGCTAAAACTACGCATCGACGGCCTCCTCGCGAATTTCCGGAACGTCGTCGAGCGCCGCCTCCAGTTGTTGATAGCGATACATATCGCGATACCAGCCGCTTTGTTGCGCCAGCTCATCATGATTGCCACGCTGGGCGATATGTCCGTGCTGCATCACAATAATTTCACTGGCTTCCGTCAGTGCCGAAAGGCGATGGGCACTGATGATTACCGTTCTTCCCTGTCCCCACTGACGCAGGTTATGCAGGATCTGGTGCTCTGTACGTCCGTCCACCGCTGAAAGCGCATCATCAAGGATGAGGATTTCCGCGTTGACTAATAACGCTCGAGCAATGGAGATACGCTGTTTTTGCCCACCGGAAAGCATCACGCCGCGCTCGCCCACTTCTGTATCGTAACCTTGCGGCAGACGCAAAATATCGTCATGTACGCTGGCTAACCGCGCTACGTGTTCAATCTCTTGCTGGGTGGCATTCGGGCAACCCAGCGCGATGTTATTCGCCACGGTGTCAGAAAAAAGGAATGGCGTCTGGCTGACCACCGCCAGGCGGCTACGCCAGCTATCGAGTTGTAACTTCGTCAGAGGAATATCATGAAAGCGAATATCCCCCTCGCTGACGTCGAAATGACGCTGAATGAGCGACAACAGGGTACTTTTGCCGGAACCAGTCGGCCCGCAAATACCCAGCATCTGACCGGGTTTCAGGGCGAAATTGACGTTTTCCAGCGCAGGATGGTCAGTCTGCGGATACGTGAACTGGTGAATATTTACATCCAGTTCGCCACGCCCTTCCGGCACGGGTTCGCTACCATCGTTCACCACCGGCGCTTCCGCCAGCATCGCGCGAATACGGCTGTACGCAGCACTACCACGTTCCACAATGTTAAACATCCATGCCAGCGCCAGCATTGGCCAAATCATCAGACCTAAATACATCATAAAACTGGTGAGCTGGCCCAGCGTTAAACTGCCCTGCACCACCATCCAACTACCGCCGCCAATCGCCAGCAAGTTCGCCATACCAATCGCGATATAGATGGTCGGGTCGAAACGAGCATCAATACGCGCCACCCGCATGTTTTTTTTGCCGGTATCTTCGGCATCCGCGGCAAATAACGCCGACTGGCGATCTTCCAGACCAAAGGCTTTGATCATGCGAATACTGGTGAGGCTTTCCTGGGTGCGGTCATTAAGACTAGAAAACGCCGCCTGTGCCAGCTTAAAGCGTTCATGCAAGGCATCGCCGTTGCGCTTAATCATGATCGCCATCACTGGCATCGGTAACAGGGCAAATAAGGTCAACTGCCAGCTAATTTGCGTAGACATCATAATCAACACAGCGCAGCCCATTACCAGTGAATCCACCAGCGTCAGCACCCCTTCTCCGGCGGCAAACACGACGCGATCGACGTCATTAGTCGCACGAGCCATGAGGTCACCCGTGCGATGACGCAGGTAAAACTCAGGATGCTGCCGGCTTAGCTGACGGTAATAATCTTCACGCAGTTCAACAGCCAGTTGATAAGACGCACCAAACAGCAATACGCGCCAGACGTAACGCAGGAGATAAACCACAACGGCAATCAGCACCATGGTGGCGATCCACATCAGGATCTGCCCGGTAGTAAAGTGTTGTTCTGTCACGCCATCGACAACAATACCAACCACTTTTGGCGGAACCAGTTGCAGCATCGCGATAATGACAAGCAAGGCGACAGCCCCGAGATAGCGACGCCATTCCCGACGGAAATACCAGCTTAATTGAGCAAATAATCGCACGCGTTGTGTCCTGACCTGATTCTGGATATTTATTCGATGGGTAAAGAAGTGGCGTATTTAATCTGTTCCATCGCGAAGCTGGAAGTGACGTCCGACAGCCCCGGCACGCTGTTTACCAGACGCTTATAAAACTCGTCGTAGCGTTTCATGTCGGCAACCTGGACGCGCATCAGATAATCGTATTCACCAGCCATGCGCCAGAACCCCAGCACTTCTGGCATTTCGGTAACCACCGTGACAAAGCGGCAATACCATTCGCTGCTGTGATGTTGCGTTTTTATCAGCACAAAGGCGGTCAGGCCGAGGCCTATTTTTTCCGGATCCAGCAGGGCGACTTTGCCGATAAGGATACCGTCGTCCTCCAGCCGTTTCAGGCGCTTCCAGCAGGGGGTGGTTGTCAGATTAACGGCTTCAGCCAGTGCCTGCAAAGAGAGGGTGCAATCCTGCTGTAGTAAGGCCAGCAGCTTACGGTCAATTTTATCTAACATAGCCCTTCCACAGAGAATTTTTTTCTCTTTTAATTCTATTTTAAAGGTGAAATCGCGACAATTTATTCTGTGCGGTTTAAACACCATGGCACAAAATGACAAACTCAACGCAAAAAAAACCGGGCAATTGCCCGGTGCTGGAAGGGATCTCGTTATTCGGGGGAATAAGGTAGATGTGGATAGTCCAACCAGTGCGTCAAATAGTGAGAGACAGCCTGATTTCGGCAATGTCCAATCACCGGTAAATGCGGGAGCTCCGCGCGCAGTTGCGGCATCGCATTGCCCATAATAAATCCGCTACCGACGCTGCCTAACATTTCGCGATCGTTCATCGCATCACCAAAGGCCATGCAATCGCGCAACGATAAACCTAAATGTTGGGTCAGCACCGTCAATGCAGCGCCTTTATTGCAGCCCACCGGCAGCACTTCGAGGCAATCCGTGGCGGAAAAACACAAATGTGCACGCTCGCCTAATGCTTCGTATAGCTGGATCTGCAAGCGTGTAAGATCGTCGTGATCGCCACAGAAGCAGATCTTGGTGACGCTGCCGAGTGGCATTTTTTTGACATCGATTATCTGATAACGAAAACCGCTATAGACAAATGCCTGCAACAACGCAGGGATCTCTTTCCCGGTAAACCAACCGTCGTCATTGAAGATATGCATGCTGGCTCGGGTATCCCATTGCTGATACAGCACCAGCTCCGCGACATCCGCAGGTAAATCATCACGATGTAAAAGTTCACCTTCCAGAGAATGCACGCGCGTTCCGTTGCCGGTAATCAAATATGCATCCAGCGATAGCGCCCCGAGAATATGCTGCATCTCCAGCGCATGACGCCCCGTGGCAAAAGTGAGGGTAATGTCGCGTTCACGCAGTCGCGCCAAAGTAGAGAGGGTTTTCTCACCTAAATGATGGTCAGGCATCAATAAAGTGCCATCCATATCAAATGCTGCCAGACGAGCCATTTCTTTCTCCACTCTGTGACACGGTTAATGGTGATTGAGTATCACCTGATATATACGGAAGTAATAGTGAATAGTTAAATAATATTGTTCCGGGTTTATATGCGATTGCTCAACCGTCTTAACCAGTATCAACGTCTGTGGCAACCTTCAGCCGGAAAGCCGCAAACCGTCACCGTCAGCGAACTGGCCGAACGCTGTTTTTGCAGCGAACGCCATGTTCGTACGCTGTTGCGTCAGGCACAGGAGGCGGGATGGCTGGAGTGGCAGGCGCAGTCAGGACGCGGAAAGCGCGGACAATTACGCTTTCTGGTCACGCCGGAATCGCTACGCAATGCGATGATGGAACAGGCACTGGAAACCGGAAAGCAGCAAGATGTGCTGGAGCTGGCGCAACTGGCCCCAGGTGAGCTGCGCACTCTGTTACAGCCGTTTATGGGCGGACAATGGCAAAACGATACACCCACGTTGCGTATTCCCTACTATCGCCCGCTCGAACCGCTACAACCAGGCTTTTTGCCCGGCCGTGCCGAGCAGCATCTCGCCGGGCAGATATTTTCCGGCCTGACCCGCTTCGATAATAATACTCAGCGCCCGATTGGCGATTTAGCGCATCACTGGGAAACCTCTACTGACGGGTTACGCTGGGACTTTTATCTTCGTTCAACCCTACACTGGCATAACGGCGATGCAGTAAAAGCCTCACACTTACACCAGCGATTATTGATGCTGTTACAACTGCCAGCACTGGATCAATTATTTATTAGCGTGAAGCGTATTGAAGTCACCCATCCGCAGTGTCTGACCTTCTTTTTACATCGCCCCGATTACTGGCTTGCGCACCGGCTGGCGAGCTATTGCAGCCATCTGGCGCATCCGCAATTCCCACTGATCGGCACGGGTCCTTTTCGCTTAACACAATTCACAGCGGAACTGGTGCGCCTGGAAAGCCATGATTATTACCATTTACGTCATCCACTGCTTAAAGCGGTTGAGTACTGGATAACTCCGCCGCTTTTCGAAAAAGATTTGGGAACCAGCTGTCGGCATCCCGTGCAAATCACCATCGGCAAACCGGAGGAGCTGCAACGGGTCAGCCAGGTCAGTAGTGGCATCAGTTTAGGTTTTTGCTATTTAACGTTGCGCAAAAGTCCCCGACTCTCCCTCTGGCAGGCGCGAAAAGTGATCTCCATTATTCATCAATCCGGTTTATTACAAACGTTAGAAGTAGGAGAAAACCTGATCACCGCCAGTCATGCATTACTGCCAGGCTGGACTATTCCGCAATGGCAAGTACCGGATGAAGTCAAACTACCGAAAACCTTGACGCTGGTTTATCACCTACCGATAGAACTTCATACCATGGCAGAACGCCTACAGGCGACACTGGCAGCGGAAGGCTGTGAACTTACAATTATTTTTCATAACGCAAAAAACTGGGACGACACGACCCTATTGGCACACGCAGACCTCATGATGGGCGACAGATTAATTGGCGAAGCACCGGAATATACTCTGGAGCAATGGCTACGTTGCGATCCACTATGGCCACATGTTTTCGACGCTCCAGCATATGCACATCTGCAATCGACGCTGGACGCGGTGCAAGTAATGCCTGATGAGGAAAACCGATTTAATGCCCTGAAAGCGGTTTTTAGCCAGTTAATGGCAGACGCGACGCTGACGCCGCTGTTCAACTATCACTATCGCATTAGTGCCCCTCCCGGCGTGAACGGTGTGCGACTGACACCGCGCGGCTGGTTTGAATTTACCGAAGCCTGGCTTCCCGCGCCGTCGCAATGAATAGCTGGTCCGGGTTAATCGCAGGCGTTACCATAACGCTTTTATTGTTCAAGCAGGATTATCTATGAAACGTGCTGTCGTTGTGTTCAGTGGAGGCCAGGATTCCACCACCTGTCTGGTGCAGGCATTACAACAATATGATGAAGTCCATTGCGTGACGTTCGATTACGGTCAGCGACATCGCGCAGAAATCGACGTGGCACGCGAACTGGCGCTGAAACTGGGAGCACGCGCGCATAAGGTTCTTGATGTAACGCTGCTCAACGAGCTGGCGGTCAGCAGCCTGACACGTGACAGCATTCCGGTGCCTGATTATGAACCTGAAGCCGATGGCATCCCGAATACGTTTGTCCCAGGGCGTAATATTTTGTTCCTGACGCTGGCGGCAATATATGCGTATCAGGTAAAAGCAGAAGCCGTAATTACCGGCGTCTGTGAAACGGATTTCTCCGGCTACCCGGATTGCCGCGATGAGTTTGTGAAAGCACTAAACCATGCCGTCAGTTTGGGCATGGCGAAAGATATTCGTTTTGAAACGCCGCTGATGTGGATTGATAAAGCGGAAACCTGGGCGCTGGCAGATTATTACGGCAAACTGGATTTAGTCCGTAACGAAACGTTGACCTGCTATAACGGCATTAAAGGCGACGGTTGCGGTCATTGTGCGGCATGTAATTTACGCGCCAACGGTTTGAATCATTATCTGGCCGATAAACCGACGGTGATGGCAGCGATGAAGCAGAAAACCGGGTTGAGGTAATTATTCCGGGTGTCGCCGGATGCGGCTTGAGCATCCGGCACCACAAAACGTTTACTTAACCATCTGCTCCAGCTTTTCGCGCAATTCCCCTTCCAGAGCTAATGCTTTCTGCGTTTTAAGATCAATACAAACAAACGTAATAAGCGCATCCGCTACCACCTGCCCTTCCGGCTCCAGTGTAATGACCTGGCTTAAGATGCCGCTTTTACCGTTTAATTGCTGCAACTGACTGGTAATAGTTAACAGGTCGCTTAATACCGCTGGGCGACGATAGTTAATATTGATATTGACCACGACGAAGGCGATGTTATGGGCCGTCATCCACTGAAAACTGTCGCTATTTTCCAACCCATCCCAGCGGGCTTCTTCGAGAAATTCAAGGTAGCGGGCGTTGTTGACGTGCTGGTAAACGTCGAGATGATATCCACGAACTTTGATTTGTGTTTGCATAGCGCAATAACCTTACGTTGTTGTTATAAGTACAGAGGTCATAACTGGTATGACCTCTTCAGTCTGGCAAAAAATTGCCACTATGCAAATTAATTACAGGGTTAATACCGCCAGATTACGTTCCACCAGCGAATTGCCCATCCCCGGCACCTGCTTTAGATCCTCCACCGTTTTAAACGGACCGTACTCTTCGCGATAACTGACAATCGCCTGCGCTTTCTTCAGGCCAACGCCATTCATCGCGCGGGCTAGCTCTTCCGCGCTGGCATTATTAATGCTGACCCGGGTGCCTTCTTCGTCACTAGCTTTCGCCGGTACTGCTGCTTTACTTTGTGCTGCAGGAGCTTCCGCTTTGGTTTCTACCGCCGTCGGTTTCGCCACAGAAGCTGCCGCCAGCGCGCTATGAGACATTCCGGCACAGGCCAGGGACAGGGTAATGAGCAGTGCTTTAATTCCGTGTTTCATACTGTTTTCTCCTTGTTTGTTAACAGTGGAATCACCTTAACGGCAGTGAAAACAGTAAACAAATGGCAATGTTCAGAAATGGAAAAGGCCGCGAAAGCGACCTTTTCTTGTTACAGCTGCAAAGCATTTTTTTGCGAGGCGGCTTCAGGATTATTGCTGTTCCAGCGCATCGCCAATTTTGATTTTCGCCTCTTTACGCAGGTTACTCATCAGAGCTTCAAATACGATTTGTGCATTGTTCTGGGTGATACCCTGCACCATCGCTTTTTTCTGATCTTCCGGCATTGAACCTTGTTTCACTTCATCCAGCGCCAGCAGAACCACATTACCTTGCATATCGGTCGCCATACCGTAGCTCGGTTTGTCTTTCGCTGGCAGTGGCAGTGCAAACGCCGCCTGGCTAATCGGGTCACGACCGGAACGGCTTAAGGTTTTCGGCTCGCCAAATTTCAGACCGGCAGCCTGCATAGCTTCCGCACCTTTGCCGGCTTTCAAATCAACCAGCAGTTTTTCAGCATCCACTTTCGCCTGTTGTTCAGCTTTGTTGTGCTGAACCAGTGCCTTAACTTGTTCCTGAACATCTGCCAACGGTTTCACCGCTTCCGGTTTGTGCTCGCTGATGCGCAGCACGAATGCGCGGTCGCCGTCTACGGTGATGATGTCAGAGTTGATGCCCGGCGCGCCGTTTTCACCTACCAGACCGCCGTTAAAGATAGCGTCGGCAACCGGCTTGAAGTTCAACTCTTCCGGCAGGTTATCTTTGCTGAACCAACCCGTCTGAGTGGCTTTAACGCCGGCAGCTTGCTCTGCACCGGCCAGAGACTCGGTGTCGTTGCTTGCCGCATCGCTAATTTTCTGCTGCAGCGCGTAGTACGCATCGAGGGCTTTTTCGTGTTTCACTTTCGCCGCGACATCGTCACGCACTTCGTCTAACGACTTCACTTTCGCTGGCTGAATGTCGTCCAGACGTACAATCAGGAAACCGACCGAAGATTTGATGACACCAGACAGTTGGCCTTTCTCTTTCAGACCAGCATTTTTCAGTTCGTCCGGGATAGTGGCATCTTCTAACCAACCCATATCGCCGCCGTTACGAGCAGAGATAATATCGGCAGATTTTTCTTTGGCTAATGCAGCAAAATCACCGCCTTTATTCAGCTCATCAAGTACCGCTTTCGCTTCATCTTCAGTTTTGGTCTGGATGATGCTGTAGCGGGTACGCTGCGGCTGGGTGAATTGATCCTGATGCTGATCGTAGTAGCTCTGGATATCCGCATCGCTAACCGGTTGCTGCATCGTTGCGGCATCCAGCTTGATGTAACTCACGCGGAATTGTTCCGGCGTCATGAAATTGTTTTTGTTTTGTTCGTAGTAGCTGGCAATTTCCTGTTCGGTCACAGGCTGCTTCGCCGCCAGCGCGTTAACATCGATAGTCGCTTCACGCACCAAGCGTTGTTGAGCGACCAGTGCCGCCAGCTCGTCGGTTTCACCTTTCAGCATAAAATCGGTACCAGCAACGCCGTTAATCAGCTGTTGGGTAGTGAGCTGGTTACGCAGCGCCTGGGCGTACTGATCGGCGGTCATCCCCATCTGGTTGAGGATACCGTTATAGCGGCTGTTATCAAATTTGCCGTCAACCTGGAAGGCTGGGGTCGCGAAAATCGCCTGTTTAACCTGCTCATCGCTGATACCCAGTTTCAGCTCACGTGCGTACTGATCCAGCAGCGCCTCGTCGATCAGACGATTCAGCACCTGTTGACGCAGGGTTTTCATATAGCCTTCGTTCGCTGCCAGCTCGGAGTATTGATCGCCCAGCTGTTGCTGCATGCGATTACGCTCGCTGTTGAAGGCATTCTCGAATTGCCCACGGCTGATTTCCTGGTCATTCACTTTTGCGGCGTAGTTATTGCCTCCGCCAATCAGGTAACCACTCACGCCGGTCAATATGAACGACACGATAATGATACCGAAAATAATCTTGAGCACGAGACTGTTTGCAGCCGTGCGTAAGCTGTCCATCATGGTGTAACAACACTCCGCTGTAGATGACTGTGTACCTCACGCAACGTATCGATGCGCGCAAAGGCCTATTGTGACAAGAAACGGGGGCAATTGTCAGCCCACAAGACACAGAAAGTCACCGAATACAAATAAAAAAGGCACATCAGTAGATGCGCCCTTGAACTTCGTCACATCCCCACTGGGGACAACGCTTAGTTTACCGCGTCTTTCAGTGCTTTACCTGCACGGAAGCTCGGTACTTTAGCGGCAGCGATGGTGATCTCTTTACCGGTCTGCGGGTTGCGGCCAGTACGGGCAGCACGCTCTTTAACGGCAAAAGTACCAAAACCTACCAGTGCTACATCATCCCCTTCTTTCAGAGATTCAGTTACGGAAGCAATAATAGCATCTAACGCACGGCCAGCCGCAGCTTTAGAGATATCAGCCCCTGCAGCAATCTTGTCGATCAATTGAGATTTATTCACTCTTCTCTTCCTCTTTATAATTTATATCGCACTTGAATCCTTCAAGGTACGAACGCGCAGCAGTTATATCAGGCCAGCCATCCCCTTACAACACCCCTTAATAAGGGCAAGCCCGATCCGCCATCTAACTTAGCGAGACAAAAAAAGGCTGGCAAGCCCGAATTAGCCTGCCAGCCCTGTTTTTATTAGTGCATTTTGCGCGAGGTCACTATTTTGCAGTCACAACCTGCATGCCAGACGGTTCATTTTGCAGCGCCAGAGTCAGAACTTCCTCAATGCGCTTCACAGGATGAATGTCCAGATCGGCAATTACGTTGTCAGGAATCTCTTCCAGATCGCGTTTATTTTCGAACGGAATTAACACTGTTTTAATCCCGCCGCGATGCGCTGCCAGTAGTTTTTCTTTCAAACCACCGATCGGCAGTACCTGACCACGCAGAGTGATCTCACCGGTCATTGCCACATCGGCACGAACCGGGTTACCGGTCAGGCAAGAAACCAGCGCGGTGCACATAGCAATACCAGCACTCGGACCATCTTTCGGCGTCGCACCTTCCGGTACGTGGACGTGGATGTCACGTTTTTCGT
>OIZR01001182.1_pt1 | contig 12904 bp, 7 predicted proteins | sample 1588591 | NCBI WGS metagenome assembly OIZR01 (sample SAMN03283249) | human gut metagenome | biome: human-associated habitat; material: feces | host: Homo sapiens | place: USA | collected 2013 | reverse complement strand
GAGGTACCGGTATGGGAGGCGGCCACGATGAGAGGGAGCAGACCTTAAACCAGCTGCTGGTCGAGATGGATGGATTCGGTGTCAATGAAGGCATCATCGTCATGGCGGCCACCAACCGTGTGGATATTTTAGACCCGGCCATTCTGCGTCCGGGCCGGTTTGACCGGAAGGTCGGAGTGGGAACACCTGACGTCAAGGGCAGAGAAGAGATCTTAATCGTCCATTCCAAGGAGAAACCCCTGGGAGAGGACGTGGACTTAAAACGCGTGGCTCAGACCACGGCAGGATTTACCGGTGCCGATTTGGAGAATCTGATGAACGAGGCGGCGATTAACGCAGCCCGCGACAACAGGAAGTTTATCAGCCAGGCGGACATCAATAAGGCGTTTGTCAAGGTTGGAATCGGCGCGGAGAAGAAGAGCAAGGTCATCTCCGAGAAGGAGAAGAAGATTACGGCATATCACGAGGCCGGTCACGCGATCCTGTTCCATGTGCTTCCGGATGAGGGACCGGTTCATACCATTTCCATCATTCCTACAGGCATCGGCGCGGCGGGGTATACCATGCCTCTGCCGGAGAGCGACCGGATGTTCAACACGAAGGGAAAGATGCTGCAGGATATCATGGTGGATTTAGGCGGCAGAATCGCAGAAGAACTGGTCTTCGGCGATATTACCACCGGCGCATCCCAGGATATTAAGCAGGCGACAGCGACGGCCCGTTCCATGGTGACTCAGTACGGTATGTCTGACCGTGTCGGTATGATTAATTACGACAATGACGGCGATGAGGTCTTCATCGGCCGCGATCTGGCTCACACCAAGAGCTACGGCAACGAGGTTGCCAACACGATCGACAGCGAAGTGAAGCGTATCATCGATGACTGCTACACCAAGGCGAAGGATATCATCATGAAGCATGAGGATGTACTTCATTCCTGTTCCCAGCTTTTGATTGAGAAAGAGAAGATTGGCCAGCAGGAGTTTGAAAGCCTGTTCCCGGCAGAGATTTAAATAAACAAACGTCAGCAGAAACATGCTGTGGATCAGAATCATGAAGAAATATGCAGATGCCCGGTAAAATGCCTAAGATTGGCGCCGGGTGCCTGCATTTTTTTGTCTGTAAAATGGGGTGAAATCAAAAATGACGGAAAAACAGGAATGAAAAAAATGATGTTTGTGCACACTTATTTCTGAAAGCATGATATATTATTAATCGTAAACCCCCCCCCAATACATTATATAGTTTTTGCTACACCCCATAAGAAACGAAATACCTTCTCCGAAAAACGGTCAGCTCCCCCGCTGACCGTTTTTTATGCCCATAGCTGGGAATACTGAAAAGGTTGGAAGAAAACATGGGAACGGGCATGAAAAAATGAAGAAACTAAGAGCCTGCGGGGTTGTATATTCAGGCCTGATCAGATAAAATAGATACAGGAGTAAATTGAGAAAGGGAAGGATAAATATATGTGCTTCCAGGCAGAGGCGTTAAACAGAGAGGCGTTATTTACCGACGAGACAGAAAATTTCCGATTTCCCACAGAGCCTTTAGAAGGAGACGACGTATACTTACGTTTCCGGACCGCAAGGGATAATGTGGATTATGTATATTATATAGAAGATGGCAGCAGGAACGAAGCCGTTATGGAGAAGTCAGACTCCGACGGTTTATTTGATTACTACGAATATAAGATTACAGTCGGCAGGGAAAGAATCAGCTACAGCTTTAAAGTGGTAAAAGGCAGCGAGGCCTGTTATTATAACCGGCTGGGGGCGACGATGGATAATCAGGAGTGTTTTCATTTCCGGATCGCTCCGGGATTTAGCACCCCGGACTGGGCCAAGGGCGCCATCATGTATCAGATCTACGTGGACCGGTTTTGCAATGGCGATCCGTCCAACGATGTCGTGGATAACGAGTATTTTTATATAGACCAGAATGTCATGCATGTGTCGGATTGGAGCAAATATCCCAGTCAGATGGACGTGGGCTGCTTCTACGGCGGTGACCTGCAGGGCGTATGGGATAAGCTGGATTATATTCAGAATCTGGGTGTGGATGTCATCTATTTCAACCCGATTTTCGTGTCGCCATCCAATCACAAGTATGACTGCCAGGATTATGACCATATTGATCCGCATTACGGCGTGATTGTGAAGGACGGCGGAGAGCCGCTGAAGAGCGGGTCCGCCGATAACCGCCAGGCGACCAAGTATATGATAAGAAGCACGGCAAAGGAGAATTTGGAGGCCAGTGACGCATTTTTTGCACGGTTTGTGGCTGAGGTTCACCGCCGGGGGATGAAGGTCATCCTGGACGGCGTGTTTAATCACTGCGGTTCCTTTAACAAATGGCTGGACGGAGAACTGCTTTACCAGATGTCCGGCGACTATGAAGCTGGGGCGTACGTCTCGGAGGACAGCCCGTACCATACGTTTTTTAAGTTCTATAAGGATGACGCATGGCCCTGCAACGATTCCTACGACGGCTGGTGGGGCCATTCCACGCTGCCGAAGCTAAATTATGAGGAATCACCCATGCTGTATGAATACATCATGAAGATTGCCCGTAAGTGGGTTTCTCCACCGTACAACGTGGACGGCTGGAGACTTGATGTCGCCGCCGATTTAGGCCACAGCAGCGAGTACAACCACCAGTTCTGGCGGGATTTCCGGAACGCGGTGAAGGAGGCCAACCCAAAGGCGATCGTGCTGGCAGAGCACTACGGCGACCCCTCCAGCTGGCTGGCTGGAGACCAGTGGGACACTGTGATGAACTATGACGCGTTTATGGAGCCTGTAACCTGGTTTCTGACAGGCATGGAGAAACACAGTGATGAGAGTAATCCCAATCTCTACGGGGATGGAGAGAGCTTTTTCCGCTCCATGAATTACCATATGAGCCGGATGATGACGAATTCCATGATGGTGGCCATGAACGAACTGTCCAACCACGATCACTCCCGTTTCTTAACGAGGACGAACCGGATGGTGGGACGGATCAGCACGAAAGGGGCCAAGGCGGCTTCCGAGGGTGTGAACTACGGCGTATTCCGTGAGGCCGTATTGATCCAGATGACCTGGCCGGGAGCGCCGACCATCTACTACGGCGATGAGGCCGGAGTCTGCGGATGGACGGATCCCGATAACCGGAGAACGTATCCGTGGGGCAATGAGAATCTGGAGCTGATTGAATTTCATAAATATATGACGGGGCTTCATCACCGGATCGCCGCTTTGAGACGCGGCTCATTAAAGCAGCTGCTGGCAGGAAGGCAGCTGATCGCGTACGGCCGGTTCTGCGGCGACAGCGTCTGTGCCGTGATCGTAAACAACCGGGCGACGGAGCGGGATGTACAGCTTCCGGTATGGCAGCTGGGCCTTTCGGACGGAGATACGCTGGTACGCCACATGCTGACGTACGAGACAGGATACAATGTGGGCAGAATCAGCTATGAGGTCGCAGACGGCCAGGTATCGGTCTTCCTGCCCGCCAACAGCGCCATCCTGCTCGCAACAGACCGGGTGTAGGACCAGGTCCGGCGGCACTAATACAGCAATTTTCAAACACGCTCTTAATTGGTCCGGCAGAGACGAAGAAGGCCGGGCCGGTCAGAGCGGGATGTCCGGATGGAAAAAAGAGGATGAAAAATACAAAAAAATAATCGCGCAGCCGATGAGGGTGTGGATATTTTTTGTGGTTTTTTAGTTAATAAAATAACGATCCACCATTGGCGGGTCGTTATTTTATCTAATTGTTTGATTGATCAAGTTTGTGACTTCTTTTTCCCACATCCCACTTTCATCTTTTGATTTTAAAGTTAGAACATATTGGGCTGTTTCTGGATTCCAGTAATCGTCTACACGGATGGCCCGCACATTGGGCGGAACCGCCAGAGCATTTTTAAGTAACCGGTACCGGCGTATTGACAATATGGAGATTGCCAAAGTGGTTCTGCCGCTGATAGGCAGGATGACCGATGCCCATTTTGAAAGCTGCCAGATTACCGATTCCAGAATGTACATAAAGGTTGTCAACCGGCGTCTGGCGGCGGAGGTGGTAAAAGGAGATATCGTGCAGGCCGGCATCATTAACAGTAACAGCGAGGTAGGACAGGGTTCTGTCTCCATCCAGCCGCTGGTCTATCGTCTAGTCTGCAGCAACGGCATGATCGTCAATGATGCCCGCGCCCGCAAATATCACACCGGGCGGGTGAACACTCTGGATGAGAATTTTCAGTTGTATTCCGAGGAGACGCTGGCTGCCGAGGACCACGCTTTTGTAAAGAAAATAGAGGACACCGTAAAGGCTGCCGTAGAGGAAGCACGTTTAGCCCAGGCCGGAAGGCAAGCGTTCCAGATCCATATCGCTCTTGATTTCACTATGGTACTGCTCGCTTTCCCCGTGGGCATGATACTGCTCAATTACATCCGTATACGTCATGATGGGAGGCTGTCGGGAAGTATACCTGGATCGAAATGGGATAACACGGCTGATTGTTTACGGCGAATAATGAAGATATCCTGAACAGGAAGCAGTTATGACCGGTCTCCGAACTGGACGGGAGTTTCCTATCTCTATAATTTTCCAGTGGGAAATAAATCGGTTGGGCCATATGCAGTAGAAAGTAACCAGTCAGAGATTCAGCCAGGAGATATTGTACAGCTCGGAAATGGAAACGGGTATTACCACAGTCCGGTTATCGTTGCAGTGGAGGGAGGCCGCTTTTTTGTAGCAGCACATAGCTTTGACGCATATATGCGTCCTTTGGATTCTTATGTTTATGAGAGAGTTAGATTTTTGCATATACGGGGAGTGCGGGAGTGGTAATTCTATTAAAGATAAAATAAAGCGAATGCTTTGAGAACATCAGTTCCTAAGGCTTCGCTTTTTGTAAACATTAATCAAGGGGCACACCAGTTTGATGTGCCCACCAATTAAAAGTAGAAGGATTACTTATTCTCTTCGATTACTTCGTTTCCGCGTTCCATCAGTTTCGCGATGGTGTCGTCTAAGGACTGGGAACCGAGTAAGTATTTGTCGGTTTCTTCTGTGAGGATACTGTCGATTTCACTCTGGTATTCAGGTGTGAAGGCTTCATAACTGTCAACCCATTTTGGATCCTGCATAATAGCCTGAAGTGCATCTACATCTACCTTGTCTGTAAAATCTTTAATAATCTGGTTTACACTGTCCATTCTGTCAGAATCTTTTGCATTGGAGATGAACATACCTTTGATATTAACACCTTCTGTAGTCCAGAAACGAAGGAAGTCATAAGCTTCTTTTGGATGCTCAGAGGTTTTGGCAATTGAGAACATAGTACCGGCTGCTACGTTGTAATGCTCACCATCTTTATCCCAAAGCGGCTGGCGGGCAAATGTTGTAGTGAACTGTGGAGAATACTTTTCATTGCCGATATCACTTAACATGAAGGTTCCCATTGGGAGCATGGCGATGTTTCCATTAAAGAACTGATCTCTGTAGTTCATATTTAAGGATTTAACATCAGCCAGCGGTACAGAACATTTATCTGTATTCTCTAAATCATAACGATACTGGAGGAATTTTGCAAAATCTGGATTTCCGAAGGTTAAGGTTTTATCATCGTTAAAATAACTGCTGCCCTTCTTGCCGCTGGTGATACCCCAGAGGTTTACATTGCCCCAGGAATGGAAGTAAGAGCCATATTTTGTATCAGCTCCACTGCCGGTTGTCAGCTTCTGAGCATAGTCACGGTAGCCATCCCAGGTCCAGTCGAGAGATGGTACTGGGAGCCCGGCTTCATCCAGCATATCCTTGTTAATTAAAACGAGATTATATTTCATTTCTCCGGGAATACCATAAGTCTGTCCGTTAACCGGAACGACAACATTATAGGCATCTTCAGCTTTCACACCCTCTTCAGCAAAGAAATCGTCTAATGGAAGGTAAGAACCAGAAGAGGCACGTACTGTATATTCAGCATAACCAGGTGTCATCAAAAGATCAATCGCCTCGCCGCCCATCAGCATGATATCAGTCTTTGTTAAGTAATCCTTACTGTTCATATCGCCGACATAATCAAACTGAACGGTTACGTTTGGATGAAGCTTTTTATATTCTTCAGCTACTTTCTGATTGGCTGCGTCGTGATTGGTCTGCCAGCTTACGAAGCGAAGGGTAATCGGTTCTCCGCTTTCTGTGGATTCAGGTGCTGCGGTACTGCTTTCCCCACCAGTTGTCGCAGCAGCTTCAGTCTTTGTTGTCTCAGTTTTTGGAGCTTCTGTTGGAGTGCTTCCGCCGCCGGAACAGCCGGCCAGCAGGGATGCTGCCATGGCAGATGCCATGATAAGACTTGTTGCTTTTCTGTTGATTTTCATAATATGTTTCCCCTTTCACATAAATAGTGTATTTGCAGCACCACACGATGTGGTGCAGACTGTTGATTAGAACATTGATATTACCCTTTTACTGCACCAGAAGCTATTCCATCAATGATGTATCGCTGTCCAAACAGGAACAGGATAATGAGCGGCAGAGTGGCAGATACAGCCGCTGCCATGGTCAGAGAGTAAATACTTCCGGATTCTGAGGCGAAGAGCTTCATACCAAGTTGTATAGTGAACAATTTCCGGTTGCTTAAAAAGATAAGCGGCATCTGGTAATCATTCCATGTCCAGACGAATTTCAATACTGCTAATGTAGCAATAGATGGCTTAATGAGGGGCAGAATAATCTGGAAGAAGATTCTTAAATGGTCAGCCCCATCAATTCTCGCGGATTCACAAAGAGAATCAGGAATTCCCATCATTGCCTGTCTTAAAAGGAATACTCCATAAATACTAAACATAGTCATGAGGATTAAACCGATATGAGTATTATAAAGCCCCATTTTCTGCATAATGACAAAGCGGCTGACAATCATAACCTGAGGCGGTATCATCATGGTAGCTAAGTAGACCAGGAATAACTGGTCACGGCCTCTCCATTTTATTTTTGTAAACCCATATGCGCCTAATGCAGATACAAGTATCTGGAAAATTGTGGAAAGTATTGTGATTTTAATACTATTCCAGTAATACATGCCAAAATTATACTGTGGCCCCCAAATTTCCTTGTAGTTATCAAAACCTACGAATGTTTTGGGTATCCACTGAATAGGAAAGCTGAAAACCTCATTCTCCACTTTGAAAGAAGTAGAAATCATCCATACAAGAGGAGCCAGCATTGTAAAACCTACAATGAATAACAGAATTGTGAAAATAACTTTATGTATTTGAATTTTTTTACCTGCGATATACATGTTATGCTCCCCCTTTCTATTCGTTTGTAAATCTGTCCTGGAACTTCCACTGTACGAGCGTTACAGCGAAAATCAGGATAAACAGAGCCCAGGCCAGTGCACACGCATAACCCATCTTGAAATCGGTAAATGCGGTTTTATATATGTAATAAGCCATTACAGAAGTAGAGTTGCCAGGGCCGCCATTGGTTAATACACTGATTAAATCGAAAACCTTGAAAGAACCGATAATACCCATAATAGCCAGGAAGAAGGTGGTAGGTCCAACCTGCGGTACTGTAATATAGATAAACTGTTTGATACTGGAAGCACCATCAATCTGGGCCGCTTCATATAAATCAAGAGGTACATTTTTCAGGCCAGACATATAAACTGCTACATAATACCCCACCTGAGTCCAGATATTGATAAGCATGATAGCCACCAGTGCCCAATTACCATCCACCAGCCATTTGGGTGGATTGGAAATACCAATTGACCTCAGAAACTCATTAACAGGGCCATAACTTGGCTGAAGCATAACCTGCCATACAGTACAGACTGCCACAACGCTGGCAATATATGGAATAAATATCATGATACGGACTGCGGTGCCTCCATACATATGACGGTTTATTAAATCCGCCAGAACCAGACCGAGAATCAAGAGTACAGGAACGGTTACCGCAGTAAAGAGAATATTGTTTCGGAAGGAAACAATGAACCAATCATCTTTAAATAATTTTAGATAATTAGTAAGCCCGGTAAACTTAATAGCTCCCCAGCCTTTTAAGAAGTTCCATTCTGTAAAACTGATTCCCAATGACATGATGACCGGAATTAATATGAAGATAAGAAACCCGATGAACCCTGGAAGGATAAAACAGATACCTGCCAGGGTTTCTTTACGCCGTGCCCGTTTCTTTAAGCGTAAGATTTCAGACTGGACATCCGGCGCGTTTGTTGAAGAAGATGCCATAATACGATTCCCCCAATCTTAATTGTATAAAATGTGCAATTCATTTTTTGCTTTCTCTTGTAAATAGTCTAATATGCACAATTAAAAAAGTAAAGTTGACAATTATTCCAGTCAATGAAATTAGTAAGGTATTGTACAAATGTCATTTTAAACCATTGACATTCCATTTTACCATCCATTATTATGGGTATATCTTACAAATGGAAAAGAGAAGATAAGCATAACATACAAAAAAACAGAGGTGTGGAGGAGAATAATGGACAAAATAGCAAAAAAAGATTTTTTCGCATTTGCATCAACATACTTTGCCATTATTCTTCTCGTTTTGATGTGCCTGGTTCCAGTCTGCCGCGCATTTGAACGTTCAGAACAGGAACGGGCGCTACAGGAGATTCGGGATTATGCTGTCAGTTCGCTCAGAGAGCTGGAAGTAAAAGAACTTACTATTTTCAATACTACAAGAAACTTATACAGTGACAGTGATTTCCGCAGTCTCTATTACAGCAGCACCAGAGGAACAGATAATTCCCTGTTTTACGATATGACACAGCTTCAGAAGCGTATGAGACTTTACTATTTAAATATCAGCCATGTCCAGGATGTCCTGGTCTATTTACAAAAATTTGATTATGTTCTGACCGAAAACTATATTTTTGATAACAGAGAACAGTTTTATTCATATGTAACCTCAGAACAGTTTAAGGATAGTAAAGACTGGTTAAGTGGATTTCCAAAAGACAATACAGGGTTATATACATATAGTGATACATTAACGAATCACCTGGCATCTGATCAGGAGCGGAAATGTATGGGGCTGTCGTATTATTTTCCTATGTATGGCGATGCCAATATACGAATGCTTGTCATTGTTCTGATGGATCCGGATGCAGTAGCAAAGAGCTTTTTTGCGGCGCCGGTGCTGGAATATGGGTATTCTGTGCTTACTGATTCAGAGGGAAATGTCCTGGCCAGTCATAATTTCGATGAGACTCCGATACCAGACGGAAAATATGAATTGATTAACACCGACAGTGATTCTTATCACCTGACGCTGGGGGTCAGGGAAGAATATTTTGCTCCGATTCACAGAGCGGCTTTACGGCTTGTGTTTGCTGATGCTGGGATTGCATTAATTCTTGGGACGGGAGCGGCAATCTTTTTCACCAGGAAACGCTCAAGACCGATAGAACGTATTTTGCAGATTATCAGTGAGATGGAGAAAGGCTCAGGCAGCAAAGATGCATTCGGTGAAATAGAAGATACCGTGTTGAATCTGATTCATGAAATCAGCCAATGTAAAAATACGATTGGAGAACTGGATGGTATGCTTTCCAACAGTCTCCTTGATAAATTGTTCTTTGGAGGGCTTGAAACAGGGCGTAATACCAGTTCTTTTTGCCAGTATTTTGGTGATTTTGATTACCCTTTAACAGTTCTTGTATTTTCCGGAACAGAGGTTAATCGGTCTGAAGAAGTAAGGGAAAGTGTGGAAGTAAGACTTGCGTCACTGAGTCAGAAATCCCATATTTTACATATACGCGGAAATAAATTGTATTGTTTGATGGAGTCGGTTCCTGATCTGCCTGATTTACTTCGTGATAAACTAAGAAATCTCCGCGAAACCGAAAATATCATCCTGAAAGCCGGAATCAGCAACAACTTTGACGGTGTCGTTTCAGCGAAAGCAGCGGCGACACAGGCGGAGAGGCGGCTTCAGGCGGGATTTCATATTTCGGGAGTATTTGTATTTGCGCACACCCACTCATCGAGGGCTGCGCGTTCCCTTATCAGCGTCCAGGAGCTGGATAATTTACAGAGGGCTCTACTGGGAGGGAATCGTCAGAATGCCGACCAGCTTCTGGAAAATGTATCCGACCGGATTAATGCGCTTCAGCCCGATTCTGTTGAACTGCGTCAGATGTTTTTCTCTCTGCGTTCCATATATTCGGCCGTGTGCAGCCAGTTTACCTTAGAAGCGGAGAGGAGTGGGGAAAAGGAGTACCATGCGCCTCAACTTCCTAACGATCTGGATGAATACTATTTAGAATCGGTTCAGGCTGTATTCTTGCGGCTTAATGAAGAACTTCAGAAACAGTATGAGATAGTTATGGCGAGGACGGCGCGGAACTTAGGCGCCGAGGTGCTGGCATGGGTAGATGGGAATTTCTGTGATTCGGGGTTATGCGCCGGTACGATTGCAGACCATTTTAATATATCTGAAAAGTATGTGTTCCAGCTGGTGAAGGGGGCGTGTAATGAGACGCTCAATGACCGGATATCCAATTTACGTGTGAAGGAAGGGATACGGCTTTTGAAAGAGACTGACTTAACTGTGGCTGCAATAGCCAGGAAGATAGGGTTTACCTCATCCAATACTATGTATAAGGTATTTATGAGGGTGAAAGGCATTTCGCCTTCTGCCTACAGGAGTAAGCAGATTGAGGCGCAGGTTAATAAACAGTAAGAGGAAAAGAACTGAAAGGAAGGGGGACAGACGAAAGGGATTTCATAACAGGTATTTGCAAAATAATAGAGACAGGAGAGAGAAGTATGAAAGCAATAATGGTTTTATTTGACTCTTTAAACCGCCATTTTCTTCCTGATTACGGTTGTAACTGGACCGTTATGCCGGAGTTTGCCAGACTGGGGGAAAAGGCGCTGACGTTTGACAATTTTTATGGCGGGAGTATGCCGTGCATGCCGGCCAGAAGAGAACTGCACACGGGAAGATATAATTTCCTGCACTCTTCCTGGTGTCCCATGCAGCCGTTTGACGATTCGCTGATGACGCGGCTTAAGGAGGCAGGGATTTACACCCATATTTCGACGGACCATTTCCATTACTGGGAAGATGGCGGTTCCGGCTATTTATCAAAGTATGACAGCCATGAAATCGTGAGAGGGCAGCAGGGTGATCCGTGGAAGGGGCAAGTGGCATGGCCTGATTTTCCGGATACGCTTTCTAAGCGGAAAACGGGGAAGAACTGGCGGCATGACTGGGTCAACCGTGCCTTTATGACGAAAGAGGAGGATATGCCGCAGTATAAAACATTTGAGAGCGGACTGGACTTTATGGAGAGAAATGTGGAGGAGGACAACTGGTTTCTCCAGATAGAAGCATTTGACCCACACGAGCCATTCTACACCCAGAAAGAGTATAAACGGCTTTATCCGGATGATTACCATGGAAAGAATTTGGACTGGCCAGATTACGGGAAAAATGAGTACGGGGAAGAGGCGACGAAACACGTCCGATATGAATATGCGGCGCTCTTAAGTATGTGTGACAGATATTTAGGGAAGGTCCTGGATATGATGGACCGCTACGATATGTGGAAAGATACGATGCTGATTGTCAATACGGACCACGGCTTTATGCTGGGTGAGAAGGAGTGGATGGGAAAGAATATCCAGCCAATGTACAATGAAATCGTACACACCCCATTCTTTATCTATGACCCGAGAAACCCCAACCGTGGAGAGCGGCGAAACAGCTTGGCCCAGACTGTGGATATTGTTCCGACACTGGCCGAGTACTTTGGAGTGGAACCGCCGACAGCGCTGGATGGAAGAAGTCTGACGCCGGTTGTGAAGTCTGATGAGGTAATTCGGGATTGTGCGCTGTTCGGGATTTTCGGCGGTCATGTCTGCGTGACAGATGGAAGATACGTATATATGCGATCCTGCATGACAGATGAGAATACGCCGCTGAACGAGTATACACTGATGCCGAACCATATGCGTGGCCCGTTTATTATCGAAGAGATGGCGCAGGCGGAAATCGTAGAGGGATTTCCGTATATGCGTGGTTCCCGGGTGATGAAAATTCCGGCTGAGGTGTACAATAATCCGAGCCGCTATGGTACGCTCCTGTTTGATTTAGAGAACGATCCGGAAGAGAAGAAGCCATTCAGGAACCCGGAAGTGGAACTGCGTCTGCTTAAGGCTATGCGGGATTTGATGAAGGAGAATCAGGCCCCGGATGAGCAGTATGAGAGGATCGGGATACCAAAGGAAGGGGAGATAACAGAGGCGTTTCTTGATAACCGCTCATTAGAAGGCAAGATTCGGTAAGTGGCGGGAAAGGCATTTAAAATGAATCGGCTGAGATAAGGTGGCTAAAAAGGCGGTTAAAATAAGACGGTTAAGATAAGACAATCAAGATAAGCCGCTTGAAATAAACCAGGGCGCTGCAAATTAGATTTTCCGGTTCCATTAGTTCAGGCTGTAACAGCTATTCTAATTTCCATGGAAAATAAATTTGCAGCGCCCTGATACACTCTGTAGAGTTCTGTAGCGTTCTATAGAGTTCCGCAGACTGCTGGAAGTTATAATGCACGTTTAATTTAAATTTTCTAACGCCTGAACCAGTGCAAGTATTGTTAAAGACTGCCCATACGCCATCGGCGTGATCAGGATATTCTTATAATGTTCTTTATTGGTTCCCATCCCCGTGCCACTGGATACGTTTAAGACAGTGCCATCCTCATCAATATTATTTAAGATAGCGCGGACCGCCTTCCAGGCACAGTCGAGATAAGAGTCATCCAGAATACCAAGCTTAATTCCCTTTAATGGTTGAATTTTAAAGTAAATGCAGTTGAAGCAGTCTCTTTTTGTAAAGAAAGTGTGTAAAGGGGCTGCTTTTTGTTTCATTT
>OIZR01001176.1_pt1 | contig 13020 bp, 9 predicted proteins | sample 1588591 | NCBI WGS metagenome assembly OIZR01 (sample SAMN03283249) | human gut metagenome | biome: human-associated habitat; material: feces | host: Homo sapiens | place: USA | collected 2013 | reverse complement strand
ATTTGAGGACATTTTCATTTGTGGTTACTTAGGACATTATCATATTTGGTTTATAGTGCTCACAAAGCTTAATTATAAATTCTTGACATTTCCGCCCTCAGATGGTATCATCCATTGGTGTCAGCGGGTATGGCGGAATTGGCAGACGCGCCAGATTTAGGTTCTGGTGGGAGACCGTGCAGGTTCAAGTCCTGTTACCCGCAGTATCAAAAGATGTTAAAAAGCACCGGGATTCCTTATATTTACTGGGATTCCCGGTGCTTTCTATTTTTCTCCCCGTCTTTTCAAACAGTTTTTCCCGGTCCATTCCTCTGTCAGCAAAAGTTCCCTGCATATTTTCTTCCAATGATACAGAAACTACTGCAGACAGGAGGTATGATCATGGCAAAAGCAGGAATGAGAAGGCCCAATCCTTATGATGCGGATAATCACGGAACCGAAAATCATCATAAAATGAATCGTCCTGAGAATAAGCAGGCCCAGGTACCCGAAATTCAGGGCGCTGCTAAAAACGGCAATGCAAAAGCCGGCCCTATCCATGCACCTAACTGGGCCAGAGATGATTATAAGACTGGAGATCATGAATAACTGAGGTTACAGGATCACGGCAGGGAGGCGGGGAAATGAAATCCCCCCTGCCTGCCTTACTCCAATGAATCTTACTGCTACTCCTCCATATCCCCGCTGCAAATCCTTCTATATTTAAGCGGAGTCTTATCCGTCAATTTCTTAAACACCCGTTCAAAATACGTCACACTCTCAAATCCCAACAGCTCCGAAATCTCCGTCACCGAATACTCACTGCCCGCCAGCAGCTCCTTGGCCTTCCGGATCCGGGTAATATTCCGGTACTCATTGACGGAGAAACCAGTCACCTCCCGAAAAATCCGGCTCAAATACGACTTGCTGATAAAGAACCGTTCCGCCAGGTCCTCCAGCGATTCATCCGTATCATAATGGTGGAGCAGATAGTCGGCCACCTCATGGACCTTCTGGTGTCTGGCCGTCTGCACTGTGGAAATCTCCCCGCCCTGCTTATAAAAAACCCGGTTCCTGCGGCAGCGGTAAATAAGCAGAAGAATCTCCGCCAGCTTCAGCTTTACCATCCCATCGTATTTCCCCTGTTTTTCCCTTAACTCATCCCGAATCTCGAACAGCAGGAGCTTCACCTGCTCCCACACCTTTTCCGGAAGCTCGGTTACGCCATAGTTCTCCTCAAACATCCTGGTTAATGGAACCAGACCCGCCTGCTCCAGCAATGAGCTGAAGCCTTCCTGGCTGATCTGCAGAAGGATCCTGTCGTGATACGATTTCCCCGCCAGACTGGTCTTATGAATCTGCTGACGGTTGACCAAAACCACCATTCCCTTTTTTACATGGTAGGTTTCCCGGTCAATAAAGTAGTACCTCTCTCCCTCCAGCAGAAAATACAGTTCAAAGCTGTCATGAAAATGTTTGGTCTGCATCGTAAATTCGTAGTCGCGGATCACCTCATCAATGGTGAGCCCCGCCATTTTCTCTGAAAATACCGTTTGTTCCATCCTCTGCCTCACGCTTTCTGCATTTTAAAAATCAGTAGCCAAAAGTACGAAAATACCAGAAAAAGCATCGATTCTATAAGATTTATAATACTATACTGCTGTATAATTAGCAATAGAAAGAAATGAGACACGAAAGCAGGAAATGCATAGAAGGAGGATTTTACCATGAAATACGAAAACAACAAAGTCCGTGATTTGAACATCGCTTATATCGGCGGCGGCTCCAGAGGCTGGGCCTGGACCTTCATGACCGACTTATCCATGGACGATTCTTTAAGCGGAACCATCCGTCTTTACGACATCGATGAGGCTGCGGCCAAAAATAATGAAATCATCGGAAATAAGCTGACTGCCAGAGAGGATACCACTGGAAAATGGGATTACGTTACCTGCAGCACCATCGGAGAAGCGCTGAACGGCTGTGACTTCGTCGTAATCTCCATACTGCCCGGCACTTTTGATGAAATGGCAAGTGACGTTCATCTGCCGGAACGCCTCGGAATCTACCAGTCTGTCGGCGACACCGCAGGCCCTGGCGGAATGATCCGCGCCCTGCGCACCATTCCCATGTTTGTAGAAATCGCGGAGGCCATCAAAGAGTACGCTCCTGAAGCATGGGTCATCAACTACACCAACCCCATGACCTTATGTGTGAAGACTCTGTACCATGTGTTCCCGCAGATCAAGGCATTTGGATGCTGCCATGAAGTATTTGGCACGCAGAAGGTATTAAAGGGCATCTGCGAGGAAACCCTTGGCCTGACCGGGATTGACCGCCGTGACATCAACATCAACGTGCTGGGAATCAACCATTTTACATGGCTCGACAAGGCTTCCTATAAAGGAATCGATCTGTTCCCTGTTTACCATGAATACATCGACAGCCACTACGAAGAAGGCTACAGCGAGCCAGACAAAAACTGGGCCAACAGCACCTTTGACTGCGCCCACCGTGTTAAATTTGATTTATTCCGCCGCTATGGCCTCATCGCCGCCGCAGGCGACCGTCATCTGGCAGAGTTCATGCCGGGCGGTGAGTATTTAAAGGATCCCGAGACCGTATCTTCCTGGAAATTCGGCCTGACCACAGTAGACTGGAGAAAGGCTGATTTGCAGAAGCGCCTCGACCGCAGCCACCGCCTCGTATCCGGTGAGGAAGAGATAAAGCTTGAACCGTCAGGAGAGGAAGGAATCCTGTTAATCAAGTCCTTATGCGGCCTGGAACGCTCCATCAGCAACGTCAACATCCCGAATACCGCCCTTCAGATTGCCAATCTCCCGGCAGACGCCGTGGTAGAAACCAACGCCGTATTCAGCTTAGACAGCATCCAGCCCATCGTCGCCGGCACCATACCGGAGCAGGTAAAGACCTTAATCGCTCCTCATGTAGAAAATCATGAAAGAATTTTAAAAGCTGCACTTACATACGACCGTGCCCTCGTCTGCGAAGCCTTCCTCGCCGACCCGCTTGTCAAAGGACGCGCATCAGAGGAAGAAGTAAAAACTCTGGTAAACGACATGATTTCCAACACTCTAAACTACCTGCCAGACGGCTGGAAAGAAAACTAAAACCAAACACTTTTTTATAAAAAGGGTACCCCGCCTAGTCACCTTCAGGCCGGAGCACCCTTTTTCCATCCACCATTTATTCCAGGCTAATCTAATCTAAGCTAATCTAATTCCCCCCCCACATGCCAAAAACCTACGTTTTACCTCCTTACAAAGCCAGTACCCAGCCTCAGAGCTTGTGGAGAGCGGGAGGGAGGCAGGGACGAAGGGGGGCCTTTTCCGAGGTTCGCAGGAACTTAACACTACAACGTGTAATTTTTGAGTTTTTGTTTTTTGCAGGACTGATACGAAGCCGCATTTCTTTTTAAATAATAGAGGTTGATTTTCAGCTCTTTCTGAAAATCAACCTCCGCTTTTATTACATATGCTATCAATCTCTTGGCCATTGGCATGGTTAGATTTGCTTTTTTTTTAGTTCATTTCTTATGATCTGGGTAGCTAAATGGGCTATCATTACCATCTGCATATGCCTTTCCCAACCAGTATAACTTCTGGTTTCATAATGCCCCATTCCTAAATAACTTTTACATTCCTCAAAACACTGTTCGATTGACCAGCGTTTTAGCAACAGTTCATTTAATACTTTTTGGGGCGTTTCCTTCGGTGCATTGCTTATTATATATTTTATGCTCCCGTCTTCATATTTCCTTACTATTAACCACTGCTCTTCTCCTGGTCTGGCTGTCTCTTTCTTATGGTTTGGGGATTTGCAGCACTCCCATATCCGGAGGCATTTGATCTCTGCTTCTACTGGACCTTTGCTTCCATTCCCCAGGATGGTCTTTTCCCATGGCATTGTTTCATCTGCTGCAATCGCACTGATGCTGATCGGCGGAATGCTCGGCCTTGGGTGGATTGCTCCTTTATGTTTTGGGATAATCATCTTTGGATATTTACGGAACACCAGGTGCGCACTCTTTACATTTGCAAAATAACACACCCCTTCGGGCAAACTCGACAAAAATACTTTGTCACTTCCAAAACTCGAATCACAGCCAATCCACTTAATTCCATACCTTCCACACTGTTGAATTTTTTTGACCATTTCTATCGCTATTTCATTTTTTGTCCGGAATGTTTTTGATTCTGGTACCGCACATGCTTTTCGCATGTCTTCATACTCGGGTGACATCCATGCAAGTGGAAGATACAGTTCTCCATCAACCAGCCCATACCCTCTTGATGAGATATAGCTGACAAAAACACTGGCCTGACAATTCTCCCTTTTACCAAGCTGTCCGCAGTATTGGCGGGCTACCCCAACCGAATGGGTTCCTTTTTTGGGGAAGTCTGTTTCGTCTATACAGAGCATTCCATCCGCAGAAGACAACGTCTGGCCCAGCAGTTTCTGGTATTTATTTTTTACAGCCGGCAAATTTAGTGTCCCGCGTTTAAAGAAATCCTGAAATCCCCGTACAGCACTTTCATTCATGTAACGTAAGGCAATTGGTTCAATGCTTTTACGATCTAAATCACTAAGGAGGCCGAGTATGAACGCAGAAAAATATTTCATTTGAGCAGAATTGGCCATGCATTCCTTGTAACAGGAAAGATAATTTTGCAGACAAAAATCAATTTCCTCTTCCGTAATGGATTCTAAATGCATTGTTCCGATCAGAGCGGGATCATATGGATGATTGTTAATCAACATAACGCGTACCCCCTTTTCTTTTATTGTACCACTAATATGGCGAAAATGATACGCGTTGTAGTGTTAAGTGGAAAGGTGGGAAAAAGGGGAGGTGAAATCTGGCCTCCAAGCCAGATTTCAAGTGGACACGGAGGCGAAGTCCTTCAGGAGTTCGGCGGAGTTTCCGCGATCCTCCCCTTTTTCCCGCCTTTCCGCTTTAGTTCCTGCCACCGAGGAAACAAGCCCCCCTTCGTCCCTGCCTCCCTCCCGCTCTCCACAAGTTCTGAGGCGTACTCACTCCCCTTCCCTTGGCAACGTCCCACTATAACACCCGCTCTTCATCCACAGCGGAAGCAGCTTCGCCAGCACGCTGAACAGAAGCCGCCCCTCATCGCTGGAGAGGTCCGCATCCCACAAATCCTCAATCAGCTTAATCCGGTAGCGGACAGTATTAACGTGTGTATACAATTTGTCCGCCGTCTTCTGGTAATTGAACTTACATTTGACAAAGACCCTTACAGTCATCGCCAGGACATCCCGTTTTTCCTCATCCATCTGATTCAGAAGCTCGTCCATTTCCCCCAGCATCTGGTTAATGGGCCATGAATTCTCCGGGTAGTTGAGCAGCCGGTAGATACCTAAATCATGGTAATAGCAGATCCGCTCGCCGTACTCCAGAAGTCCGGCGATATGGGCCGCGCTTTCCGCCTCAAAGAACGCAGTAACCGCCTGGGAAATGGTGTAATACCGGCTCACTCCCGCCCTGCACCGTTTGCCGGCGCCGTCTAAAATATCCAGCAGACGGCGGCCAAAATGGTCCACATCTTCCGTCGATACAAACAGCCGCAGACTCCCTTCCGCCGAAAAGCTGTAACAGAGCTGCTGCGGAAAATAATGATGGATCAAATAGGACAAATACTCCTTTTTTCCATCCGCCGCACCGTCTGTCTCCTGCTCCCGAAGCACCAGCGCATATCCGGATTCCGGAAACAGGTTTGTCACTGAGGAATCCGGCATCTGTCCGCCGCAGATCATTTCCATCGCGGCCTCAATCCGGCGGGAACGCCGTTTGTAATCGTCGATACCGGTACAGAGAATGGAGGCGTAGTTTAAAAGTATGTAATCCGATGGCTCGAATCTGCCCTCTTCTCCAATCAGGCAGAGCACACCAAATGGCAAGCGGTTTTTAAACAGCTCCGCCTGCAGCAGCATTTTCTCCGAATACGATGAGGAATAAAGGCTTACATGGGATAACGGGGACTTCTGCGGCTCCTTCCGCCAGTAGGCCGGATAGAAAACAGCCTCATTCAGCACGGGAACCGGCGGTTTCACAAAGGTATCCTGCCCCACGATCAGTGCGGCCTGGCAGCCGGTCCAGTAACTCAGGCCGTCTAAGAGAGAATCCGTTCCGCTGATGTAAAACCGGTGCTGAAGGTCCTCCAATACCCTGTCATAAGCTCTTACAGTTCCATCCGTCCTGGACGCAATCAGATGAGAATACTCATTTATCAGCGATACAAAACGGTCCGCTGCTACAGTACCGAAGACCAGTTCCCGCTCGCGGCATGCCTTCGCCAGCGCATCAATCCGCTCCTCTTCCTCCCCGGATAAATCCGCGAGAAATCCGGCCGCCCCACGGCCTTTTCGCTCATCCAGCCACAAGGCCAGCTGCTCTCCCCCACCGGGAATCATGCCGGCGCATACCAGAAGCAGACTCTGCGGCTCCCACACTGCCGGCCCGGAGCTGCAAATAAACGCCAGGCTGCTAACCTCTTTCTCATAAAACGGTGTCCGGAAGCGGCACTCTGAAAAAGTCCCGCATCCAGCCAGATACTCCAATTTTAATTTCATTTCCGGCGAAGCTCCTTTCCCTACAAAAACATGGCTCACTTTTTGTAGATTACCTGTCTCACACCTGTGTTATAGTTATTTTAGGCATAATGATATATTTTTGTCAATAACGTTTCACTTTTTAGTCAATTGCTGAAAATGATTATCAGACACGTTCCAGAGGCAGCAAGACGGAGATTCGATGATCCGTTTGATAAATACCATTGTAAGGAGGTTACAAAAATTATGGGCGAAAACAAAAAATCGGTCACAATCACTGTAAACGGTGATGTGTACCAGCTGGGTGTGGGGAATGCAGTGGGTGAGATTGCTCCTGCGGACACACTGGCAGAAACGCTGCGTGAGCGCCTTCTGCTGACAGGAACCAAGATTTCCTGCGATGACGGCGCCTGTGGCTGCTGTACCGTCATCATGAACGGGAAGGCCATACCGTCCTGTACGGTGCTGACCATCGAGTGCGACGGCGCCGACATCCGTACCATCGAGGGACTCCAGGACCCGAATACAGGCGAACTGGATAAGGTACAGCAGGCATTTGTCGACCACTCCGCATTTCAGTGCGGATACTGCACACCGGGAATCATCATGACGACCGAGGCACTGCTGGCGGAAAATCCGCATCCGGAGGAGGAAGAAATCAAGGAAGCTCTGGCCGGAAATTACTGCAGATGCATCAGCCATTACCAGGTGCTGGAGGCCGTGAAGCAGGCCGCCAAAGAAGGGAGTGAATGATATGGGTAAGGAATTCAGATATGTGGGTAAGCCGACTCCCCGAATAGACGGCAAGGCCATTGTAACAGGGTCCGCCGAGTACGCAAACGATATACATATGCATGGAATGTTGTACGGCCGTATTAAAATGAGTCCCCATCCTCACGCGATGATAAAAAAAATAGATGTGAGCAGGGCCATGGAACTCCCCGGAGTCAGAACGATCATGACCTATGAAAATGCCTTTGACTGGATTACCGGAATGCCTGCGCAGAAGCGGCTTCTGGACCGCCATGTACGTTTTGTCGGTGACCCGGTAGCGCTGATTGCCGCCACATCAAACCGCATTGCCGAGGAGGCGGCCGATTTAATTGAGGTGGAATATGAGGTTCTCCCGGCTGTCCACGATTTGGATGAAGCCATTGCCGACGGAGCCCCGCAGTTATACGAGCAGTTTCCTAACAATATTATCGAGCGCGGCTGCCCGCCCTTCGGCCCCAAGGCCCTGCAGGAGCTGGTCATCGGTGATATCGAAAAGGGCTTTGAGGAATGTGCTGTCGTCGTAGAGGGAACCTCCAGGTATGAGACGATCTCCAATCCGCTGCCCGCTGAGAGCCCGGGCCTCGTCGCCTGGTGGGATGGGCCGAACCAGTGCAACATGAAGGGCAGTTTCCAGAGCCCCAACATTCAGAAAATGATCATGCAGCTCGCCATGCCAAATGTCAACGTCCGTGTCATTTCCGCCAATGTAGGCGGAAGCTTCGGAAGCAAGAACACGGTACCCATGGAAGGTCTCTACTGCGCCGCACTGGCAAAGGCTACGGGAAAACCGGTGAAGCTGGTCATCTCCAAGGAAGCGCATTTAGCCACCTATATGCTCCGTTTAGGCAGCCGTCTGACCGCAAAGGTGGGACTTCTCCCCGACGGTACGGTTCACGCCTACGAGGGAACCTGGCTGGTCGGCTCAGGCGTTCACTCCGACTTTGGCCAGGGCCAGATCGCCAACGGCTTAGGACGCGCCATGCTGCTGCTCAACAAATGCAAACACTGGAATTATCAGCCCCATCTGGTCGCCACCAACCGCTGCCGTTCCGGCGGTATCCGCGGATTCGGCGGACAGGAATCCTATGCGTCACTCGTTCCGGTCCTGTCCATGGCTATGGCAAAAATGAATTTAGATCCGGTTGAATTTTTCAAGAAAAATATGTGCGACATCAACGGCGGCTATTACTGGGTTGAGGGACACTGGTGGGAAAATCATTTCTTAAGCTACAATGATGTCATGGATCACGCGGCCGAGCACTTCGGCTGGAAAGATAAGTTCCAGGGCTGGCTGACGCCGTATAAGACCGAAGGAAGCAAGCAGTACGGCGTAGGCTGCTGTGTCCACGGAAGCGCAGACTGCGGTATGCTTCACGGCGAGGCCTTCGTCAAACTGGACGGTTGGGGGACAGCCAATATCAATGTCTGTATCGCCGAATCCGGTATGGGACAGCGGTCCTCCGTTGTAAAAATGGCGGCCGAAATTCTAAACCTGCCGTTGGATAAAGTAACGATCTCGACGCCTGACAGCCAGGATAACCCATGGGACTGGGGACTGGCCGGATCGAGAGGAACCCTTGTATACGGGCGCATGGTAGGCGACGCGGCCCGAAACGCCAGAACACAGCTGCTGGAAGGCGCGGCCGCTATTCTTCACTGCCCTGCCGAAATGCTGGATACGCGTGACGGAATCATTTTCATGAAAGACAACCCGGAAGTCGCGCTTCCATGGATTGCCGTGTTAGGGCCCATGAACACCATTACAGGCCATGGCGTCTTCGAAATGGATCACTCCAAGCCATGCTTCATGATCGCATTCGTCGAGGTGGAAGTGGATACCGATACCGGAGACGTAAGAATTGTGCGCATAGTAGAGGGAACCGACGTCGGTCAGGTTATTGATCCATATTCCTTAAAGATGCAGTTGGAGGGCGGCCTGGGAAGCTGCGGAAGCGACAGCGCCATTAACGAGGAGATGATTCTGGACGAAAAGACCGGAAAATTCCTGACTAACAATCTGGTTGATTTTAAGTGGAGAGTCTTCCCGGATCTTCCGACCTTTGAAACCCATATTGAAGAGACCCCCAACGATTTAAGCGCATTTGGAGGAATCGGAGTCGGTGAGATATCCGGTGCTCCGTTACCGGGCGCTATCATAATGGCGGTTTCCAATGCAATCGGCATTCAGCTTATGGATTATCCACTGACACCGGATCAGATCCTTAAGGCGTTAGGAAAGGCGAGGTGAACACCAAATGAAAAATTTTAACCATACGGATGCAGAGAGCTTAAGCCAGGCCGCCGGCATTTTAAAGGAAGAACAGCAAAATGCCCGAATTATTGCAGGCGGAACGGATCTGCTCAGTGTCTTAAAGCATAAATTAGAACCGGATTACCCGGAAACAATTGTGAATATTAAATCCATTGAAGGACTGGACCACATCGTGGAGGACGAAGACGGCCTGAAGATTGGTGCGACCGCCAAACTCTGTGATATTGCGTCCTCACCTCTGATTCAGCAGGAATACGGTGCGCTGGCCGACGCCGCGAGAAGTGTGGCGACTCCCTTAATCCGCAACCTTGCCACCATCGGCGGCAATCTCTGCCAGGAAGTCCGGTGCTGGTACTACCGCTATCCCGATGAAATCGGCGGCAGAATCCAGTGCCTCCGCAAGGGAGGCGATACCTGCAACGCCATGACCGGCGAAAATAAGAACCACTCCATTTTCGGGGCCAGGAAGGTTAACTTAAGCGGCTGTTCTTCCAACTGTCCCGCCCATGTGGACATCCCGGAATACATTGCAAAGCTGCGCGCCGGCGATATGGACGGCGCGGCATCGATCCTGCTGGAGGCTAACCCGATTCCGGCCGTCACCTCCCGTGTCTGTACCCATTTCTGCCAGATGAACTGCAAGCGGAAGGAGTACGATGACAATGTCAACATTGGAGGCATGGAGCGGTACGTGGGTGACTATATCCTGGAACACAGCGACCGGTTTATGGTACCCCCGAAAACAGACAGCGGCAAGCGCGTTGCCATCGTAGGCTCTGGCCCCGCCGGTTTGACTGCGGCATTCTATTTAAGGAGCCGCGGACACAGCGTCCGGGTGTACGATAAAATGGAGGAAGCCGGTGGACTTCTCCGCTATGCAATTCCGGAATACCGTCTGCCAAAGGAGATCGTCAGAAACTTAATCTCCGCTCTGGAACACATGGGAATCGAATTCCTGACAGGCGTTGAGATCGGAAAAGACATCCCGGTGAATGATCTGGTGGAACAGTATGACAGCGTCTTTCTAAACACGGGCGCCTGGAAACGGCCTCTGATCGGGCTCGATGGGGAAGAGCTCACCACCTTCGGCCTGGATTTCCTGATTGAAGTCAATAAATGGATGGAAAGCAAGATCGGCAAAGATATCATCGTTGTCGGCGGCGGAAACGTGGCGGTGGACGTGGCAATCACAGCCAAACGTCTGGGCGCTGCAAACGTGGTTATGGCGTGTCTGGAACCGGAAAATCAGATGCCGGCAAGCGAAGAGGAATTGAACCGCGCCAGAGAAGAAGGCATCACGATCCTCCCCTCCTGGGGGCCAAAGGAGATTCTCCGCGACAATGGGGAAATCGTAGGGCTCGTCTTAAAACGCTGTACCGCCGTCTTCAATGAGCTGGGCCATTTTGCCCCATCTTACGATGAAAATGAAACTACCACACTTCACGGCAGTTCCATCCTCATGGCGGTAGGCCAGAAAACCGACCTCTCCTTCCTGGGTGAGGCGCTGGAGCTGGAGGTCAGCCGCGGGCTGATATCCGTAGACCCTGCGACTATGAAAACCAGTGTAGATAAAGTCTTTGCAGTCGGCGACGTCACGACCGGACCGAAAACGGTGGTGGACGCCATTGCAGACGGCAAAAAAGCTTCTGTCGCAGTTCACTGCTTTATGACCGGCGAGACGGAAGGGGACGCGAGACACCCGCTAGGCGGGCTGATTACCTTTGACGCCTCCTGTACCGGTCACTCAAAAGCCGCCAGGCTGCCGGAACGCCCGAAGGAGGAGCGTGGACTTCATCTGGAGGATTCCTATGGACTTACGTGGGAACAGGTGCAGGAAGAGGCAAAACGCTGCTTTAACTGCGGCTGTCTCGCCGTGAACCCCTCCGATGTGGCAACCGTCCTTACCGCAATGGATGCGGAGATCGTAACCAGCAAACGCAGAGAATCGATCGGAGAAATGATGAAGAAATCCCACTGCCGGCTGGTGGAAGAGGATGAAATTGTAACGGAAATCCGAATTCCGGCTTCCGCCAGGGACTACCGGATCGGCTATGACAAATTCCGTGTCAGGGATTCCCATGATTTCGCCGTAGTCAGCGTCGCCTCCGCCTACAAGGTACAGGATGGCGTCGTAACAGATGCAAGAATTGTATTGGGTGCCGTCGCCCCGATTCCGCTGCGCGCCAAGGAGGCGGAAGCTTATATCACCGGAAAAGCAGTCACTGAGGAACTGGCAGCGGAAGCGGCTGAGATCGCCCTTCAGGGAGCGCTTCCGCTTTCCAAAAATGGCTATAAAGTACAGATTGCCAGGACTCTGGTTCGGAACTCCTTGTTAAATGCCAGAACTCCACAGCGGAGTGAGGACAGTGGCGCTGACGCGCAGTTAATGACCTGATGTACTATTTAATGATATAGGAGGGAAGCTTATGGGCAGAATTGAAGCAATACTTTTAGCCGCGGGTTATTCTTCCAGGATGGGGCGTTTGAAACCTCTTCTGCCCATAGGAGGGACCACGGTGATCCGCAGGCAGGCCGAAGTACTTGACGGCCTGACCGACCGGACCATCGTGGTGACCGGTTACCGTGGAGATGAAGTGGAAGCACATTTATCCGGGAGCCGCGTAACAACGGTCAGAAATCAGGCCTTTGCGGAGGGTATGTTTACCTCGGTAAAGGCCGGGATTCTGGCTCTGGACCAGGAGGTTTCGGCATTTTTGATTCTGCCGGTAGACTACCCGCTGGTAACACGGTCGCTGATAGAAGATCTGATAGATGAATTCCACCGCTCGGACACTCCCGTCCTGTATCCCTCTTTTTCAATGCGGAAAGGCCATCCTCCTGTGATCTCGGCCGCCTGCATTCCGGATATACTGTCTTATCAGGGCGATGCGGGACTAAAAGGAGCACTGACACCATTTAACAGCGAAGCGGAGTATTTTTTAGCGGAGGATGAGACCTGCATCATAGATATGGACACGCCGGAGGACTATAAAAAGGTGCTGGCGCTGGAGGCAGGGCTGCATCAGAGGCTTTTCACTGCCGCCAGGTAACGTATACAGCGACAAGCGGCCAGGAGATAATAGAAGCCGGTTTTATAATAATTTTTAATGAATTTTTACAACAATAAGCGTGGTTTTTTACTCTTTTTCGTAGTATAATGTAGTTACTCTCACGGAAAGGAGGTAAGATCATGTTAAATACACAGAACCAGGAATTATTACAGGCGATCGGATGTATGGTTGGCGAAAAATTGGAGACTTGCTTTACTGAGTATGACGCGAGGTTGGATGCGAAGCTGGACGCTCGCTTTGCTGACTACGACGCTAAACTCGTTTCACAATTCGCCGACTACGACGCTAAGCTCGATTCACGTTTCGTAGAGTACGACGCAAAACTTGATTCAC
>OIZR01001175.1_pt1 | contig 13021 bp, 10 predicted proteins | sample 1588591 | NCBI WGS metagenome assembly OIZR01 (sample SAMN03283249) | human gut metagenome | biome: human-associated habitat; material: feces | host: Homo sapiens | place: USA | collected 2013 | reverse complement strand
CGAGTTATGGCAGCCGCTGGTGATGATGATGTCATCGGCGGTGACCACCGAGCCGCTGTCGAGCATCAGGCGGGCAATCTGCTCTCGCAATACCCGCTGACCGGCTAACAAGTCATAACCGAGAACGGTTTGCAGATTATGCTGCACCACCCGGCTTAGCTCACGCCACAGCGGTTTCAGGCTGGGCGTTTCGACATCCGGCGTGCTTTTGCTTAACGGAACAATGGAACTGTCGCTATGCGCCTCCAGCATATCCAGTACCTGATCCCACTGGGTAATTTCCACCGGGCGCTGCACCGGACGCGTCATCGGCGGCACTGGCGGCTGGGCTTTACGTTGTGCGACAAAATACCCCGAACGCGGCTGCGGAGTGATGAGCTTCATCGTCTCCAGCGTCTGATACGCCTGCTGCACGGTGCTGATGCTGACGCCGTGCTCCTGACTTAAGCTGCGCACCGACGGCAATTTCTCCCCGTGACGATACAGCCCTTGCTCAATCCGCTCGGCAAGCAGAGTTGCCAGATGTTGATAACGCGTCATGCTGTATTCCTTATTTGGACCATACAGAAAGAAAAACCGGTACAGATGAGGCTAAAAAACCGGATGCAGATGCTGTTTTAACCTGTCTGTATGTTAAATAAAACTAATATTTGCATCTGTATTGTGAACTGCCAGAAGACGGATGATGAAGCCTCTGAAAGATGAGGAGGCAGCAGATGGAATTTCACGAAAACAAAGCCAAAACGCCGTTTATCAGACTTGTGCAACTCTGGCAGGCGGTGAGGCGTTGGCGGCGGCAAATGCAGACCCGACGAGTGTTACAGCAGATGAGTGATGAGCGGTTGAGGGATATTGGGTTACGCAGGGAGGATGTGGAGTGAGGGGTATGTTCGTCGCGGATAAACAGGATTTCTCTATAACCTCCACAAGGAAGTGGTTATTATTGCGAAATCATCGTTTCACGGAAAGACGTCAGAATGAAAGCTACAGAAGCTCGCTTACTCGATTTTTTAAAACGTTCGCAGCAGTTTGTTATTCCCATTTATCAACGGACTTATTCATGGACAGAACAACAATGTCGGCAACTTTGGGACGACATCATTCGTGCAGGAAAGCGTGACGATATATCAGCGCATTTTATCGGTTCGGTTGTTTATATAGAGCAGGGATTGTATCAGGTTTCTGGTATTTCTCCGTTGCTGGTCATTGATGGTCAGCAGCGGCTGACGACCGCAATGTTGCTGATTGAGGCTTTATCGCGCCATCTTGGCGAAGACGAAGTTTTTGATGGCTTTTCGGCAATGAAATTGCGTAATTATTATTTGCTCAATCCTTATGAGTCCGGCGAGAAAGGTTTTAAATTACTGCTGACCGAGACTGATAAAGACAGTTTACTGGCGTTAATAAAACAAAGACCAATGCCAGAAAACTATTCCCATCGAATAATGGAAAACTTTACTTTCTTTGATGAACAAATTGCCAAACTCGGTGATGACTTGATCCCCTTATGTCGTGGGTTAGCAAAGTTATTAATTGTCGATGTGGCGCTTAATCGTGGTCAGGATAATCCGCAACTGATTTTTGAAAGTATGAACTCCACCGGTAAGGCGTTAAGTCAGGCCGATCTGGTGCGCAATTTTATTCTGATGGGCCTCGAACCAGAGCATCAAACCCGATTGTATGAAGATCACTGGCGTCCAATGGAAGTCGCCTTTGGTCAGCAAGGTTACAGCGAATATTTTGACAGTTTTATGCGTCATTATCTGACGGTAAAAACGGGGGAGATCCCTCGGACAGATGAAGTCTATGAGGCATTTAAACTCCATGCCCGCAGCCAGAGTGTTGCTGAAAAAGGCGTAGATCGGCTGGTTGAAGATATTCATATCTACGCGGAGTATTACTGTGCAATGGCATTGGGAAAAGAAAGTGACAAATCGCTTGCTACGGCTTTTCAGGATTTGCGCGAGTTAAAGGTCGATGTGGCGTATCCTTTCTTACTGGCGCTTTATCATGACTATAAAAATGGCGTTTTGTCTCACGAAGATTTTCTGAGCATAATTCGTTTAATTGAATCTTATGTTTTCCGCCGTGCAGTATGTGCAATTCCGACAAATTCTTTGAACAAGACATTTGCCACTTTTTATAAAGTTATTAATAAAGAAAATTATCTGGAAAGTATTCAGGTACATTTTTTGAATCTACCTTCATATCGTCGTTTCCCCAACGATGATGAATTTAAACGGGAATTAAAAGTTCGCGATCTCTATAACTTCCGTAGTCGCAGCTACTGGTTACGACGACTGGAAAACGATAAACGCAGAGAGCGCGTGGAAGAGTTTACGATTGAGCATATTATGCCGCAGAACGAAAATTTGTCGGCTAAATGGCGTGAAGAGCTGGGAAGTGACTGGCAACGCATTCATAAAGAACTGTTGCATACGTTGGGGAATCTCACATTAACGCGCTATAACTCCCGCTACAGTGACAGACCTTTCGCGGAAAAACGCGATATTGAAGACGGCTTTAAGCATAGCCCGCTCTATTTGAATATCGGTCTTGGACAGTGCGAAAAATGGGATGAAGCCGCCATTCACGCCCGAGCCGATCGTCTGGCCGATCTCGCGATTCAGGTCTGGCAAGCGCCTTCTCTTTCTGAAGAGGTTTTAGCTGTTTATCGGGGGCAGCCTGAAAACAAAACCAGTTACAGCCTGAGTGATTATCCTTTTCTTGCTGATGGTTCGCATAGCCGGGTGTTATTCGATCATCTTCGCGATGAAGTTATGCGCCTGGACGCAGGGATCACGCAGGAAGTATTGAAGCTATATATTGCGTTTAAAGCTGAAACGAATTTTGTTGATGTTGTGCCGCAAAAAAGCCGACTGCGATTGTCGCTTAATATGCAGTTTCATGAACTGGTCGATCCGAAAGGTATTGCCAAAGATGTGACAAATGTTGGGCGATGGGGCAATGGTGATGTGGAAATTTGTTTCAGCGACCTCGCACAACTTCCTTACATTATGGGATTAATTCGTCAGGCATTTGAAAAACAGATGGAGAGCGCGTTGGTATAACGCGGCGAATAATACCCGGTAGCACTGGTGCTACCGGGTCAATGTATCAGGCAACTTTTTGTTTACCCGCAATCACCCCAATAAATTCCTGTATCTGCTTTTGTTTACGCGCCGACAGCTTGCACACCTGGCGCAGCGACTGCATCAGTTCGCTCTCTTCGGCGGCGGGTGGTTGGGCTGTGAGGACAATACAGCCTTCCATCACTTTGACATCTACCGCTGTGCCGGTGGCAAAACCGGCGGCTTCCAGCCACTGACCTTTCAGGGTGATGGCGGGAATACGGCTGCAATCCGGGTAGCGGCTCGCATAACTCACGGTTAATTGACGGTTATTTGCCGGGGAGACTTCTGCTTCGAACGGTTGTGCAATAGAATGCGTGTCAGTCATAACTGCTATTCCTTGAAAATAGTGATTGTGATGAGCGGTGCGGGTGTGTTGGCGCACATCCGCACCGCGCTAAATACCTGGATATATCATCAGTAAATACAGGGAAAGTCCAGCTAAAAATAGAAAATAATAAAAGCGTTATTGGAAAGATTTGGAAGAAAAATTAACATTAATTCACAATGGCCGGATAACAAAGTGTATCCAGCCTTCATGATTAATTTAAAGCACTCATATGATGTTCTTTAAAATTCTCTACCTGTGCCAGCACACCCATATAAACATCATCATTCGCTACTGGCGGGAACTTATGCTTGTGTAGAAGCAGAATAAGTTCAACTTTCAGTTTCGCTTTAATATCATCGCGTTTACTCCAGTCAGGATATTTCGATGTGTTGTCAACCACGCTTTTCATCTCTTTTTCCAGTAATTATTTGTAATAACTGAATCTTCGTTGCCGGAAGTTTGATCTTGTTAATTCCAGCGGCTAAAACGCTGGAATTTAACAGCAAAATGGTACGCTTTTATCACCGCAAAGAGGCGAGGGAGATGATGGTGTTTTTGGTGGCGGCTATCATGCGTGACTAATATCTTAGATATGCATTCATAACGCCCGGTACAGCGTTACCGGGCGTTATGGAGATAATTTATCATTTTTACATATATTGTGGGCTTTGCTTATAGGTTCTTAGTAGATGCTCATTTAACGCACCTTCACCGTGCAAGGTTACCAAGAGATTGCAACGTGCTCGGGTAAAACCTACATAGAGTCTCTTTATATCCTCACTCAAATCATCACTATTATCCCGTGTTCTCGCTGCATCAATAATGACAACTGAGTGAAACTCAAGTCCTTTGCTGCTGGGTAATGGCATAACAGAAATACGCTCTTGTTCTGGCGTCCAGGACTTTTTATCTGCAGAGCTTACAATAAGATTAAAGGGGATATTTTTCGATTCAAGTACAGAACTTAGAGAGTTAGAAAGGATGTGAGTTGAAGGACTAAGTATAGCAATTTCAGACCACGGAATCCCTTGTTCATTTTGCTCTGTAATCCATTTGACTGCTCTTGCTATTTCTTCGTCCTGTGTGTCGAAATGTTCAAGCTTGGGATAATCGCCATTCATTCCTCCCGCAGCAGGTTTATGATAGGTTAAAGAACTATCGATATGGCTATTAAGATAATTAAATGCAATGCAACTGGCAAAGTGTAGAATTTGTTGTGTGTTTCTATAATTTATATTAAGAATAGTTGTGCGTCCTGTCGCTTTAATATCCACGCTGGACAGTGTAAAGTCTAATGCTTTCTTTTTTTGATAAATTGACTGAGCATCATCATAAAGAAATAGCAAATTCTCGTCCTGAGAGTCAGTCATTTTTGCCAGGATTTTTAACCATTCGGGCTTAAAATCATGTCCTTCATCAATTAATACAGCGCTGTATTGTTCTGGTTTTATTTTTCCTGTGTTGAAACCATCAGTCAACGCTTGCTCCATATTTTCAAAAATATTATCCCCTTCTGGAATGGTGATCTTGTTTTTTTTAATTTGTTGGAAACACCAAGCATGAAAATTATTAACCTTTATTTTCTCTTCAAAGGGATGATTGATGAACATCGACCGAAGTTTTTTGGCTAAAGTAATATTGTAGCAAATGACAAGTATTGGCTTTTCGCTGTCATTTTTTTTCGCTAATTCCTGACAGCGATGATAGAGGATCAATGTCTTACCTGAACCTGCAACACCATGAATTATTCGGTGGCCGTCTCTCATACTTCTGGCAAGTTGTTCCTGTTGAGTATCCAGGATAGAAATGATGGTTGGTGCATCGACACTAAATTCATCACAGTTTTTACTTCTCTTTTCCCTTTCTATTCTGACATCGGGGTATAAGTGCCATCTAATCCTGTTCAACTGTTCTTGTGTAGCATGACATTTGAAGTCATATTTAATCAACGAATGTATTTTGGATGAAACATCCCCTTTTGACATGAATTCATTTAGTTCGTCTTTGCAGATGATAAGATCTGATGGGAAGATCCCGAGCAGCTCTTCTTGAGTAAATTTATTATTTAATGCTTCTCGTGTAATATTACTAAAGTAGACGCCATATCCATAGGGGAAAAGAAGATTGCCATTGTAACGATCTTCCTGTTGGCACAATAGGGGGTCTTTTTTTAACTGGTTTACAGCTTCGAAAGCATATCGCCTAACTTGTTCTATCGGATTCTTTAAAGATTGAATGCCATTTTGTGTCTCATACAAAACATTAGACTTGTTGGCTTTTTTTATTTTTGTAATAAACCAATCTTTTACCTCGAGAAAAATAATGCCTTTTTCTGGCGAAAGTATCATAAAATCTGGGTGAAGATGCTTATCACCCGTGGGAATGTCATACCAACAGCAGCACTCTTCGCCTAGTCCTCTTTCCAGAATTCTTGCCAGCCTTTTCTCTCCGGCAGTAATTTTATCGTTGCAGCTACTGATTGTTGGGATTATTGTTGCCATGTTAATCTCTTGTATTCGTGTTGATTATAATTCAATTGTTATTAATTTATTTGCTGATTGTCTGGGTTGGTAATAATTTTCTTTTTGGGACTGTATCAGAATGTTTGCATATTTGGAAATTAATACATCTATCACGCCCCAATAGGACGACTAGTCATATGGAAGTATGAGAGGTGGCAATGTAATTACATCTGTGTTCAGGAAATTATGGCAGAATTATATTTTTAATTTGAATGGGCATTGGAAAGAAAATAAAATAATGAAGCGAACGGAAAATGAAAGGATTTTATCCTCGTCCGCTTCGTATGAGTAGGTTAAGGTGATTACTTCCTCAACCCCGCAAACGCCGCCCGAATCTCTTCCTCCGGCAGCTGAATCCCGATAAACACCATCGTGCTATGCGGTTTTTCATCGCCCCACGGGCGGTCCCAGTCGGCGCTGTAGAGGCGCTGGACGCCCTGGAACAGCAGGCGGTTAGGTTCGCCGTCAATCCATAGCATCCCTTTGTAACGCAGTAGTTTATCCGCCGATTCCAGCAGCAGGTTTTCCATCACCCGGGAAACTTCGCTGATATCTACCGGGTAATCCAGTTCTACCACAATCGACGAAATATCGTTTTGTTTATCCGCGATAAAGTGGAAACGCGGTTTGGTGCTGACGACGTTTTCTTCCAGCATAAAACCGTTGGTGTTGAACAGCAGGCCCAGGTCGATGTCGCCGTGGGTAACGGTGTAGACCGGTGCACGGGCGTTGATGCGCGCCAGGCGTTCGCGCAGTTTTTCTGCTTCGCCTGCGACGTCGGTTTTAGTCAGCAGAATACGGTCGGCGTAGCCAACCTGGGACTGGGCGATGGTGAACTGGTTCATCTGCTCATCGGCATGTACCGCATCCACCAGCGCAATCACGCCGTCCAGCAGGTAACGCTGGCATAAAATCTCATGGGAGAAAAAGGTCTGAATAATCGGGCCGGGATCGGCCATGCCGGTGCATTCAATGACCAGACGGTCGAACTGAATATTGCCCTTGTCGAGATTATCCAGCAGGTCGAGTAGTGCGTCTTCCAGCTCGTTGGAGCGCGAACAGCAGATGCAGCCGTTGGTCAGCGTTTTGATCTGCGTGGCGCGGTCGCCAATCAGTTGATCATCAACGGAGACTTCGCCGAATTCGTTTTCAATCACGGCAATCTTGTAGCCGTGTTGTTCATTAAGAATATGGCGCAGCAGGGTGGTTTTGCCCGCGCCTAAAAAACCGGTGAGTAGGGTAACTGCAATCGGGTTCATGCTCTCTCCATTAACAACAGCGCATACCGCCTTTACCATCGCCGCCGTAGCGCGCGTTCTGGCGTTCGCGGAAGAATTCTTCATAGCTCATGTACGGCTTGTCGGGATGGTTGGTCTTCATATGCTCGACGTAGTTGTCGTAGTCTGGAATGCCAATCAACATCTTCGCCGCCTGGCCGAGATATTTTTTTGCCTGTCCTAAGTTACCAAACATAGTTCACTCTGATAAGAACAAAGCCCCGCCGAAGCGGGGCTAAACACGGTTAGTGGTGCGAAGAGATCTTCACGCCGCCTTCCGGGATTGGAACGTACGGTGTTTCTTTGTCAGTACGTTTGTCGCTGTTACGCACCGCAAGCCAGGTTTTGAAACCGTAGAAGATGATGCTGTACACCACAATCAGGAACAGAATACTCAGGCCCGCGTTGGTGTAGTTGTTCACAACGATGTGGTTCATGTTGGCAATCTGCTGCGCCGTCAGGTCAGTACCGTTAGCAATCTTCTCTTTGTACTGGCTTGCCATGTAGAAGAAGCCTTCCATCTGCGGGTTGGTGCTGAACAGTTTCAGGCCCAGCGCCCAGGTGGTGCAGATAAGCAGCCATACGGCCGGAACAACAGTTACCCAGATGTATTGGGTGCGCTTCATCTTAATCAGCACAACGGTGCCCAGTACCAGCGCCACGGCTGCCAGCATCTGGTTGGAGATACCGAACAGCGGCCACAAGCTCTTAACGCCGCCCAGCGGATCGACCACGCCCTGATACAGCAGGTAGCCCCACAGACCCACACAGCCCGCAGTACCGATGATACCGGCAACCAGAGAGTCGGTTTTTTTCAGGAACGGGATGAAGTTACCCAGCAGGTCTTGCAGCATAAAGCGGCCAGAACGGGTACCAGCATCCAGCGCGGTCAGGATGAACAGGGCTTCGAACAGAATACCGAAGTGATACCAGAAGCCCATGTCAGCCATCGGCAGCACTTTGTGGAACACATGAGCGATACCTACCGCCAGCGTCGGCGCACCACCTGCACGGTTCAGGACAGAAGGCTCTCCAATGTCTTTCGCGGTTTGCAGGATCTGCTCTGGCGAAATCACGAAGCCCCAGGAGCTGACGGTCGCCGCCGCGTGTGCGGTAACGTCTTTCAGCTGCGCCATGATGATCGGCGCATTCTCGCCACCCATTTCATGCAGGTTAGGCATGGTGATGCCAAGGCCAGCAGGTGGGGTGTTCATCGCGAAGTAAAGACCCGGTTCGATGATGGACGCAGCAACCAGCGCCATAATCGCCACGAAGGACTCCATCAGCATTGCGCCGTAGCCAATGAAACGCGCGTCGGTTTCGTTAGCCAGCAGTTTCGGCGTCGTACCGGAAGAGATCAGCGCGTGGAAGCCAGATACCGCACCACAGGCGATGGTGATGAACAGGAACGGGAACAGAGCGCCTTTCCACAGCGGGCCAGTACCGTCAATGTACTGGGTCATCGCTGGCATTTTCAGTTCCGGGTTCAGCACCACGATACCCAGCGCCAGGCCGACGATAACGCCGATTTTCAGGAAGGTTGCCAGATAGTCGCGCGGTGCGAGGATCAGCCACACCGGCAGCAGTGCGGAAACAAACGCATAGCCAATCAGCGCGAAGGTAATGGTGGTGTCTTTAAAGGTCAGTGCCGGACCCCAGTACGGATCGTGAGCAATCACGCCACCGAAGTAGATAGAGGCAACCAGCAGCACGATACCAATAACAGAGACTTCACCCACACGCCCCGGACGGATAAAGCGCATGTAGATACCCATAAACAGCGCAATCGGTACGGTTGAGCAAACGGTGAAGACACCCCACGGACTTTCGGCCAGGGCTTTAACCACAATCAGCGCCAGAACGGCGAGGATGATGATCATGATTAAGAAACAGCCAAACAGCGCGATAGTCCCCGGTACTGGTCCCATCTCTTCTTTGATCATCTCACCGAGAGATGCGCCGTTACGGCGAGAGGAGATAAACAGCACCATAAAGTCCTGAACCGCACCGGCCAGTACTACCCCCGCCAGCAGCCACAGCGTGCCAGGCAGGTAGCCCATCTGTGCGGCGAGAACCGGACCGACCAGCGGACCGGCACCGGCGATAGCGGCGAAGTGGTGACCAAACAACACGTAACGGTTGGTCGGAACGTAGTTCAGACCGTCGTTGTTAATAACCGCAGGCGTCGCGCGCGTAGGGTCGAGTTTCATCACCTTCTGGGCGATGTACAGACTGTAGTAGCGATACGCCACCAGATACACCGACACAGAGGCGACCACGATCCACAGGGCACTGACGTGCTCCCCCCGACGTAATGCAACTACCGCGAGGCAGAATGCACCGATGATTCCGAGAATCACCCAGGGTATGTGCTTGAATAGTTTTTTCGTATCCATAGTAAAACCTGGCATGTATTGATTAATAGTTGGCCGAAGCCGTTCTAGGTTTGCGTTGCGTTTGAGGAGGTAAATTGACCGCTATCCTGCAGTGATGCTGCCAGAGTTACGCGCGCGTAAAGTAAGGTAAATAACTGAGTGGTTATTTTAGGGACGTAAGCGGTCAGTTTTGCGGTTGAGCGGTTTTGAGCAAGGTTTATGAAGGTTATTTATGTGATGATGATCACAACCGAAGCGATTTTTAGCCCTCGGTTGTGTAACTCATTTAAAAATTATATTCATGCTATAAATATTAAATAACAATATAGCAATATGGTGTGTTATTTATTTCTTTAAGTAAAACGTGTTTTTTACGAGATTTAGTAAGATAAAATTTCTCATCTAAATAGCAATCGATGAGAGAGTCCAGCCTTTCCCTGTCTATCATAGGGGTGATACCCAAGGTTCAGAAACTGCGTAAATCGAGTTCGGAACGTTTTATTTTTGCGCTTTTTTCTAAGTCTGCGATCATATTTTTAACACAACTGGTCGCGTCTCTGTTTTGTTTTATTTCAAGCGTGATATAGCTATCTTGTGCCCAGCCTTTTTTACGTAGTAAGAAATCTGTGCGTAGTGTCGGGCGCTCAGGTTTTTTGCGCATATCACAGGAAAGTGCTTGTTCACGCCACCATTCATGGTCTGTTGAGCAGAGCATATTAGCAAACTCTACCTGGAACCACACTTCCCAACCGGTGATATTGTTTTGGTCAATAATATTAAGCTTTTGGCAAATATCCTCACGTTCAAAAAAGAGATGTAATAGCGTTGAGAGATGATCGAAGTCACGGTTTAACATTTCAGATGTCCTTTCTTAAAATTCCACACTCTATAAAATATTTCGTTCAAAATAGATACAATTCGTGTGAAAAAAATAAGAAAAGAAAATGTATCAATAAGTGGTTATTGTATTTTTGAACAAAAATTAAAAAAGTGAGGTAAAATTAACCAGTTTCAAGTCGCTACCTATAAAGTTTTCTCATTTCAGGCCGAAAATCTTGCATCGGTCCACAGGAAAGAGAAACCATGTTAAAACGTATCAAGATCGTGACCAGCTTACTGCTGGTTTTGGCCGTTTTTGGCCTTTTACAACTGACATCAGGCGGTCTGTTCTTTAATGCCTTAAAGAATGACAAAGAAAATTTCACTGTTTTACAAACCATTCGCCAGCAGCAATCCACGCTGAATGGCAGCTGGGTCGCGTTGTTGCAGACGCGTAACACCCTCAACCGCGCGGGTATCCGCTACATGATGGATCAGAATAATATTGGTAGCGGTTCAACCGTTGCTGAGCTGATGCAGAGTGCCAGTATTTCGCTGAAACAGGCGGAAAAAAACTGGGCGGATTACGAAGCGTTGCCGCGTGACCCGCGTCAGAGCACCGCCGCAGCGGCAGAGATCAAACGTAATTACGATATTTATCACAATGCGCTGGCGGAGCTGATCCAACTGTTAGGTGCAGGCAAAATCAACGAGTTCTTTGATCAGCCGACCCAGGGATATCAAGACGGTTTCGAGAAGCAGTATGTGGCTTACATGGAGCAAAACGATCGGCTCTATGATATCGCCGTCAGCGATAACAATGCCTCCTACAGCCAGGCGATGTGGATTCTGGTGGGCGTGATGATCGTCGTACTGGCGGTCATCTTCGCCGTCTGGTTCGGTATTAAAGCCTCGCTGGTAGCGCCAATGAATCGCCTGATTGACAGCATCCGTCATATTGCAGGCGGCGATCTGGTGAAACCGATTGAGGTGGATGGCTCTAATGAGATGGGGCAACTGGCAGAGAGTTTGCGCCATATGCAGGGAGAGCTGATGCGTACCGTCGGTGATGTGCGCAACGGGGCCAATGCCATCTATAGCGGTGCCAGCGAAATCGCTACCGGCAATAACGATCTCTCTTCGCGCACCGAGCAACAGGCCGCTTCGCTGGAAGAGACGGCAGCCAGCATGGAGCAACTGACCGCAACGGTGAAACAGAACGCCGAGAATGCGCGCCAGGCCAGCCATCTGGCGTTAAGTGCTTCTGAAACGGCGCAACGCGGCGGCAAAGTGGTAGATAACGTGGTGCAGACTATGCGCGATATCTCCACCAGTTCGCAGAAAATCGCCGATATTATCAGCGTAATTGACGGCATTGCCTTCCAGACCAATATTCTGGCTTTGAACGCGGCGGTTGAGGCTGCGCGTGCGGGTGAGCAAGGGCGCGGTTTTGCGGTGGTCGCGGGAGAAGTGCGTAATCTGGCCCAGCGTAGCGCTCAGGCTGCTCGTGAAATTAAAAGCCTGATTGAAGACTCGGTGGGGAAAGTGGATGTTGGCTCTACGCTGGTCGAAAGCGCCGGGGAAACAATGGCGGAGATTGTCAGCGCCGTGACCCGCGTGACGGACATTATGGGCGAAATTGCTTCTGCTTCTGATGAGCAGAGCCGTGGTATCGATCAGGTTGGCTTAGCGGTTGCTGAGATGGACCGGGTAACTCAACAGAACGCTGCGCTGGTGGAGGAGTCTGCCGCTGCCGCCGCCGCGCTGGAAGAGCAGGCCAGTCGCCTGACCGAAGCTGTGGCAGTGTTCCGGATTCAGCAACAGCAGCAACAGCAGCGTGAAACATCGGCTGTGGTAAAAACCGTGACGCCAGCTGCGCCGCGTAAAATGGTCGTGGCAGATAGCGAGGAGAACTGGGAAACGTTTTAATCGCCATAAAAATGCCCGATAAGCAAAATGTTATCGAGCATAGGGAGATTAATCTTTCCGTGGGTCGTTGATCGGCTGACGAACCAGGAAGATGTACGCCAATGCCCCCGCTGCGGTGACGCAACCGCAGATGATTAGTGCCAGACGGAATGAGTGGGTGGTATCAACAATAAAACCAGTAATGATCGGCGCAAAAGAGGCGCAGATGAAGCTGGCAAAGTTCTGGATACTGCCCACCGACGCAGTCATGCGAGAAGCAACTGCGACGTGGATCAAGCCCCAGCAGGATGTTCCGGCAAAGTGAATACAGAACAGTGCCATGCCAATCAGCAGAACCGCCGTCATGGATGTTGTCGCTTGTGGTACGACCAGCGTAAAGGCGGCAGAACAGAACATCCCGGCAATAATGCAGATCTTACGGCTTTTAATCGGAGCCATTCCCCCTTTGACCAGCCAGTCAGTAACGTAACCGTTGACCAGCATCCCGGCAGCCCCAAACAGGAAAGGGATAGCCGCCATCAACCCTGTGCTTTTTAAATCCAGGTTATAGGCTGTTTGCAGGTAACCAGGAAGCCAGGCCAGATACAGCCACGCAGTGTAGTTGATGCCACTGAATCCGAGCATCATTCCCCACATT
>OIZR01001170.1_pt1 | contig 13109 bp, 10 predicted proteins | sample 1588591 | NCBI WGS metagenome assembly OIZR01 (sample SAMN03283249) | human gut metagenome | biome: human-associated habitat; material: feces | host: Homo sapiens | place: USA | collected 2013 | reverse complement strand
TGAACCAGCCGCCCTCCTTTCCACTTCAGTAAATGCCCTGCCGGGTCTTGCGGTGCTTATACCCCGTTCCCTAAATTTTGGGGGCAAACAATGCTTAAGCAGTTCTGCATTATACTTTCACATATCTTTGATTTTTACTGTTTGGCTTTTCCGGAATGGTCATTCTTAGATAACCGGAATTTATGAGGGGCTTTAGATAATGAGAAGTGAAACTCCCAATATCTCTATATCCGCAGTATTGAGCAATCTCCCGCTTACTGCGAGGTATCTTGCAGTATAGAATAATCTTTGAAGATAACGCAGCCTGGCGGTTATCTTGTGGGCTAACTTGTAGGTTATCTTGTAGGTTATCTTGTGGGTTATGACTGCCAGAAGGATAGTTTACATTCTTCAAAACCACCCGGAAGTCTGATGATGTAGAGAAAAAAAACGGCCTTAACTCCTCTGTATATCCCGGCAGTTTTTCTGTCTCACTAAAAATCTTTTTCAGACCGCTGCCACGGCGCTCCATATACTTTAACCGATGGAAAAGGTCAGCAATTACAGGATTTCGACGCACAAAACTCACAGCATTGATGTCATATTCCTGGATTGGCTTTCCTTCAAACATTCCGCCGGGAGACTGGATTTCCAGCCGGTCATCATACATGTCAATATGAATTTCGCTGCCGAGGACAATATAATCACGGTGTATAAGGGCATTAACCAAAGCTTCGGTCACTGCCCGGTCACTATAGTCCGGCTTATCCACCCGATAATGGGCCTCTTTCACAAAACGGACTTTGGAGTTGTTGCGCACAAAATCACAACCGCTTTGCAGCAGATAAATAAGATTCCCCTCAAACTCTTTATCATCCGTCGCATCATCAAAAATAGAACCTTTCTCAAGACCATTCCATCGGGTGCAAAATACTCTTGAATTATACACAATATGTTGGTCAGCCACCAGTTTCCCGGCATTGGTCAGGTAACCTTCTTTGTCAGCCAGCCCAAAAGAAACATAATCAGATGGCTCGAAGCGAAGTCCTGTACGCTCCAGGTAAGCAGCTTCCAAAAGCGTAAAGCTATAATCTACTTTTTTCGTATCTGTTACGAGTGCGTCAAAGGAGCGGTTTGTACCTTTCAAAATCAGTTCGTTGACTACGTGATCCGGGGCGGCAATGGTTTCATTACCAACGCGAACATACGCCTCCCTCACACCATCTGCTTTATAGTAATAGGGAGTCGTGCGGCCTGCAGCCACAGAAAGAACCAGGATATGCTTATTTTCTTCCAAAACCGGAGTAAGTACAAATTGAGGTAATGGAGTAATACGCTCCTTAATCAGTCTGCTAATGGTTTCCGCATCTGCCTGAACATTTTACAATCCACATATCCGCCGGTCATCCTCTACGCCAAAAATCAGTGTTCCACCGATACCGTTAGCATATGCACTGACACTTTTAAGCCAACTTTTAGGCTTTTTAGTTTCCAATACTGCTTTAAAATCATATTCCGTTGCTTCAGCAATCAGTCGTTCTATCATAAATGCCTCCTTTTAGCCGGGGCGTATTTTAACGAGATCTTTAATAAGTATACCCGTTTTTTAACTTAATTTCAATTCCGGGAAGAATCTTTTATGGCAGCAAAAGCCCGCAGAATACGGTGCCGCACACGCGGCCGCCGTAATCTGCGGGCTCTCTGTTTCTGTATTTAGTGGCGTTTTACGAAACGTCCTTCTTTCATGATAACCTTCATGTTCTCCACGCAGATATTTCTGATATTCTCCAGCGGGTTGCCGTCGATAACCAGTAAATCAGCGCTCTTGCCTTCTTCCAGAGTACCCGTTACGTCTGCAACCTTCAGCATCTCAGCGCCTACCTTGGTAGCGGCAACGATGGTATCCATCTCGCTGATGCCTGCGCACTCTACGAAGGAGTACATCTCGCCCATGGCGGTATAGCCGTATGGTGTCAGGCTGGAGCAGAAGGAGTCGGAACCGATGGTTAAGCCGATCCCCTTGTCTTTTGCTCTTCTAAGGTTTGCGTAAACACGGTTAAGTTCCTTTTCAACCACATCCTTGCCCGGGAACTTGTCATGGATTTCCGGTACGTATGTCGGCGGATACGTCTTGAACCACTCATGTAAGAACTGAATCGTCGGGCAGAAGTAGATGCCTTTTTCCGCCATGATATCGAGACACTCGTCATTTAAAGCCTGGCCATGGATAATCAGATGAACGCCGGCCTTTGCACAGTCTAATGCGCCGCCGAAGCCTTCACAGTGAGCCCATACCGGGATTCCTACCATATTGCATTCGTCTACGACTGCCTGGATTTCCTCCATGCAGTAATGCTGATCCAGCTTCTGATCCCAGCGCCAGATTCCGCCGCCGGTTGCCCAGATCTTGATGGCGTCCGGGTTGTCACGCAGCCTTCTTCTCACTGCTTTTCTTAAATCCCACGGTCCGTCGATACGCTCAGCCCACGGATGGCCTAAATCGTTATGCTCTTTTAAGAGCTTATGGGAATCGCCATGGCCTGCTGTACGGCAGAATCCAAGTCCTGTACCGACAACACGCGGTCCTTCCATGATTCCGGCTTCCACCATATCACGGATTGCAAGGCCGTTGCGTCCGATCTCACCAACGGTGGTAAGACCTGTCTCCAGACATTCATGCGCCTGCTGAACAGCTACAACTGCCTTCTGCTCAACGCTCTCCAGTACCCAGTCACTGTCATCATCCGTTAAGTTACCGGAGAAATGCAGATGTGTATCAATTAAACCAGGCATAATTGTCTTTCCTGAAACATCTACGATTTCATACTCCGTACCAAATTCTTTTCCAGCACCCGCATAGGCGACTTTTCCGTCTTTTACCAGAACCAGGGAATCCTTAATTGGCTCTGCACCGGTACCATCGATCAGCAGTCCGCCGACAAATGCGGTATCTTTTAATTCTTTCTTCATGATAAAACCTCCTTTAATTTTTAGATATATTATTTTTTCTGTGAAAACATTTTTAAGATGAGGCCAACTACCAGCCAGCCCGCTACGATCAGCCATTCTACCGGCTTTAAGGCCGCCGGGCTCATTGGGATAACCATTAATGCAATAATGATGGAACCGGCCAGGCAGGCGGCTCCGATTCCCAGCTTGCCGCCGGGTACTTTATACGGTCTTGGAAGATCCGGTTCCGTCGTTCTCATACGCAGACAGGCGAAGCTCACCATGGTGCAGGAGAAAATAAATGCCAGCGCAGATACATTGGTCAGCGGGACCAGCATTTTCTTGCCCAGGAACGGTCCGACTATAGTTAAGCATGCAAGAAGTATGTTGGCCATTTTCGGCGCGCCGCTTTTCGGATCAATTTCAGCAAATTTCTCCGGAAGCTGACCCTTTCGTCCCATGGCCAGCATGATTCGGCTGGTGGCGCCATAGAAGGAGTTCATCGGTCCCATTGGCCCCAGGGTTGCGATTACCAGCATGATGACATACAGGAACATGTTGATGTCTCTTAAGCAGGCCAGAGCCGGCACGGAGCTCTTTACAAAATCGGACCACGGAATAATGGTTCCGAAGGAATAGATACAGATCATATAGAAGCCGCCGGCAGCCAAAAGCGCCATGCTGATTACCTTGCCGAATTTATTCCAGTCAAGGCCTTCCGCCGCTTCCTCCGCCTGCTGCGGAATCGTATCAAATCCCGCATAGAAGAACGGTGTCATGACAAGGACGGATACAATTCCGGCAAACATGTTTGTTGCGCTCGTAGAGGAACCGGCACCATCCACCTGTCCGAAAGCAGGTAAAATATTGTGCGGACCCCCTTTTACAAAGGATATAGCCATGGCCAGAAGCATGCCGCCCAGCAGCGCCTTTGTTAAGAACGCCTGCAGCTTGGCAGCGGAGCTCGCACCCTTAAAGTTTAAGAAGATCACGTAGCACGCAAAGCCCAGAGCGATGATTGTCGGGAACAGATACACATCGGCCCCCATAATCGTATAGAGCTTTACGGAGCGAAGAAACGGCAGCATATCGCCGAACATATCAGAAACCAGTGTGGAGATTGCGATTGCCTCCCACGGACACAGGATTCCGTTTCCAAGTGCCAGGAACCAGCCCGTTATGTATGAAACGTTTTTGCCGAAGGTTCTGTCCACATACTCGACGATACCTCCGGATATCGGTATTGCCGCCGTCAGTTCCCCGAACACTGCGCCAATCGGAAGCAGAAATAACGCGCCGATGAAAAATGCAATCATTGCAGCGATCGGACCGCCGCCGATAATCATCCAGTCACCAACCAAGAGCACCCAGCCCGTCCCGATGATCGCGCCGAAACCTATTGTGAAGTAGTTCCAGATGGATAGGGTTTTCTGCATACCCGTTCCTTCCGGAGCTGTCTGTTTGGAACCAGCCATAGAATTAATTCCCCCTTTTATTTGGTATATGTGTCACTTGACAAATGCCATTTTAACTCTTATGATTTTATAGTCAATTATCTGTGCAGAAAAGACATTTTTCATGTCAGAAACGGCACCTGATTTAGCTATTTTTAATCTGTCCGCATCGGCGGACGGATTCGGAAAGGGGAAGCCTTATGTATAAAGTTGCAATATGTGATGACAATCCGGCAGACCTGCAGTTAATAACGGATTATCTGACAGAACCTGAATTTCACTATCCGCTGGAGCTGTCCTCCTTCCACGACGGAGTAGAACTGGTGCAGGCATATAAAAAGGAAGGACAGTTCGACTTAATTATCCTCGATATGATGATGGACCGGTTAAACGGGATCGAAACTGCCTTGAAGATACGGAAAGTGGATCAGAATGTGGCCATTCTCATTGTGACGGCAACTGTGGAATACGCCATCGAGGGCTATAAGATTAATGCGGCCCGTTACATCGTCAAGCCGGTATCAAAGCCGGAATTTCAGAAAATTACAAAGAATATATTCGCCTCCATCGATAAAAAGAGGGGGGCTTATTACCGTTTTCCCAGCAAGAGCGGGACTACCGTCATATCCATGGAAGATATCTTCTATTTTGAATCGGATATCCGGTCTATCCACATCTCCTCCAGACAGGGCGACTATACCTTTACCGGACGGATCAGCGCCGTTGAGGAGCAGACGGAAGGCCACGGCTTTCTCAGGGTTCATAAGAGCTTCATCGTAAATCTGAAGCACGTTCACAACATTTTTAAGGATTCCGTAACGCTGGATAACGGAGAAGTGATTCCCTTGAGCCGCCACCGCCACAGGGAAGTAAACCAGAAATTTTTAGATTATATGGAGGAGCAGATCATATGACGGTCTATTATCAGATGCTGCTGGACACGATTCTGTCATGTGCCGAGACACTGATTCTGTTTCAGATGTACCACGCCTTCTTAAGGCGCAACTCCCGCCCCAATAAATACTATTACCTGGGGCTTTTTTCGTATTTCGTTTTTCAGCTTGTCACGTATGCCGGCCGCTGGCCCCTGTTTTCCGCATGGACCTACTATCTTTTGTTTACGTTTCTTCTGGCCTGCCTCTTTTTCGCGGATGCGCTTCAGATTAAGATCCTCGTGACGTACCTCTTTGTCACCCTGCATTACTCGTGCAAGCTGGCCTGCTCCACATTTTTCATGGCGCTAAAGCACGCGGATCTGCCGTCGGTTCCTTCCAATCTGATTCAGAGCCCTCTGTCACAGATCGCTGCCTGCGTCGTCTTTATCCTGTTTACCTGGCTGTTCATCTACTTCCGAAGCATGCGCCGCCACAATAAATACAACCTGTATTCCGCCATCACCTATTTAGCGCCGGCCGGAATCCTCTTTATCGTCATACATCAATTTTATCTGCGGACCATCAACCAGACAGTGCCGTTTTATTTATCGGAATCCGGAATTCTCATGTGTACGTCCTTCGCGCTGTTCTATCTGATTGACAAGACAGAGATGATCGACGAGGCAAGTGAGCGGAGTCTGATGGCGTCCAAGCTTCTGGAGCATCAGAAAGATTATTACAAGAGTGTGGAAAAGTCCCAGCACGAGGTCGCGGCCATGCGCCACGATCTGAAAAACCATCTGCACTGCATCGCATCCTTCATCGAACTGGAGCAGTATCAGGATGCGCTTCATTACATCGACGAGATTTACACCGATTCCAGACACCTGTCTTCCACGGTCAACATTGGGAATAATTTGATCAGCATCCTGCTGAACGATGCCAAAGAACGGGCCTCCCTGAACAACATCCGCATGACAGTAAATGTCATGGTTCCGCCGGACTTACCGATCGACAACGTGGACTTATGCATTATTCTGGGAAACTTACTGGACAACGCCCAGGAAGCCTGCTGCCGCATGGAGGGAGACACGGAGGACCGCTTTATTGACGTGGAAATTCTGTTTAAGAAGTCCTTTCTTATTATTAAGGTCACAAACTCTTATAACGGCCAGTACATTCTGAAGGAAAACCAGTATGAAAGTGTTAAAAAAGGCCAGCATTTCTGTGGAATCGGACTCTCCAACGTTCACACGACGGTGGAAAAGTACGACGGAGAGATGAAGGTCACCCCGAACGAAAAGGAGTTTGTCGTTACGGTCATGTTAATGCTGCTGGGTACCTAAAAAAACCAGGGCAGAGAAAACAATTTTCCTGAAACAAGAATTGTTTTCTCTGCCCTGGTTTTCTATTATAGATTCCCGTCATCCCACAGGCTGCCTCTCACGATTACAGAAAGAACATCTTCCAGAGAGCGGAGCCTGTCATGATCAGGGCGAAGGCGTAGCTGATCACCATACAGATCTGAAGTACCCTCGGAGTCTTTAATCCGGCATTAACATCTTTGCGGAAGATCAGCCGGCAGACGAAGAATCCGCCAAACGGCGTAGCGATCGCAGTTGCAATATTGGCAATGAAGATCAGCTGAGTGGGGGAACCGCCGTAGCTGTAACAGACGACTGCCGCAAAAGCGATGCAAAGAAGGCAGCCCCAGCGGATAAACTTCGTCTCCAGCCCCACCGGCTTATCGATTCCGGCGGCAAGCAGCACCATACCACGCTGTGTATTTCCAAGCAGTGAGGAAAACCCTGCTGCAAGCAGCGCAATGCCCATAACGACCGGCGCGGCTTTTCCTAAAAATGGAATCAGCAGATCGCCCAGCTGGGCCGGAGCCTTGATTGCCGTTCCTGTCGGATGCAGTACTATCGCACCGACTAAAACTATCGCCCCTGATATCAGGATGACAGCGGCCACATGGGCGATGGCGTCAGCAAGCATGATTCCGTTGAACAAATCTTCTTTTTTCCACTTCTTTTCAACGCCCAGATACGTTCCGTAAATGCCCGCTGTGATGGCCGCATTTGTGCTTATGTAGGCCAGCGCCGTAGTGAGGCTGCCATCCGCGATCTTCCAGTGGGTGAGCCCCCTGCCAAGCTCTCCCCATGCCGGTCCGCCCGTGGCCGCAAGCGTGGCATAAAAGCAGATGATCATTCCCAGAATACACAGCGTGATCAGTTTTTCCACCTTGGAATAAACCCCTTTGGTAAAATAACACACCAGAATAATAGCTATCATTATAAGAGAGCCCAGCTTCCAGTTCATTCCGAAGATGAGGTTCATACCGGCTCCCGATCCTGTGATATTCCCCATGGTAAAGAACAGGCACGAGAAAAATGTGGCCATGCCAACAATCACTGCCGCCCCCTTTCCATAATAATGCCGTATTGCATGGATCACCGGCATTCCCGTAAGCATAGAGAGCCGATATGTCGTGAGCATAAATGTGATTCCCATAAATGCAATGGGAATCACCAGCCATATCATGGAATACCCATAGTTGGAGCCCAGCATTGCAGATGTCGTTATGTTTCCGGGTCCGATTACGACCCCCGCCAGAATGATACCCGGACCAATACGTTTTAACAGTTCCAGAATTGATGCTTTTTTGACTTTTGTCTGGTCAAATTCTTCCCCCATATTTTCACCTCTCCTGTAAAAAGGCAGTGTCGGCTGCCTCCGGCACCGCCTTTTTATAATCCTTTCGATTCTCTGATTTTACATTTGGATTTTATTACTGGATTTCATTACTGGATTTCATTACTGATTACTGAAACTGGCTCATGTCCACTTTTTCCATGCCGCTGTTCTTAAGTCCCAGTGCGATCCAGTCCTTCTCTTCCTGGTTCAGGGGAAGCACAGGCTTACGCATTAAGCCGCTGGAGAATATGCCGCGCTGTACGAGAGCCTCTTTCAGCCGTGCATGGGCCTCGCCGGATGGCTGGCCGCCGCCGTAAATAGCCTGTGAAATGTGATAGATCCGGTCTGACCAGTCCTGAGCCTCTTTTAATGTGTGCTTTTCCGGATTGGCGAATACCTCGCGGGCCGGGCAGATGATCTCCGGTACACAGCCTGCAAAGCCGATTAAGGCGCCGTCCATTCCCGGGAACCAGCTGACACAGAGTGTCTCATCATGGCATGTAATCAGAGAGATATCCGGGCACTCCTGACGAAGGAGGCGAACGTCGTGCTCATAGATGGAGGTGACACGGGTTCCCATCTTGATACATTTTACGTGGTCGATTTCTTTACACATCTTAATCAGTGTCTCGACCGGATAAAACGCCTTGCTGGTGGCCGGATAGAGGTGAATGATGATATCGATATCCGCGCCCTCTGCCACGTCCTTCACATACTCAAACGGTGCGTCCGCATGCATGCCAAAGCGCAGCCACATGTGAGGAGGCATCAGCAGGATTCCGTCCGCTCCGGCTTCCTTTGCTTCCTTTGCCATCTCAATGGATTCTATGGTGTTCTCGCAGTTGATTCCGGAGATGATCGTCATAATATCGCCGCATTCCTCGCTGCAGATTTCAACCACACGCTTCCGCTCCGCACGGGAAAGGCCTGTGATCTCACCTGTATGGCCGTTGCACACCAGTCCCTGGATTCCCTTATTATAGAAAGTCTTCATCCAACGGAGGTAAGCACGGAACTCCGGTTCATTGATTGTATAGTCGTCATTTAAAGGTACGGATACTGCCGGGAAAACTGTTTTAAAATTTTTTACTTTTGCCATAATTTTAATCTCCTTCTTATTTTATAAGCCTGATCTGTTTGATTCAATCTGCCTTACTTAATCTGTTTTTCCAATCTGTTTATTCAATCTGTTTATTCAATTTGAATGTCATCTGACACAGCGGTCTGCCCCGAAATCTACTTCACCATCGCGCGCTGGTGTTTCAGCTTCGTTTATGCAATCGTTTGTATGTCTGTAGCTCCTTTATACCATACCGCAATGCGGCGGTCAATAGATATGGCCCGACCTGCAATTTATTGCATACAGCCTACAAATATTTGCATAAAGTATAGTATATTTTGTTTATATCCATAGTTTTTGTGCAATATTACCGTCTTTTTAATAAATTGGAACGTGTTACGCTTAAGAAAAGAAGGTTTCGATCTACCCCCGTAATTCTTTCGTATTTCTCCTGCATTTTGCTTGTAATCCGCTTTAATCTGTACTATATTGTTATTATAGGCAAACGATTGTATATAATGTTCTGCAAAAATAAATGGAAAAGGATTGATCATATGGCTACTTTAAAAGATGTTGCAAGACTGGCATGTGTCGATGTAAGCACGGTTTCCCGGGCGCCGAACAATACTTCCTATGTCCATCCGGACACAAAGGCCCGAATCTTTGCGGCCGTGAAGGAACTAAGCTATCAGCCCAACGTTCTCGCCCAGGGACTGCGTCAGGGTAAACGCCATACCATCGGTGTCGTCGTTCCCCGCCTTCATCTGACGCTGTTCGCCGATATTACCCAGAGTATCGAATCGGAATCCCGAAAGCTGGGATATGCGACGCTCATCTGTCACACGGAGGATGACCCGGTCATCGAGAAAGAGTGTTTAAACCGCCTGCGCAATGGTTTCGTGGATGGCATTATCATAGCCGGTACAGGGCGTAACGGCCACCTCCTGCGGGATATCCACGCCGGAGGCATTGCGGTGACCCAGATCGTCCGGAAGCAGGAAGGCAGCATCAGCAGCGTCATTGCCGATTACGACGCCTGCGGCTACGACACCGTCAGATACCTCTATTCCAGGGGCTGCCGGGAAATCGGCCTGATCAACGGCACCACAAGCCTTGCGCCCTACCGGGAGCGCTATAACGGCTATCACCGGGCCATGGAAGAGCTGGGGCTGACAGAAACCTGCGCCACCTCTCCGATGCCGGGCAACAATTTTGAATACGGGTATCAGTGTACAGAAGATCTTCTGAATCAGAATCCGGATCTGGACGCCATCATGGCGGCCGTGGATATTCAGGGGATGGCGGCGATCCGCGCCTTAAAAGACAGAAAAATCCGCGTTCCGGAGCAGATCCGGCTGGTAAGCCTAACCGGTCACTCCATTGGCGGACTCTTAGAGACGACCATGACATCGCTGGAGATTCCCGCCCACGAGATGGGCGAAAAAGCGACACATATGGTCATCGATGAGATTGAAGCGCCTTCCGATAATAAACCGAGCGTGCAGCATCTGGTATTCTCTGCATCGCTGGTGGAGAGGGAAAGCAGCTAAACCGGCCCAGGTTTAACTTATACGTAGCTTTCTCCTCTCTCCAGAAGGCTTTGAAACATATCTAAAATAACTCCATCATTAAACAGCTGGTTATTTTTCTCCTCCCTAAACTCATAATCATCTTCTTCGTCTTCAAAATCATGGAGCTCAAAAAAACGTTCCTCGGCTGCCATCCTTGCTCCCGAAAGGTCTATCTTAAATAAACTCTGTAATGCTTCTATACTTTCCAGGTATTCATCACAGTCACTTTCATAATCAATATTCTGTATATGTTCTTCTGCAATATTGTCTCTGAAATCCTCCAAAGCCAGATAAACATCAGGAAAATTTAACGCGTCAATTTCGAGAGGGCATTCAGACGATAAGTCACGAAACAACATAAAATCCTCTATAGAATAAATGATAGACCAGAAAAACCATGCCTGTAAATATTCAAACACTTTATCATACTTCATTCGTACCAGACTCTCTCCGTAACCGGCAGCTTTTAATCCTTCCAGTATCTCCCGTAATTCATGTGGCGCTACTTTCAAGCAGCAGTTTTCGTTTGTCATATTTTTTTGCTCTTCTTCTAACAGGTCTGGTATCTTATCAATGAATTCTTTTACCATCTTATGAAATTCCGGAAACTTGAGATTTTTATTAATACGTGCTAATTTAACTGCCCTGTTTCCCATCACTTGAAATCCGCCGCACTCATACTGGACTCCACTGTTATATGTCCTTTTAACTGCATCAATCAGAGAATTCCGTTGAGCAATACATAAATCTTCATTAAATCCGGCTAGCTGAATGCTTAAATCAAAATCTTGCGCCCCCTCGCAAAGCATCCGATACTCCACATCATTTTCCAGTAAATACCCCTGAATAAAGTCGCGTACGGAAGGATTATGATAGGAAATATGCGACCTGTCGATTATAATAAAAGTTCCTTCTGTCTCCCTCAAGGCATCCTTAAAGTCGATACTTGACAAAGATCGGTTTTCCAAAAGAGCCTTATGACGATGGTAAGGTTCATAACACTCTTTTAGCCTGGCAACAGAGACCGGACTACTGAATGAACACACCAGAAGCAATAAGTCTCTTGCGGCGGGACTGATCTGACGGCAGAACGACTTTTCCCACAGCTTATCCGGATGAGATAAGGTATTCATAAAGAACTCGTAAAATTTACCACCGCCACCACTATGGTAAAGATTCATAACACTTTCAATCAACCGCGGACTGTAATTGGGATGATTAATAATATTCATAATCCGTTTGTTTACTAACAGATCCTCAATACATGCGTTAGAAATGTTATAAAAACATAGATGATTATACAAAATCCGGGCCCGGTCAGCTTTCGTATAATCCTCCAAAGAAATCACACATTTATCATACTTAAAGTCCTGCCTTGCAAGCTCTTCATCACTTTGGCATGCCTGATTAAGAATATACTCTCTGGTAGTCAGGATAAACTTTTTTCCCTTCTGCCTGGAAATATGTTTCATAAAAGAGATCAGTTCTTTCCCTTCATTTTTATTAGCCTTTATCTCCAAAGCCGTATCTCCCAAAAAATCGTCATATAAAAAAACCTGTTTGACACCGGGAGTATACGCCCTAAGCGCCTCCTTTATATCCGATTGAATTTTAACAATTTGATAATCCTGATCAAGATAGTATATCAACAGTATCTCAGCCAGCGTGGTTTTCCCAATTCCTGGAATTCCCGATATAATACAGCAATTATAATTATCAAGTACTTTTCTAGCCTTTCCATAGGCAGTCTGGCTTTGAACATACAATTTAAGTTTATCTTTAATTTCTTCCTGAAGAATCTCGCTCTGCTGATAAACATCACTATGAAGAATTTTCTCTAAAACTGCAGTACTGGTAAGCCATAATTTATAATGAACACGCTCTACTTCAGGATGCTCACGAAGAAGAGAATTCACTTCATTTCCACCCAATATATCATCGATTGACTTACAGTATGGTTTTAAGACATCAAATAGTCTTTCTTTTTCTCCGGGTGTTAAAGGATAGGATGTTATTAGCAGATAGCGCTCAGGATTAAGCTTCTTAATTTTGGGATATTCTTTAACCACAGCGCGATAAAGACCAGAAAAAGGCGTATTAGCAAAATGCTTACACTGAACAACAATTCGCCCTTGAGACGTTCCGGCATACCGCAGATCGATACCTAAGTCCTTTCCTCTGCGAAAGTTTTCTATCCTTTTTTTTAATAACGCACTTAACAAATCACAGCACAACAACTCAAAATCATAGTCAAACAACGATTTAAAATCATACTCCATAACTTGTCCTCACTCTGTTATTACACTTTCCCTCCGCTTTTATTTTAAAAACAGAGTTTCCTTAGTTAAATTGTAACATATTTTGGGGGAAATATTTATGAATGGGAATGTTTCATCAGCTTAAATCACTCTTTCGAGAACAAACAGATTGTGACAATACGAAACAAAAGCCCCAACCCCGCAACTCTCAGTCTGCAAAATCGGAACTTTTTCGTGCGCCTTCAGGGACTCGAACCCTGGACAAA
>OIZR01001162.1_pt1 | contig 13234 bp, 18 predicted proteins | sample 1588591 | NCBI WGS metagenome assembly OIZR01 (sample SAMN03283249) | human gut metagenome | biome: human-associated habitat; material: feces | host: Homo sapiens | place: USA | collected 2013 | reverse complement strand
GCTCGGCGGGCGGAGCATCCGGGAGAGCCGCCTCCTCCGCCTGGAGGTACGCGCTGTCCGTATCGTCCGCCACGTCAGCCTCAAATGCGGTCTGGAGCTCGATGGACATAATCCCCCATTTGGAGATAATCTGTCGCAGCATCGTCTTGAACGCCATGGCGTCAAAGTCCTTCTCCCAGAAGGTGTATCCCTTCTTGGCCGCATATCCCTTGGAGTAGCGGAGCGCGTGGGCCTCCATCTTCTCCCGGCTCCAGTAGATGGTCTTGCGGAAGCCGTTGAGGTACTCAAATATGGCTAGGTAGCCAATGGTGGCGGACGCCTCCCGGGCCAATTCATCCTCATTGAGGTTGATCTCGATCTCCTCTGTGAGCGGGTTGAAATGGACCAGCTCGCCGGCCTTGACGGCGATCACGTTCAGGTGCTTGTAGTAGCCGGAACGGAGCGCCAACTGCACATACCCCTTGTATCCAAGTTGGAACTGGGCGTCCTGGCACTTCTTTTTTCCGTTCCAGTATGGCACCAGGTAATATTGTCCGAGCTGGGGCGAGGGAGACAGCCCTAACGATTCCCCCAGCAGGGCTCCAGACAGGATCGTTGCCGGGTCACACTCCTGGAGCGCGGGGTTTGTTGCCACGGCGGACGTGATCGCCGCCACAAACCGCTGCGCCTTTCTGGGATCCCGAAGGGTGTTGTTGATCATCTTCTGGTAGCTCGGCGTGGAGATCATCACGGAAAACTTAGGCCTCTGCGCCTGTGTGGCGACTGCGTTATTCATACCGAATCCCCTCCTGATTCAAAAACTTCTTCAACTTGCGAAGCTGCGTCTTGGTGGCATACACCGTGAACGCGCAGCGGAGGACCGTTTCTTGCTCCGCCGGAGGCGCAACCGGAACCGGAGGAGCGACGGCGTCCACCTTGTCTACCGCCTGTCTCTCCCGCTCCCTGGCGGCCTCCATGGCGGCCTGGGCCTCCTTCTCCGCCTCGATGCGCCGGTGGCGCTCATGTACGATGGAGACGGCGGCGGCGGCGTCCAGCGTCCGCTTGAACTCCACCATGATCTCCTCGGCGCTCTCCATGGCAGAGATCAACTCAGTGCCATGCGCCACACCATCCACAAAGGAGGAGAGCTGCTCCCTCAGCTTCTTGGGCGTCTTGGCCTTTGCGGAGGCCATGTCCACTCGTATGCCGGCCTGCTCGAACTTCAAAAAGTCGATGTGACGCGCCGCGCACAGCTCTGCAAAATAATCCCGCAGCTCCGCTTCGCACCGACTTTTGATTGCAGTCTCCACTGCATCAATTTTGCCCTTCAGCTCGCCGTCTGCCTGGCGAAAGCGGTCCGAAACGCATTCCCGGTATACCCGCTCAAACTGCTCGTAGGGTCCGAGCACAGCGGCCTTGACCGCCTTCCTCTGCTCTTCCAACTCCTTGAATTGGTTATTCAGCCCAGCCCGGATGCTCTTGACCGTCTGCACGGTCTCTTCGGTGCAGACCAGGCTCATGGCGTCGCCCACAGTCTTGTCCACCTGGTCCTTCATGGAGCGCAGCCGCTCCTCGATGACGGGGAGCTGCGTCACCCGAATCAGCTCGTTCATCCAGTAATTCCTCCTTGCAAATCGTACAAATTTCGCCGTCGTCATACCTGTACAGCTCCCCGCCGCACCGGGCACAAGTCCCAGCGGGCGGACGGAGCTGCACATCGTCCAGGCTGGCGTAGATCCGGCCTGTCACGCAGAGCACGACTGAATCTCCCTTCCGCAGACCGGGCAGAACCTCCACCCGTTCTCCTCCGGCCCATCCGCCTCAAACTGCCACAGTTCCGTACAGGCGCTGCACTGGTAGACATTGTGGTCATCATCCACCAGCTCCATGGTGCAGACTTCACCTTGCTCATTCATTCTGCAACCCTCCGATTTCAATATATTTTCGCAGCTTCCCGCTGCTTTTGTCCCTTCCGAGCGAGACGGTATACCCTGCCTTGATCAGCAGTCTGGCCAGCTCCAATCGTTCCACATCCGTCAACGCGCCACCGTTTACGTCGTAAAGTCGGTGCTCCATACTTGACAAATCGCCCTCCTCCCCCCATAATGGGGATGAATCGTTTGGTTTGCCGCCTTTCAGAGATTAGGCCCTCTGGAGGCGGCTCTTTTTATGCGCTCTCTTCTTCTACTTCGCGGAGATGATAAATGCTGTTCAGGGTCTTGACCACCAATTCGCGGCCATACCGCTTGATGTGATTGACCCTGCTGGTGACAAGCGTCCCAACGTCGGGGGCTATGTAGGCCAGCCGCATAGGGTATCCCACTTCGGCCTCCAGCAGCGCTCCCTCCCGCCCAATCCGCTGTGGGTTGCGTCCGTCCTCCCGGTCTCGGCCAGTCCGGTCCGTGATCCGCTCAATGCGATAAAGCATGGTCTCACTCCTTTCTTCTGATACTCACGGCTCAGTTGTTGCTATATGTTGTATTTTGAACATGCGTTTCTATCAATATGTTGATTTATGAATAGTTTTATGTTAATGTATGGATTGTAGAGGCTCCGCCACCTCTACACCCTCCGCCATTCGCCTGTCTCTTGCCGCCTCCGTCTGCCATTGGGGAGGAGGTGAAAAGGTATGGCAAAAAATTCAGTGAGGACATCTCCCCAGGTGGCCTCAAAGGCTTCGAAGGCGCTGACTAGTTCCAGAGCCAGCAAGACAACAAAGCAGCTTGCAGGTTCTGCGCTTTCAAACCGGCGGCCTAAGTAATGCCGGATCGTGCCAGCCAGAGTTCGCCCCTCTGGCTGGTCTTTTATCTGCCTTCTCGGCGTTCTGCAAACACCTCATCATAGTTGACTCCTATGGCATTGGCGATGGCGGGTATATGGTCTGCATGGATCAGATTTCGCCCGTTAAGCATTCGACTGAATTGTTGCTCAGTGAATCCAGCACGTTCTCCGACAGTCTTCTGCTTCATGCCACGTTCCCGGATGATGTGCTTGATGTTGGCCGCAATGGCTTCCTGTGTCACGATCCAGTCCCCTCCTTTCTCAGGTAATAAACGGTCCTCCGGGTCTGCACCCGGATCACCCTCCGGCTCTGCCGGATATCTGCCACAGGGCTGGTGACCAGGCTTGTGGATCCAAAGTCGATGACCAGCGGGTAGCCCTCGTCCAGCTCCACCAGGCGGCCTGTGCGCCCTGTCAGGTAGTTGCGGTGCTTGACCGGGTGGTCCGTCCGGTCCGTGACGCGATCAATCTTGCAGATCATTTGCGTTGCCCTCCGCTTCCATGCGCTTCCTGCGGCGGTACCGCCGCTGGTACTCGGCCCGCTCATCCTTGTGGGTCTCATAGTACCGCCGCATGTACTCGGCCCGCTCATCCTTGTGGGCCTCACGGTACTGCCGCTGGTACTCGGCCCGCTTTCTGGCCTGTGCGTCCATACCCTCCAATACGGCTTCCCGGTCTATCTGCCGCCCGAGGGCGAGGTCCTCGTTTGTAAGCCGGAACGTCGCCTCGATCTCCGCATCGGCCCGAGCCATTTCAGCCAGTTCCGCGGCGGTAAATCCCATCCGCGTTCGCCCCCTCTCTAAATTCCTGTTCCCACGCCCACGCCGCCTCCATCACCTTGTTGGCGTAGACCCTTGACCCCGTATCCCGTCCGGCGTTATAGATTGTCAGCGCCGTCATGGTGTCGTACTGGGCCAGCAAATCACCAAGATGGGCAAGGCCGGTCTGGACGTTTTCTTCCGCTGACAGGCCGCTGGGAAAAAACTTCGGGTTGAGCTGGGTAAGGCCGTAGCAGCCTTTGGGGCTGACCGCCTCCGCGTCAAACCCGCTTTCTACCTCAATGAGGCCCAGCGCCAGGCAGAGCGGCACATGGTATGTATCCGCCGCCGCGTCCACCGCCCGAAACAGCTCGTCCGACAACGGGGTGGGGTTGTGGTATTCGATCAGCTCTTCAATCCGCCCCGTCTCCACGGGCCGCTGGTAGGCCGCGGCGGCCGCAATGGGCTTGTCCGTCTCATTGGATTGGGCGTGGGCCTCCCCGCCCTCCCCGGGCCCCAGGCACGCCAGCAGACACCCCAGCAGGATACCCGCGCACAGTACGCCGGTGATGCGGTCTGTGACGGGGTAGCTGCTGACCGGGGGCTTGTCCCGGATGCGGGTCATGCCATCCCCCTCCTGTCCACGAGGACCTTCGCCACCAAGTCGGTGTCGTACTTCTTCATCCGGCCAATGAGTGTAGGCACAATTCCCATTTCTTCTATGGCGCGTCGAGCTGATTTTGGGCTCTTATAGTCCAACTCTGTCATGATGTCTTCCAGCTTCATCATGCCGCCATAGCGGTCCCGGAGGATGTTCCTTTTCTCCTTTATCTCCTGGTAGTGCTTAGATGCATTCAAACGAGTTCCTCCTTTCTTTTGTTGTCACCTCCCGCCCTGCGTGGTAGAATATGGGCGAAAGGGGTGTGCTCTATGGATATTCCGTCGAAAGTTACTTTTTGGATTGCCGTTGCGGGGTTTATCATGTCTTTTTTGTCTTGGGTGCATACTTTTTTTACCCAAAGGAAGAACTTTGATATCTCTATATTGCAAATCAAGTCGTTTGTCTCCGTGACGTACCTGTATCTGTTGTTCTCCAACAAATCGCGGCTCCCTATCGCCATCACCAACGTGCAGTTGCTATTTGACGGGAAATCGTACAACTGCACTCCAATTCCAAAGTTAGTATCGGCAACGGAGAAAAAGCGCGGAAGGGATGTAATAAAGCGGACAGAAGAATATTCGAAGGAGCTTCCAATCATGGTGCCATCTCTTGGCGCTGTCAATGGGATCGTTCTTTTTGAAGGGATGACACGGCTTCCTCAAGACAACGCCAAGCATCTGACTCTTTTAATTTGCACCAACCGAGGTAGTCCAGTTCAAAAGACACTTGGACTTCCTGAGGGGTGGGCTGCCCAAAGAAGAAGGCCGTAGTTTCGTACTCCAATACCCCCATCCTCCTTTCTAGCTGGCTGGGTGGTTGCGAATTTATTGCGTTTTATGCAAGTTTTTGGGCAAATAAAATGGACCTTGCTTCTCTTGCGTCGTCAAACAACGCGTCTGCTAACTTCTCCAGAGTTTCGTACGGGATCTTTGATGGGTCGGAAAAGTACGAAGAAAGGGTATTTCTGCTGATTCCAAGGGTCTTTGCGAGTGCAGTATTGGTATATCCCCTCTCGCCCATTTTGCCTTTCACCTTCGGGATGTCCACATAAAACATATCACCACCTCCACTTTCTTTCTTGCGTTTTACGCAAGTTTAGGGTAGCACAACGGACTAGCGTTGTCAAGAGAACTTGCGCAAGTTTTTTCGCAAATTGAAAATTTTATGTTGCAAAACGCAAGTTACAATGATATGATTGGGGAAAGTAAAGGGGTGCGAAACATGAGCCTGTCCTCAGTTCTTACTGCAAGAAGAAAAGAACTAGATTTAACTTTAAAAGAAATAGCCGATCGGGTCGGCGTTTCTGAGGGAACCGTACAACGGTGGGAATCAGGGAATATAAAGAACCTCAGACATGAGCGGATTGCAAGATTGGCCGATGTATTAGATGTTTCCCCAGCGTATCTAATGGGCTGGGACGAAAAAAATCCCCCCGCCCAAGTGGACGAGGGGATTTGGAAGACAATCTGCGCAGACAGTGCCAAACTGAGGCTTGTTACTTGGATTGCTGGGCTGGATTCTGAGACATTTCGCCGCATGGAGAAAATCCTAGATGCCGCATTTGATGTATGAACCACTCAAACTGTGCATTGCTTAATCGACTAATCTTCTCTATGGCCCGCGCCAAATCACCTTCGCTTGGCATAAGTATTCCCCTTTCCGGGGAGCCGACTTCCCTATTTTGCGCGCACCCATATTTTACCGCACTGCACCTGCTGTTGTCACTGGAAACTTTTTCTTCCATCGCATCCTCCGATCTCCCGCAGCCCTTGTCAGTGACTACATGATAGAACATTTGTTCGTTAAATTCAAGTTGGGATTGTTACCAAAATAAGAGTCGGATTTTTTCATATCCATAAAATGCGGTAGGAATTAAAAGAGAGGATTATGGGACACATCGCCTGAAAGGAGCGCGAATATGTTAGAGGAAAAGGATTTACAGGCCATCGCGCAGTTGATGCAGGGCATGGAGGACCGCATCGACCAGAAGCTGGCCCAGCAGAAGAAGGAAATCATGCAGGAGGTGGGTGTGCTGATCGAGAATGAGGTCACGCCCAGGTTCAACCTGCTAGCTGAAAACCAGCAATCCATGATGGAAAAGTTGGAGCGGCTAGATGACTTGGACATCATGGACACACGCATTACCGCCTTGGAGGCCATGGTGCGGAAGCTCAACCGGGAAGTAGCCCAGCTCAAAAAGGCGCAATAAAAAACCGCCCCCGGCGCTACCAACACCAGGGACGGCGGAAAAGGGGTGAATGGCTCGGGAGCCCGTTCACCCCTCCATTTTACCAGATATAGGAGGGAAAAGCAATGGAGTATATCCGAAAAACAGCCCGATACAATGGCAAGAAATACGAGGCTACCGGCAAAACGGAGATTGAGGCCATGAGGAAGCTGGCTGAGAAGCTGGCCGCGGCAAAGCGCGGCGAGGAAGTGATCGGCGGCTCCATGACTGTTAACGCATGGTATGAGCAGTGGATGGACCTATACAAGCGTCCAAAGGGGCTCACCCAAAAGAGCCTTGGCATGTATGACGAGAAATACCGGGGGTACATCAAGCCTCGCATCGGCTCCATGAAGCTGAAGGACGTGAAGGACGTGCACCTTCAGAAAATTTTGAATGGACAAGCGGGGATGTCTGCGTCCCATGTTAAAAAGCTGCGCATGGTGATGCAGGAAATGTTTAAGCGGGCGCGGCAGTCGAGATTGATCCCATATGATCCAGCGGAACTTTTAGACCTTCCATCCATGACAAACGGTGTGCGTAGATCAATCACAAGTACGGAAAGGGAATACATCTTATCCGTGGCGGAGCATCACCGATCCGGCCTGTGGATACTTACGCTGCTATACACCGGAATGAGGCCAGGAGAAACAGCGGCCCTCAACTGGGCGGACGTTGACTTCGAGCACAACGAGATTCACGTCCATGCAGCGAAGGAGAGTGGATCTAGAATCATCAAGGGGCCAAAGACCAAGGCTGGGGTTAGGGACATCCCGATACACACAGCACTACTCCCTCGCCTCCTAGATGCAAAGGGCGCCCCGTTTGACCCGGTATTCCAGACAGGCGCGGGGAACAGACACAACGAAAACAGCCTTCGGAGGCTGTGGACAGGGTTTAAGCGGGACTTGGATATTGCAATGGGTGCAAAAACGAAACGAAACAAGATTGTTGAGTCTGTAGTTGCCAATGATTTGACCCCATACTGTTTGCGTCACACCTTTTGTACAGACCTGCAGACAGCCGGGGTTCCAATCAACGTGGCAAAGGAGTTGATGGGGCACTCCGATATCCAGATGACCGCGAACATCTACACTCACAAAGACAGAGAAAAGTTGCACCAAAGCATAGCACTTCTGGACGGGACCGGTGGGAATAGTGGTGGAAACAAAAAATTAGAAACCAGCTATCATTAGAGCCACAACGGTTTCGCATATTAATATGTGCTGATTCCGGTTCTGAAGGCTGGGGGTTCGAGTCCCTTCGGGCGTACCAGAATGAACGACCCTACCTGATCTGAACAGATGATTGTCATTGTCCAGATCAGGTAGGGTTATTCTATGTCTGAAACCGTTGTTTAGCAATGGGTTCAGATTTTTCGATATAGGGTACCTTACGTCATCAGCAGAATACAAAAAGAGCAAAATCAAAACGCAAAACGTGTAATTAAGGGGATTCGAACCCCTAGCTGACATCCCATCGATTCTTTCATTAGATGTTGTTCATGAATGCGTTGTCCGTGTATAGACTCCGTATTCTGCGCATGGCTTCTGAATCGGTTTACCATACCTGCTCTTTTCTTGGTATATGCCACAAGCATAACATATGGGTAGAGCAAACGTAATATAGTTTATTCTCTAGATCCAATTAACTTTTATTTGCAGCATTTTTGCCCCCACGTTTCTCATTGAGAGATCAAAGAATGCGTAAGATATCTTTTATATAGAATATAGGACCCGTTATAGCAATACTAAGAAGTTCATTCCGTGACGGATTAGATCGATATCAACTGCGTGATCATTAGAGCGTATCTGAAAATAAAGAAATCAACGGATTTTTCGCAAAGGGCAAGCAAATATAAGGCAAAAAACGCAGGAACCTTTTGTGGATTCCGAGGCTCTTTAACGCAGCAAATGCTGCTCTTTGTAAAAAAAGACAAGAATTCCGACTTTTCAGATGCGCTCTAGAGAACTCGGTAGGGCCGGGCATTGTTTCTGTTATTATGCTAGTTTGCTAATCGCTACAAAAATATTTGATATACTATACCATGTTGGGAAATTTACTTCTCCTGTCTCGGGAAGATCAAATATTTGTTGGAATGTGCGGACCGCCTCGGCGGTACTGGCTCCGTAAACCCCATCAACTACTACCTTTTTTATCAAAGGATAATTGTTGGAAATGGTGTTTAATTGCTGTTGTATTGTTTTTACCGCATCGCCTGTTGAACCGATTTTAAGAACATTTGTAAAGGATAACGGGATTCCCTCCACTTTTTTAGCCTGTTTCAAGACAATATCGGAGCCGTAATAGGTTTTCAGTATTTGTAAAGCATTCAACCCCTGATCTGCCAGCTCTTTAGAGCCCCACTGACTGAGCCAACCTGCCCGTTTTACGCGTTTACCATCACAGTATTGCGTGAACAGCGGTTGAACCAAATCGGGCCTTGAAATATAGGTTGTAAATATTTCATCAACAACCTCGGAAATTTCGTCAAAAATGTTTCTGCCGAAGGAAAAAGCCTGATCAAACGCCGTTGAGTTTGTTATGGTAAATCCGTATCCCTTCCCCCGATACCACTCTGTGTAAACACGACTCAGGGTAAACGACAGAATCGCAAACACATTCGCTTTAATTGCTTCACGCGGCCAGGTGGAATAAATTTCACAGCTGGCCACGTTTTTTATATAATCCTGAAACCCCACCGTATAGTTACTTGCCGATGAATCCTCTGGTCGCCCTTCATGTACTGTTATCAAACTCGGCACAACCGGCTCCGGCAAGACAATCTGCCCGGTCGGTAACGGCAACTTTTTTACCTCCGATTCAGGAATTTTAGGCGGATATGTCCCCCATAAAGTGGGATATGGAATGTCGATGGCGTTGTAGCTTGGTAGCAGCAAAACATTCTGGATTGCAGTTTGTTCCGGGAAAAGCTGAACATTGCTGATATATACTGACTGATAGTCCTGGTAGATTACCTGTACATCATATTGGTTAAAGGGTCTGGGTAAACCATATTGCAGGGAGTACTCAATCGGAGGAGTGATCAGTGCAATATTTTTCACCTGCCCCTGTGCATCAGTTTGAGATTCGCTAACGATCGATTTTGTATCCGAATTGAAAACACGAACCGTTGCCCCTTGCGCTGGACTTCCAACACCCTGAAAAAAAGTATTCACTTGCAGATAGCCAAGGCCTCCACTGGTATTGAAATCCATAAGCGTATTACCATTACTCATTGTGAAAAATCACCTTCTTCGATCATTGTATTAAAGTCCAATGCAGACTCTTTGATTACCTCAAAGGTACCATATAGATTAACCTTTCCGAAGCCCCACTGTATATTTGGATATGCTAAGTTGCTTTCTCGTTGACACCCACTAATCAAATAACTTCTAATGAGATCGGAATCCATTGCCGTTTTATTTCCGTTGACAATTCCCCACTCGAACAGCAATGCGGTAATGCCTGCCGTTATGGCGGCTGCTACACTGGTTCCTGTCATTGTTCCATAACCTGTAGGATAAATCCCTTTTACATCTACTCCGGGAGCAACAAAATCCGGTGCAATCCGGAATAACCTGGTCGGCCCCCACGATGAGGATACAAGTAGGCTCTGATCCTTGCTGTTATATGCACCACATTTAATGGCGCGTAAGGCTGTAGAAGGAATTACAGTTGTATACTCAGGTGTCGGTCTCAAAAATTCAACAGTGGGACTGATCTGCCCGGTGATCGGAAGCCATGCCCAATATTCGCCGTTGATAATCAGATCCCCGTATAGAATAATATTCCAGATTCCCTGAGTGGCATTTTTGAACGAAACAATTACATTATTGTTGTTATCTCGAAAGTATCGAAGGGTGATTCTGGTATTTTCCAAAACAAGCTGATTGCTGTATTCGAGCCCCGATTGAAACGATACTCTGGGTACTGCTTCGCCGGTGGGGGATGTGACTCCTGCCGATATTTTATCATATCCTGGGCTGTGAATAATGACTGTAAACGATGCCCCTTGCTCCCCCACCTTGATGCTGATTCGGTCTGCGGCTCTTGTTGCAGGTATTTTCCCTTGGGTATGGTGTTTCGCATTGGCCTCGTTTCCGACTGCTGTGACAAAGGCATACCCCACTCGCTGGGATACGAAGCTGATATACTCCTCGATCAATGTGCTGCCGTCATGTGCGCCATCGTTTGTTCCCATTCCGATACACATAACAATCGGCATATTGAATTTTTCCGACGCATCAAGAATATATTTCATTCCAAGCATATAATCGGTAGATTCATACAGATTGGGGTTGTCATTTGTAACCAGATAACGATCTATCAAATACTGACAGGCTTTTTTCAGTTTGACAATGAGTAAATATGCTTTGGGTGCCGCACCAATATATTCGCCTGGTTCATTACTTGCCGCCACAGAGGCCAAAAACGTTCCGTGGCCATCCTCATCCACCGACGGCACAATGCTGTAGGGATCTGAAGAGCGATTGGCGTTATTAATATCGTCACTTGTATATGTGGAGCCAAAGTATAAATCATCCTGTCTTTTTCCATCAACGGTTTGATCCCAAATTCCCAAGATTTTTGTAGAACCGTCTTCAAACTTAAAGGCATCTTTTCGATAATCAATTCCTGTATCCACAATACCAATGATAACACCCCGACCAGACAAATTTAAAAATGGCTGGTTAAGAACCCGCGTAATTCCGGATGCATCATTACTCTGACTATCTGTAGGTGACATGATTCGAGGCAAAAAATATAAAAAGTCGCCACCCAGGTCATTCAATAGCTGTGTTACATAAGCTTGATTGATATAGCCTACAATATATCCGTTTTCAAATTCCGTTCCAAGACGTATGTAGGGACGACTCTTGGCAAATATTTTAAACCTTTCCGTATTGAGAAATTGAAAATCTACTGTGGTAGGCAATTTTACAAACTCTGAAAGCGGAAGATTCAGTTCGTCATCTATATTTAAAGCCATTGATGATCTCCTCCCCGTTTGTATCGTTCCAGATAACTCATTGTATTACTCAAACATAATGTACCGTAGCCAAACGAGGCATTTGGATAATCCTGATTCTGTCTGCGGTTAGCACCCAGACGTAAAAAAGCTTTCAGCCGTTCACCATATAGGAAAGGATCATTTTTCAAAACAATTCCCCACTGCATCATTAACGCTGCCGAGCCGGTAACAAACGGCGCTGCCATGCTCGTGCCTGTATAGGCATCATAGCCGCCACCGTTCTTCGGTGCTAAAATAGAAACAGCCGGGGCTGCTACATCCGGCCTGGGTTCTGCCTCCTCTGCGCTCCCAATTCCAGAGAATTCAGCAATATTTCCAATCCGATCGTTGTAACCTGCGACTTTGATTACCTTCCTGGCTGTAGACGGTATCGTCATGGTCATTGTTTCAATCGGTTTAGTAAAACGAGTACTGGAAGTAACCTCTTCCACCGTCGGCAGCCAAATTTCAATTCTTCCGTTTACAATCGAAGCCGTAACAAAACGCAATTTCCAAAGCCCGGAGGGAATACTTCCGTTAGTAGATTGAATGTTAAAACTAATTTCCTGTCTAACAGAATAATGACTCGGCTGTCTATAGATAACAGTCATGACAGAATTACCAACACGAATATTCCGAATTTGGTTTTCCAAACTGATGATTCCCGAGGAGAAGCCGTCGGGATAAACCATCTCCACTGAGAATATGTCGGCAAAATCTTTCCAAACGGAAAGGAAGCACTTACTGATTCCGTTTGCAACAAAAAATTCAACAGTCTTTACACTGTCAGAACGCAATTTTGTCGAATAATGATGCCCGGCTGCAGCCTCGTTGCCTGTTGGTACAACAATTGATGTTTTCCATTCGCTGCTGATATCTGAAATATAGGTTTCAAATAAGGAGTCCCCACGGTGAGAACCGTCATTCATGCCGAAGCTCATATTAATCACGACTGGCTGATTGAGTTGACGGGATTTTTCAATGACATATTTTATTGCGCGCATTAATTCTGTTGTACGGGCAAAAGGACGAAACCCTCTTTGACCAATTTTAACAACTATCAGATCTGACTCAGGAGCAACTCCAATGTTATCAGGATTCTCGCTTCCGTTTCCTGCCGCGATCCCGGCAACTGCTGTACCGTGACCTCCGGCATCTATGCTCGGAACCACGGAGTATGGATCCAATGATTGTATCGCCTGATCAATCTGTTCGTTCGAATATTCAGAACCACCCGAAAATCCATCAGGCGGTGTTCCTGCAACTGTCTGATCCCATAAGTATAATATCCGGCTTTTTCCATCTGCTTTTCGGAAGTCGGGGTGCATATAGTCAATCCCATAGTCAATAACCGATACAATGACTCCTTTACCTGTTAAGCCATAACTGTTTGTGCTTTGAACGGTACGGATACAGGAGGAGGTAAGGTTGTATAAACCTTCAATGTATAGATTCTTTGGGATTTCAATGCTTTCAATTTGCGGATAGGAGTATAACCGTCCGATTTTATTTGGACTTAATGTAATAATGGCATACCCTTTCAGCAAAATTTCCACTTGGGCATCCAAGTCCTGTCTGATAAATTGAATATCGCCGCTGAATTTTACAATTACCTCTGTTAAATCGCTCTGCATAAAATCATTATCAGCACCTTCGAAAAATATAGGCATAAATTGTGCGTGCAGCAAATGTCCTTGGTTCCTTTAAAAACCGGTCACGTTGATTCCTCCGAACACTAATCCTATTTGACACCAGGAATTAGGCCATGTTTGAAAAACAAAAGTTGCACAAACGGATATGATTTAGTAAACTAT
>OIZR01001155.1_pt1 | contig 13303 bp, 9 predicted proteins | sample 1588591 | NCBI WGS metagenome assembly OIZR01 (sample SAMN03283249) | human gut metagenome | biome: human-associated habitat; material: feces | host: Homo sapiens | place: USA | collected 2013 | reverse complement strand
ATGTGAGAGATTTACAGTCTCCTGCCCTCGCCGCTGGGCTTACGCATCCTCAAATATTACGTTTTTGACTTTCTTTCTGTTGTCTATGGTCATACTTTACCACACCGAACAATGCAAATTTGCATTACTTTAAAGATTTTTAAAATTATTTTTCATAGTATGGCAGATATCCTGCTGCACACAAAAAAGGAACCGCCGGGCAGCGATTCCTCCGATATCATTACATTTTACATTCAAAATGTCAAAACGGATTTCACGATAAACCATATCCCGACTGCATGGATTCCCTCTTATATTGTACGCCAAAAGCTTCACTGCAGTAAGTCTCTGCACTGAAGGTATCGCTGCAATATTCATAAGTGAATGCATGAGCTGGTCTGTTCATTGCTGTTATCCTCATAAAAACGTTTATCGCCGGAAGCGGCAGAAGCGTTTTTGATTTCGTTTATTTTCGTTTTACTTCATCAGTGTATCACAGGGGATGCGGTCTGTCAAATGATGTCTGCGTTCTGTCTTCTGCCTAAAGCCTCATCGGCTTGAAAACCATCTCCCCGTCTTCCCATTCCACACCGGCCAGATACGCGTGCCGGTTCGGGTCATACAGCGGATCTCCCGTGATCTCATCGTACTGCCGGGCGTGAAATACCATAATATCCCGGCCTTTCTCATCGACGGTGAAGGAATTATGGCCGGGACCGTACAGGCCGGCCGTTTCATCGGTCACAAGGACCGGCAGCCGTTCCTTGGTCCAGCTTGCGGGGTCCAGAAGATCACTGTCTTCTTCAGCGCTCAGTAAGCCCATGCAGTATTCCGCGCCTGTGGCGCTGGCCGAATACGTCATGCAGATACGTCCGTTCCGCCGGATAACGGCCGGCCCCTCATTGACCCAGAAATCAACCCGCTCCCAATCGTAATCCGGGGACGACAGAAGAACCTGCTTCGTCTCCAGACTATGCGGGGACTTCATCCTGGCAATATAGAGATTGGAAATCTTCTTTCCCACGCTCACCTTTTCCGCCCAGACACAGTACCACGCGCCGTGCGAGGCAAAGACGGTCATATCCAGTGAAAAATCCTGAAAGGAAAAATCATCTGCGGCCTCCATCATCCCCAATTCCTGCCAGGGACCTTCCATGGGATCCTCCGCCCTGCACTCCAGCACATACGGCCGGATGGCCCAGACATCTTCGGCAGCGCCCGCGGCAAAGTAGAGATACCAGGTGTCTCCGATCCGGTGAAGCTCCGGCGCCCAGATGTGGGCGCTCATCTCACCGCTTTCATGTTTTTTCCATACCGTTTTCTCGGGAGCCTCCCGAAGCCCCATAAGGGAATCTGACTTCCTCAATATAATTCTGTCGTACTCCGGAACGCTGGCCGTAAAGTAATACGTGCCGTCGTCGCGGCGCGTCACATACGGGTCTGCCCGGTTACTGATAAACGGGACATTTTCCGGAGTCTTTTTATAGTTAAACTGATTCATACATGTTTCTCCCTCCGACGCTTAACCTTTCACCGCTCCGGCCGTCATGCCTTCAATGAAATACTTCTGGAAAGCAATAAACAGGATGAAGATCGGGATGATGGAGAACAGGGAACCTACGATCAGCAGGCTGTAATTGTCCCCATAAGGGTTGATCAGCGTATTTAAACCAAGGGTCAGTGTGTATTTATCCGAAGAACGGATTACCAGCAGCGGCCACAGGTAGTTGTTCCATGCGTTCATGCCGTTTAAGATCGCCATGGCAGAGAACGCCGGCTTCATAATCGGTACGATCAGCCTTAAAAAGATTCCGTATTCTGTGGCGCCGTCGATTCTTCCCGCCTCCAGGAGAGACTTTGGAAGGCTCAGTAAGTACTGGCGGAAAAAGAAAATTGTGGATGCATGCGCCATGAACGGAAGGACAATGGCCGTATAGCTGTCCATCAGCTTCATCACGGACATCTGCTTATACAGCGGCAGCATGACAACCTCCAGCGGAATCGAAAGGATGAGAAGGACGATGACGAAAAATACCCTTTTTCCCTTAAACTCGTACGCCGCAAAGCCGTATCCGACAAAGGCGCTTACGGCCAGTGTCAGCAGCACGGTCAGAGCCGTTAAAAAGATACTGTTGAAGAACCAGGTCCAGTACTCGTGCTGTCCCGTGAAAAGAAGGACGAAATTGTCGAGGCTCATTCTGGAGAAATTGATATCCAGGTTTAAGCCGTACTGTAATAAGTCGCCTCCGGGCTTGAAGCTGGCGATTAACAGAAGCCAGATCGGAAGAATAATCACAATTGCCAGAACAATGAACAGGATGGTACTGCCCCACAGCTCCAGACTTGCCTTTTTTGATTTACCGGATAATTTCGTCTGCATACTATTTATCCTCCTCTTTAAAGGTACCTGTCAGCTTCAGCTGAATGACATTGACAACCATGACGATAATGAGAAGAACCATACCAACGGCACAGGCGTATCCCATGGCCCGCTTCTCCACGCCCTGCCGGTATAAGTATCCGACAATGGTAAGGCCGATGTTGTTCGGGGAGTTGTTTCCCTTGAACAGCATGGTACTCTCCAGGAACATGGACAGGCCCGCGTAGATGCTGATGGTCAGTACGTAGACTGTAGTCGGCTTTAACAGGGGGATGGAAATACTTTTAAACTGCTGCCATTTCGTCGCTCCGTCGATGGACGCCGCCTCGTATAATTCCGTCGGAATGTTCTGGAGTCCGGCCAGGAAATAGAGGATATTGACGCCGGTCCAGCGCCAGCAGGCCAGCAGAAGGAGGGCAAAATACGTGGTATTAGCGCCCTTTAACCATTTGATCGGGTCGAGGCCGAAAAATCCAATAACCTGATTGAAGAGGGAGGAGGCCGATTCTCCGAACATAAGCCGGAAAATCGTACCTGCTACCACTACCGACGTCAGAGCCGGCAGGAAATAAACGGATTTAAAGAACTCGGTTCCCTTTAGCAGTTTATTGTTTAATAATGTAGCAAACAGCATCGGGAAAGGAATCAGCAGAACCAGTGTCCCGACCATATACTTAAAGCTGTTCCACACGGCTTTATAAAAGATTTTATCCGTCAGCAGCCGGGAGTAGTTGTTAAACCCCACCCACTCATCCTTCAGCACATCCTGAAAGCTTAACAGCACGCCGTTGCATATGGGGGCGATCCAGAACAGAAGGACCGTGATGACAAACGGGCAGATAAATACGTATGGGGCTATTTTCTGTGAATAAAACAGTTTTTTCATTCCGCTAACTCCTTTCCTCGATGCTTTCCATCATAACTTATCTGAATTCATTGTCCAACGTTTCCTGGGACTGGGTCAGTGCTTCCTTAATATCCATTCCATCCTCGTAAATACTGTTGAGCGTTACGTTGCAGAATTCATTGTTGATGGACGGCATCTTCTCATCTGTAAAGCAGGTCAAGAGACCGATACTGTCTTTTACTTCATTTAATACGTCAAATGGATAGGTGGTAAAATACTGTACAAACTGGTTATCCGGATTCTGTGTCAGCTCCGTGTCGGTCCATACTTCTGTGTTGACCGGGTCAAAGCCCAATACGTTCCAGATTTCCTTACTTGCGTCAGCAGACAGCTTGATGTATGCCATCACTTCTGCTGCCAGATCTGCGTGCTCGCCGCTGGCTACAACAGCCGTACCGGTACCGCCGCCGCCGATGGTCTGAACCTTGCTGCCTTCAAATGCGGGAACGGCTGCGATTGCTACTTTGCCCTTTAAGTCGGTCATGTAGTTGGTGTATCTGGATGTCTGCCAGAAAGGCATAATCTGTGCTGCGTAGTCGCCGGAATTATAGAACGGGTACGCTTCCTCGTTGTCAGGCTGGCCGCCCGGAACGGTTGCAAATGCGCCTGTATCCTGCATTCCCTTTATGTAGGTCAGCACTTCTACCATCTCGTCGCTGGTGATGTTGACATTGCCGTCAGCGTCTAAGTAATTTCCGCCCTTCTGAGCCAGCATCAGATTGATCATCCACTGTGCGCTGGTTTCGATACATGCGAAATACTTGCCGGTTGCTTCGTAGTACTTGACGCCCGCTTCCTTGAAGTCATCCCATGTCTTAATGCTCTTGTAGTCAACGCCTGCCGCATTTAAGAGATCTTCGTTATAGAAAGCTACCGTGGTTCCTACGTGGGTCGGGAAGCCGTAGATCTTTCCATCCTTGGAGTAAATGTCGAGTCTGGATTCTACAACGGTGTCTCTGTACGGCTCGATTGCAGATGTCAGATCCATCAGGCCGATTTTCCCTGTCATGAACGCCGGGAATTTGCCCAGCTCGATATCCACGATATCCGGCGCGCCTTCGCCTGACTCCAGAGCCAGAGACAGCTTGTTGTGCATATCATCGTAAGCCATGTTGCTTAAGACCAGCTTCACCTTCTTATCCGGATTCTCTGCGTTCCATTTCTCCGCCATGTCTACATAGAACTGCTGGTGCAGCTCGATGAAGGTCCATACATTTAAGGTGGTGACGTCGTCGCCTTCCACGGCCATCTCATTCTTGCCTGCGGAAGCAGCTGTCGTCGTCTCGGCGGCCTTAGTATCATCTGTTTTCGTATCTGCGCTCTTGGAGCCGCATCCTGCGAGGGCTGAAACTGCCATCGCTGCCGTCAGTAAAACTGCTAATACTCGTTTTCTCATAAAAGTTTCCTCCTTATTCTGAATCATTTATTCTGAAGCATTTATTCTGATCAGGCTGATTCGCCTGCATCACACATGGTATAGTTCCTTCATCCATACGGTCATCTCACCCGGCGTGCGATTGCACCACCTGGCGTATGGAACCGCCTTCAGCAAAACATCTTCTAACTGCGGCCGTTCTGCGGCGTACAGCATCTTCTCCTGCGTTGCTCCTGCGGCCAGCCGTTTGCCGTGAATGGAAACGCTCACCACGCCGCCTAAAAGATCCGGTTCCCATGTCTCAGCCGGCGGCTGGGAAGTATCTGCAAAGACTCCGGCCAGATTCGCGCCGTTATCCGTTTCTTCCAGACAGTACACGACAGGCCCTTTCTTAACGGCCACTTTTCCCGCATCAGCCCGTACCATGGGATTGGCCCACACATAGGCGGCCGGCATATTCCAGGTAAGAATGACCGGATCATTGCCGCCGTCCTCATCCAGCACGGCATACCCCGTCTCCTCATGCCACCGGACCGGTCTGCCGTCACGTCCCGTTATTGCAAACCCTTCTGCGTATGCGGGAATCCGGAGCGCCAGCTCCATTTCCTTTCCGCCTCGTGTAATCTCACACCGGCCTTTCCAGGGCATCTGACTCTCGATTTTAAGAGACCCCTTCGAGTTTTGAGTATTCTCCGGGTTAAGACTGTCTTCCGGATCCTCCAGGATTCCATCGATCACGGCGCTTACATATAGGTTTACATAAACTCGTTTTTCTTCTCGAAATGCAATATAGTGGCCCAGGCTTGCTAACGTTCTCGCAATGTTGGGCGGACAGCAGGCAACGCCGAACCATTTCTGGCGCACCGGCCTGACGTGTTCCATGGAAGTCCGGTTCATGCAGTTGTCCGGCCACACCTCCAGGGGATTAACGTAGAAAAAGCTCTTTCCGTCCATGGCGATTCCCGCCAGGATGTTGTTGTAAAGCTCCAGCTCTACGGTATCCATATACGAAGCGTCCTTTGTGATTCTCGCCATGCGGCTTCCGAAGAGAGCCAGGCCGATGGACGCGCACGTCTCGGAGTAATTCCGGTCGTTCGGCAGGTCGTAATCGGTTGTGAACCGTTCCAGAATGCCGGAGGAACCGATTCCTCCTGTCAGGTACATCCTCTTTCCGGTCATATTGTCCCAGAGAGTCTTACAGGCATCCATCAGGGCTTCGTCCCCGTATTCCAACGCCAGATCGGCCATGGCACAGTACATATAGACAGCTCTGACTGCGTGCCCCTCCGCCGTCTTCTGATCCCGCACCGGTATATGGGACTGGGAGTAGGCCGGGTCATATCCGGAGAATTCAGGAAAAATTCCCCTGCCGCCTCTCCTCTTCTGCTCCTCCAAAAAATAATTCGCTCCCACGCCTCGGATATCGATAAAATACTTCGCAAGCTCCAGATACTGCCGTCTGCCGGTCACGCGGTAAAGCCGCACCAGTGCGAGCTCGATCTCCTGGTGGCCGGGATATCCGTGAATCTGATCCGCATCCGGCCCGAAGGTGTCGCAGAGCAGATCAGCCGTTTTACAGACAATCTTTAAAAATTCGTCCTTCCCGGTGGCCTGATAGTAGGCAACAGCGGCTTCTATCATATGACCCGCGGTGTAGAGTTCGTGCCCCTCCTGGAGATTTTTAAACCGTCCCTCCGGTTCCTTTATAATAAAGTATGTATCCAGATAACCGTCTTCCTGCTGGGCTCTCCCGATCAGTGCGATAGTCTCATCGGCCAGCCGCTCCAGTTCCTCATCCGGAAAAGCCTCCAGCGTATACGCCACAGCTTCCAGCCATTTCGCCACGTCCGTATCCTGGAACACGGCTCCCATGAAGTCTCCTTCTTCTTCCTTTGCAGCCACTTTAAAATTGTGCAGGCAGTGGCTCGGCTCCGCATCCTTTACTAAATCGTTTAATATTTCCCACTGATACGGGATAATACTTTCTCTCACGAGATCAATGGAAGGTTTCCAGAATTCATCGGTAATTTTCGTATTTCTCAGCGGTATTTCCTGAAACATCTTAGCATTTCCTCCTTTCTTTTATATTAAACGATTAATATGAAAGTTATAAAAAAAATACCATTTTTAACGTATGGCATGTTTTTATCGATTTTTTCTTATCATTTATGCATTTGATATGCTTTTTTTATACTTTCATTTCATCTTTTTGTTTTATATGTTAGATAATATCACAAGAAAATCGCCTTGTAAAGTACTTTTGCGCAATTTTTCCATTTTATTAATCGTTTTATATAGGGCACTTTGACCACAAGCATAGGGTTTTCCTATGGCTGCAAAAAGGAAGTACAGTCTGCCTGTCCGATATCTCTCGGTTGGCAGATCGTACTTCCTCTCGTTGTCACTCCGGAATCTTTTCTGATGGATTCTTTTCTGGTACATTCTTTTCTGATGCATTCTTCTCAGACATATTCTTTCCGGATATATCCTTCACCGACTTCCGAATCCGCCTGGTACACTCCACTGCGCAGACGGAGTCCTCCTCGCTGATCTCCCTGCCTTCCAGCATCTCAATCATGATTTCACTGGCCCGGTAGCCGATATCGTGAAGCGGCAGGTCAATGGTCGTCAGCGGCGGATTATAATAACTGGACAGCTCCCGGTTATCGTAGCCCACCACGGACAGATCTTCGCCCACCGTCATGCCTAACTCCGCCAGCCTGTCGTAGACGCCGCCCGCCATCAGGTCGTTCATGCAGAATACCGCCGTGATATCCTTTGCAAGAAGCTTCGTAATGCCCTCATAGCCTGACTCCCTGTTCCAGTCTCCCTCAGTCACGAAACCCGGGGAATAGAGGATACCGCTGTCAAACAGCGCCTCCTGGTATCCCACCAGCCGGGACTGCGCGTGGATACTGTCCGATTTTCCCATGATCACGCCGATTCTCGTATGGCCGTTCTCGATTAAGTATTTCGTGATCTCGTATGCGCCGTGGCAGTCGTCCACCACGACGGAGGGCACCTTCGGCGTCCTGGAATAGCCGTAGGCCATCACCGCCGGTATGGGAAGATTCTCCGGTATACATAAGATCGGCCGCTCATGGGCCGCTACATAAATGATTCCTTCCACCTGCTTCTGCATCAGCTTTTTGATCTCGCGGCGTACCACCTCGTAATAGTCGTCCTTGCTGTAGTAGGTGTCATTATACTTTTTATAAAGCCTTAAATTGATCAGAAGGATCTGATAATCCACCTGTTCACACTGTTCCGTAATTCCATCTATGATATCCGGAATGCTGAATATGGTCATATCCTCGGCGATCACGCCGATACTTCTCGTTTTCTGCAGCTTCAGATTTTTGGCCACCACGTTTGGCGTGTAATTCATCTTCTCAATCATGGCCATCACGTTTTTCCTGGTCGCCGCGCTGGCCCCGGGCTTATCATTCAATATATTTGATACCGTTGCCACGGAAACATTGCATGCCTTTGCAATTTCCTTTATGGTTGCCATTCAATCACCCCCAAGTCTCTAAAACTATTAATACAGATTTTTGGGGAAATGTCAAGCTGAAACGTTTAATATATACAAAATCTCTGAATCTCCCGTTCTAAGACCGCGCCAATCCTCTGGTAGCCCGCCCGGTTGGGATGAACCCGGTCTTCCAGGTATATACCGGCATTATCGCGGTGAATTCCGCACAGCCGCCGCATGTCGATGAGTGGGAAGCCCAGCCGCTTACTGGAGCGCTCCAGCTCCTCGTAGTAATCAAGCATGGTGTATCCGTTTTTGTTGGGCAGTTCGTAAGCCTCTCCCGCCTGCGTCATGCCATCCGGGCACTCAAACCGGTAGATCGGAGTCACCCAAACCAGTTCCGCAGTGGGAGCCGCGGCGCGCAGCCTGTTTACAGCTTCCTTTACCCCATGGGAAAACTCTTCCAGCCCGCTTCCCCAGTACCAGTCGTTGCTGCCGTGCCAGATAAGAAACAGATCTGCGTCTTCCGGAACCGGATTCTTATCGAGTACCTCCAGCATGCCGACGGGTGTCTTCCGCGTCAGTCCGCTGGAGCCGACTGCAAAATTATAAACCTTTTCCAGGGAGAGGCTGCTTTTCAGCATGGCCTCATAGCCGCCCTCCCCGTGTGCTCCCGTCGAAATACTGTCGCCGTAAATCGCTATTGTCTTCATAAAATATCACGCCTCATTTACCATACAAGTCAGGATTTAAAATGTCAGCTTCATATCCCCCTGCACCATAATCGAATGCTGTGCGCCCTGATAGATCAGATTCAGCTTGAAGCAGTCCTCCGTATGGATGCTCACCTCAAGGGACCCGCCTGCGTCCTTTGCCTCAAAATCAGCCGTCTTTCCTGCAAACCAGTACTGCTTGCAGCCCAGAACGCCTCCCCGCACCAGATGCTCGGATATCTCCCAACGTACCGTCGTTTCCGTCTCATTCCTGTCGAGGGACAGGCCTGCGGCGTACTGGATCAGATAGAGAATCGGAGCGAGGCCGGACCAGCCCACGAAATCCTTGTTGTCTGCATCTCCGCTGGAGATCTCATCCGGCGGATAGTTCTCCCAGATAGTTCCCGTCTCCTCATAGACCTTTGCGATCACGTCCAGATGGTTGATGGCGATATCCCTGGCCAGCTTATGGAACCCGTGCTTCTCCAGTCCGCAGGTGACGAGGGCGTTGGTCGGAGCCCACACGGAGCCTCTCCAGTATCCGCCTCTTGGATCGTATCCCTCCTCGTCCGCAGCCACAACCGGAATCCGGTGTACGCGGTTAAAGGTCTCCTTGTCCTCCAGCCATTCGATGAGACGTTTTCCCTGTTTCTCATCCGCCACGCCTGACACCAGCGGGAAGAAGCCCGCGATCGTCTTGATTCTGGTCTGGCGCTCGCCAAATGTCATATCGTAGTAAAATCCGTCCTGTTCGTTCCACATATAGTGATTGATTTTCTCAATCAGAACCGTACGGTCCTTCATAAGGCCTTCACGCCGTTTATCATAATCCGTCACTTCATATCCCTGTTTTACCAGGACATCCATGATGTCAATCAGATTGCCTGCAAACATGGCCATCTCACTGCTGGTATCCACCGCGAGCCCCAGATGCTTGTTTCTCGGTGAGTTATCCATACTCGCCCAGTCCGTAACGTACAAGCCGTTCTGATGGCGCAGATGGTACTTCATCGCCTCATGATAGTGGTAGAGCGGCTCGAATACCATGTGAAGACGAGCCGCGTCTCTCGTATGGCAGTAGCTCTCCCATTCCGCGAAGGCGAGAAGGGGATGGTTTAAATTGTCCAGGGTCAGATACGGCTTCTTCTCGATGATGCGGCCCATATTCGGCTTGTACATGTCCTCATACGGCAGCTTTCCCAGTTCTCTTAAGGTACGGAAGCCGTAGTGATTCTGAAAATAGGAGTACAGCGGGCTGTCAAAGGCGTTGACCCACAGGAGAAAATCTTTTCCCGTATCCCGCACCATCTCTCTGGGTATCTCCCCATCATCAAACTGTTTGCAGTAAAAGTTATCCAGAGAACAGATTCCCGGAACGTAAGGATGAAGAAGATTGCAGAACAGCGTCATAAACACCGTGTCCCAGAGGAATATATCATCGTTAAATGCGGCGTCCACAAAATTGCTGACAAACCCGCTGCCCTCTGTCGGGCGGTGTACGTTGGTATATAAAACCTGAATCGCATACTTGTAGCAGTCCACCCATTCCGGATGGCTTGATACAATAGGAACAGGAAGCCTGTCCTTTACCTCTTCGTAGCTTAAAAGGGGCGCTCCGTCGTACTCTTTCTTATCAAAATACATTCCCCTGTCGAGGGAATCCAAAAAGCTGTAATCTCTGTCCATACCCTGCTTCTCCTCTTTTATATTGGTCAGCTGTTAATCTTCATCCACAGATATTCATATGGCTCCAGCGTGACCTCCTGATTCATCAGTTTACCGGAAAGCAGACCGCTTCCCGCCATTCCTGTCTTTAATTCTACCACATCATCCGATACATTGATAAGTACCAGAATCTGATTTTCTTTCGTTCCCCTCAAGAGCGCGAACACTCTCTCATCCAGCTTCAGAACCTGCTGCGGACTGTTGGGCGAGAACGCGTCCTCCTGCTTCCGGATCTTTAGCATCTGCCTGTATCCGGCCAGCACCCGGCTTCTTAAGGAATCCGGATCCGAGAGTTCCGCCTTCAGCTGGTCTGCGTCTAGCTTCTCCCTGTTAATCCGTCTCTTAATCCCTGATTCTTTGAAATCCTTATAACAGTTTCTGGAGCCCAGAAGGCTGTGGTAATAAATCGCAGGCATTCCCATGACGGAAAGCAGAATACACTGGGAGCCGAGGAATTTGCGGACCATTTTCCCCATATCCGTCTCGTTGCCGGCTATGGCGTCCAGGTAATTGATATTCAGCTCATACGGCACCATACTGCCGTCGGCCAGGGAACGGTAACCGACTTCTCCGCCGCGCTCCATGACCTCTGCCACCATGAGGCGCCGTTCCCCCTCGCTTAAGATGTCTTCCACCGGGCGAAGGCCGATTCCGTCGTGGGATGCCAGGAAATTAAAGTAGGCAGTCGCTTCCGTGGTCGGTTCCAGCCCCGCCGCCCAGTCCGATAAATGCGCCGCGCTCCCGCTCAAGTATGAGTACAGGGTCAGCGGAGGAAGCGGAAACTGGTATACCAGCCCGGCCTCATCATAGCCGCTGCCAAAGTAGCTGATGTTCTCCTTATGAGGCACATTGGTCTCTGTTATAATCGTGCAGCCCCTTGCGCAGGACTCCAGGACACACCTCATCAGCTTAATCAGCTCGTGGGTCTGCGGAAGATGCATGCAGGTCGTCCCCAGCTCCTTCCAGGCAAAGCCGATGGCGTCAAACCGGATAAACCGCGCGCCCTTCGCCGCATAGAGCAGAAGTACATCGAGGATCTCTATTAAGACTTCCGGGTCCCTGTAGTTTAAATCCAGCTGGTCCTCGCTGAAGGTGGTCCACAGATACTTCGTCCCCATGGAAGTTTCGAACTTCGTGAGCAGCGGCAGCGTTCTGGGCCGGATCACGGTGCTGTAGTCCCCATCGGGATCCGCCTCGATGAAGAATCCCCGGTAGTGCGGATTTCCTGCCGCATACTCTTTAAAGTACCGGCTCGACTTAGAGACGTGATTGATCACTGCGTCAAACATCAGATCGTACTGTTTCCCCAGATTCCCGATATCTTCCCAGTCTCCCAGCTCCGGATTGATCTCCTTAAAATCCGTCACTGCGAATCCATCGTCCGACGTATAGGGGAACATGGGAAGTAAATGGACCGCGGTCACCGTATCGGAAAGTTCCTCGCTCAGAAATGAGCGGAGCGTCGCGAGAGGCGCTTCCCCCTCTCTTCTGATTCCGTCACCGTACGTAATCAGCATGACATCTTCCTTGCTCACCCATGGATATAGCGCCTCACCGGAGGTACTCCCCATCTTAAGCTTCCACGATTCCGTCAGTGCTCCTATCCGCCGTTCCAGTTCCTCCCAGCAGTCCGGGTATAAATTTTGTAAGTGTTCTTTTATGCTGTCCATATTCTATCTCCATGCGATGTATAGTGTTATAATTTTATTTCCCGGTACCGTACAGGTTACGGTGTCCGACGTGTGCTTTACTTCCTCTTCCAGTTCCTCCAAAAGGCTGCACGCCCGGCATTCACCGATCTCCCGGCCGGTGCGGATCACCAGTTCCTCCTCGTGGCTGCTTCTGTTATAAAAGCGCACCACCGTTCCATTCATTGTCCGGTGTTTCTTAAGGGCGCTGAGCAGGATGTTTTCGTTGTCAAAGCTTAAGAAGGATCCGCAGCCCCCTCTCTCTGCCGGAAGGCGTGGTACATCCATTCCATAAAGAGGATATAAGTATTTCTCTGCCTCCCTTGCCGGATTCTCTTCATCAAACAGAACCGCATATTCCACAGTGGTCTCCCCCAGCTCCATGGCTCCCTTCGTCTCCACCACAGGGGTGGTGCTCTCCTGTCCATCCAGCCATGAGGTTGGAAGGCCGTGGAACAAGTAACTCGTACTTCGAAGCAGGGTGATATAGAAATCCACTGTCTCTCCGTTTTTCTTCGTGTGGTACTCATAAAGCCCTTTTCCCATCACGTGGAAGCTTCCGTCACATTCCGCCGCCGTACTCTGCGAGGCGTTTTCCTTTTTCCCCCTGAGTCCTGCGTATCCCCGCATCGGGTTTAACAGGGACTGCGTCGATTTAAGCTCCGGTGCAAAATCCTTTCTTTCCCCGGTCCGCTCCGTCTCCTCAAAGCCTGTGTTTGAGTATTCCACCGGATTTTTTAATGTCACCGGGAATCTGGCAAACAGGATGTGATCCGGACAGGGATTGTCGATCTGTACCGTAAATTCCACCCGGTCCGATCCCTCAGTCAGAGAGACGAGCGTTACGATCCGGCACACCCGATACTCGGCGGAGCGCTTTAAAAATCCGCGGTCCGCCCGGTCCGGTATGTTCAGTTCGGCCGTTATCTTAAGCTTCTGTGACAGGGGGCTGTTGTGAATTACGGAGACGCCCGTCAGCCTTGCCAGCACATGTTCGTCCAGAAGAGGAGACACGTGCTGATACTCATCCCCCGCCTCGCCTCTGTCCACAAAGCTGTTCA
>OIZR01001149.1_pt1 | contig 13409 bp, 10 predicted proteins | sample 1588591 | NCBI WGS metagenome assembly OIZR01 (sample SAMN03283249) | human gut metagenome | biome: human-associated habitat; material: feces | host: Homo sapiens | place: USA | collected 2013 | reverse complement strand
AGTCATCGGGCATTATCTGAACATAAAACACTATCAATAAGTTGGAGTCATTACCGACTGGTACTTATTTGTAACTCAGTTATATTTTGTCGCCCGGTGATTCAGAAGAATGCAAAAAACGGCTACCACTCCATCAAAAATACTTGATCTCACTGCCGCGGCATTTTTACTTGTCGCCTTTCTGACGGGTATTGCGGGCGCTCTCCAGACTCCCACCCTAAGTATATTCCTCGCAGATGAACTGAAAGCCCGTCCTATAATGGTAGGTTTTTTCTTCACCGGTAGCGCTATTATGGGAATTCTGGTCAGTCAATTTCTGGCAAGGCACTCCGATAAACAAGGCGACCGTAAATTACTGATTCTGCTATGTTGCTTATTTGGAGTGCTGGCCTGCACGCTTTTTGCGTGGAATCGCAACTACTTCATTCTCCTCTCAACGGGCGTACTTCTGAGTAGTTTTGCTTCCACCGCAAACCCGCAAATGTTCGCCCTCGCCCGTGAACACGCCGACAGAACAGGCCGTGAGACGGTCATGTTCAGTACATTTTTACGTGCTCAGATCTCGCTTGCCTGGGTTATCGGGCCACCGCTCGCTTATGAACTGGCTATGGGATTTAGTTTTAAAGTGATGTATCTCACCGCTGCCATCGCATTTGTTGTTTGCGGGCTGATAGTCTGGTTGTTTTTGCCATCAATACAAAGAAATATTCCTGTCGTTACCCAACCCGTAGAAATTTTACCCTCCATCCATAGAAAGCGAGATACGCGGCTACTTTTTGTGGTTTGTTCAATGATGTGGGCGGCGAATAATCTCTACATGATAAATATGCCGCTATTTATTATTGATGAACTGCATCTAACCGATAAACTGGCTGGAGAAATGATTGGTATCGCTGCCGGTCTGGAAATTCCGATGATGTTAATCGCAGGCTATTACATGAAACGTATTGGCAAGCGACTATTAATGCTCATTGCTATCGTGAGTGGTATGTGTTTTTACGCCAGCGTACTCATGGCGACGACTCCGGCAGTTGAGCTGGAATTACAAATTCTTAATGCCATCTTTCTCGGCATTCTTTGTGGTATCGGCATGCTTTATTTTCAGGACCTGATGCCTGAAAAAATAGGCTCTGCGACAACGTTATATGCAAATACTTCACGCGTCGGCTGGATTATCGCCGGCTCTGTTGACGGAATTATGGTTGAAATCTGGAGCTACCACGCGTTGTTCTGGCTGGCGATAGGGATGTTGGGTATTGCGATGATTTGCCTGCTGTTTATTAAAGATATTTAGCTCTCCAGTCTGGGTTAAGAAAAATCGGCGTGGCGCAAACAGAGCCATCCTCGCCATTTTTGCTATCATGCCTGCATACATAAACGACAAAACAGTATGCAGAGGGAAAAATGGGTTCCACCAGAAAGGGGATGCTGAACGTTCTGATTGCCGCCGTGTTGTGGGGAAGTTCAGGGGTCTGCGCGCAATACATCATGGAGCAAAGCCAGATGTCGTCGCAGTTTTTGACTATGACGCGTTTGATATTCGCCGGTTTGATTCTGCTGACGCTGTCATTTGTTCATGGCGATAAAATCTTTTCTATTATTAACAATCACAAAGATGCCATTAGTCTGCTCATTTTTTCCGTGGTTGGCGCGCTAACCGTACAGCTCACCTTTTTACTGACCATTGAAAAATCGAATGCTGCCACGGCAACGGTGCTGCAATTCCTCTCACCGACGATTATCGTCGCCTGGTTCTCACTGGTACGTAAATCGCGCCCGGGCATTCTGGTTTTTTGCGCTATTTTGACATCGCTGGTCGGGACTTTTTTATTGGTGACACACGGTAATCCGACGTCATTATCGATCTCTCCTGCCGCGTTATTCTGGGGCATTGCCTCGGCATTTGCTGCTGCATTCTATACCACCTATCCCTCAACGCTGATTGCCCGCTATGGCACGTTACCAGTCGTCGGCTGGAGTATGCTGATTGGCGGTCTGATTCTGTTGCCTTTTTATGCCAGACAAGGAACAAACTTTGTCGTTAACGGCAGTTTGATTCTGGCGTTTTTTTATTTGGTGGTCATTGGTACATCTCTGACATTTAGCCTGTACCTGAAAGGAGCACAATTAATTGGCGGTCCAAAAGCCAGCATTTTAAGCTGTGCAGAACCATTAAGTAGCGCGCTGCTCTCTTTGCTGTTGCTGGGGATCACGTTCACATTGCCGGACTGGCTGGGAACGCTGCTGATTCTGTCATCGGTAATTTTGATTTCAATGGATTCCCGTCGCCGCGCCAGAAAAATAAATCGTCCAGCGCGGCATGAGTGAGAATTACCAGCCAGGCACCGCGCCACCGTTAAAGATGGTTTCTGCCGCTTTTGCGACTTCGGGTGATTGATAAGATTGCAGAAATTCCTTCACGTTTTCTGCATTCTTATTATCTTCCCGTGCCACCAAAATATTCACATACGGCGAATTTTTATCTTCAATAAATACGCTGTCGTGCACCGGAGAAAGCCCGGTCTGCTGAATGTAAGTGGTGCTGATAATCGCCACATCAACTTTGGGATCATCCAGTACGCGCGGGAGCTGCGCCCCCTCGAGTTCCATAATCTGCAAATGACGAGGATTCTCGGTTATATCCAGCGCGGTAGGTAGTAACCCTTTTCCCTCTTTCAGAATAATTAGCTTCTCTTTTTGTAACAGTAAAAGCGCGCGACCAAGGTTGGTCGGATCGTTGGGGATCGCCACTGTCGCGCCTTCTTTTATTTGCGCCACGGTTTTTATTTTTTTGGAATAACCCGCCATGGGGAAGACAAACGTATTTCCCACCGCTACCAGTTTATAACCATGCGCCTGATTATCTTGTTCAAGAAAGGGTCGATGCTGGAAGACGTTCGCATCAAGCTCGCCATGATTTGTCGCATCGTTCGGTAGCAACGAACCGCTAAAACCTACCAGTTCAACATCGAGGCCATATTTCTCTTTTGCCACCTTTTTAGCGACTTCCGCGACATCTTGTTCTGCGCCATTTATAACGCCAACTTTAATGTGTTTTGCATCGCTGCTGCTCTGGTCGCAACCTGCCAGCAGAATTCCTGCCAGCAATAATGCGGCCCCCGCCCGTAGATGATGTGTTGTCAGTTTCATTTTTTATCCTTTTTTTAATCATTAACTGACTATAATGGCAAGATCACTACGGTTTAAAAAACGAAAAGCTATCGAATAGAAGAAAAAGGTATAAAAAACTGGCACTTCTTACTGACCACGCAAACACCTTTCGTACAGCATGATGAGAGCGGCAAAAGCAAACTACACTTATGCTTCATTCGATGCACATTTGCAGAAGGTTGCCGCTATGAAGCTAACGATGCTACTCATGATTACCGTATTCCTGACTTTTCCAGCCATTTCTCAGGCCGAGTCGCCATTCAGTTCGCTACAGTCGGCAAAAGAGAAAACCACGGTATTGCAAGATTTACGTAAAATTTGCACGCCACAGGCGTCATTATCAGACGAAGCGTGGGAAAAATTAATGTTGTCTGATGAGAGTAACAAACAACATATCCGTGAAGCTATTGTGGCGATGGAGCGTAATAATCAGAATAACTACTGGGAAGCGCTGGGTAAGGTGGAATGCCCGGATATGTGAATTTCGCACACCTCCGCGCTCAGGCCAGCAGCCGCTGACTTAAGCTCGCATATCAGTAAATCACCTGCTTTTTCAAATTCCAATCAAAATTGAACCAGTTCATCAGGATTGTGGATAAATTTCCCTCTACATTATTTTCATTTCATCACATAGAAAATCTTATCTCATTGAAACAATACTTGTTTTTAATGCAGAAAAGGAAGCCCAACGGATGGGCATAAAAATGAGCGAATTTTGATATCACCACCCTCTAAAAAATGGTGAAGTCTGAACAAAGAATGTTCGAAAGGAGAGAGTAGAGATGGAAAGCGCAAATCTGGATTTAGAAGAAAATAAAGAAATTGCCAGTAAGTTCGAACGTGCACTAGGTATGGGAGCAACACTTGCAGAGCTGCATGGTATTACTCCGGATACCCTTGAAGGCGTTTATGCTTACGCTTATAACTTTTATGAAAAAGGAAGACTTGACGAAGCTGAGCTCTTTTTTAAATTTCTCTGTATTTATGATTTCCAAAATTATAACTATTTAAAAGGATATGCCGCCGTTTGTCAGTTGAAGAAAGATTATCAAAAGGCATTCGACATGTATCATATCTGTTTGATGCTATCTCCCGATAACGATTTCTCTTTGGTTTATTATATGGGCCAATGCCAGATGGGCTTAAAAAACATTAAAATGGCCACTGAATTATTTAATACTGTCGTAACCTATAGTCAAAATGAAAAAATTAAAGAGATGGCTACTGCTTATCTTGAACTTTTGACAGCCAATACCGAAGAGGAAGTTCAAACAGAGTGAGTCGGCAAAATGAACATAAACGAAAAAAAATCTTCTTTTACGCCTGAAGAGTTAACCAGGAAATATCATGAGGAAGCCACGGCTGATTCAAAAAATAACCATGGCGATGAAATAAATGAGAAGAATAACAATAAACACATTACTTACTTTCCCGTTGATGCCATTTTAGATGGGAATAAACATCTGCCATGAGTTAAATAAAAAAGAATTAATTACACCCGATGATAGCTTAAAAAGGAGGTGAATTATGTCGGCACCGATCACGGGACAAACGATCACGTTTGAACAAATCAGCGAAACATTGCGTACACAGTATAGCGATGCGGAAAAAAGACTGCAGGACAGCAGCAAAACGCAAGTTGATCCCATGCGGCTTAATAAAAACCCGAAATCCCTTGATAACGATATTCGCGCTCGTCTTGAAAACAAACCGATGCTTGCTCCGCCTGCAATACAGGTTTCAGATTCAGACAACGCCACTACAGCAAAGACGAATGATGCCCGCCTGACAATGATTTTGGGTAATTTAACAGGCATTGCCGATCAGGATATTACAACACGATTGCATAATAACCTTGACAGCACCCTGCTTCGACACGAAATGGCTCATAATAAGTTTCGTGAATTAAGCGACGCCTACGCCTCGTCATTAGATTCTGCGCAAAAAGCTGACGATATCATGCATCAGGCCAACAATAATTACAATGCGGTCGATAAAAAGGTGCAATCGCTGGAGAAAAAAGTCAATACATTGAATCAAGAGCTGTCGCAACTGCAACCTGGCGATCCGCAATATAATAAAGTACTAACGCAAAAAAATGCGGCTGAAAAAACACTCACGCTGTCATTACAAAAAAAATCGTTAGCTGAGAAATCGTTAAATACAGCCATTATGGATGCTGATGCTGCGATCGGCCAAAGTATGGAAATATTTGACGAAATTCAACAGCAAGAACAGATTAATAACTTTACCACTAATATTTGCCTGACCCAGGAAAACCAGAAAAACAGAAATGCGACAGCCACATTTATCCTTTTGATTACCTCAGTAATGGAAGTTATTGGTGATACCAATTGCGACTCTATTAAAAATCAATCTGAGGTAATGAAAGAGATTAACCATGTCAGGGAAAATAAACTCAATGAAACAGCACGTAAATATACCACCACGACTAAAGTTTTAAAAATCGTTAATGAGTGTGTAACTGTAGCTACCATTGCCATGAGCGCAATCTTAATTGTTGTTGGTCTTCTTGCTGCAGTTCCTAGTGGTGGTTCAAGTATTGCGGGTGCACTGGCGCTTATTGGTGGAATAGCGGGCGCAGTAGTATTAGGTGTAGATATCACTTGTCAAATCGCTCTGGGCACCACGGCTACCGGCTGGATTTTAGGGAAAGTTGTAGAAGGTCTTTCGGCTGCTATTAAAACAGTTGATCCCACTCTGCTCGCAATCACCGCGCTTCTGGACGTTATTGGTGTCGATCAAGATACGATTGAACTGGTTAAAAGTATTTACGCAAGTGCAGCCGCTTCTATTGTCATGGCGACAGTAATGATTGGTGCAGCTGTAATATGTTCTGTAGCAATAGGGGCCGTTGTTTCTGCATTATCAAAAACAGCCGCAGAAGAAGTCACCAAAGAAATAACAAGCACTATAAAATCAACCATTGAATCTATTATTAATTCCGTTTCAAAAAATATTATAAAGGTATTAGACAGCGTATGCAGTATGATACAAACATCAGTCGTAGTTTTGAAGTTGATTGCCAAGATAAGCAATGGCCTGGAGAAAATAGGCTTACTTATCTGTGAAACAGCAACATCGATAATGAATTACTGTGTTGCTGAAAACTCTGCCGACATGGCAATTTTACAACAGGACATGAGTAATCTTTCAAAAACGCGTGAACAAATGCTTTCAGTATTGCAAAGGGTGGATAAAACCGTCGAACAAGAGGTAAGCCAGATGGTACGAGTATTACAACACCGAACTGAAGCCTTAAAATTTGCTTCCCATTCTATCGTATAAGAGGATTTTAACATGGCCACCTATGAAATTAAAAATGCGACCAGCACACTTAATATTAACAATCTCGATAAAAAAATCTTTGATAGAGATTATAGCAAAGAAAGCAACATATCAAATGATAATAAAATTGTGCAATACTATAACCTTAAAGATATTAAGCACGACATAATCTCTCAGTTTATAATATTAAAAAATACAGACAGAGAAGTCTGTCCGGAACTAAGAGTAAAACTATTGGATAATCTTAATTACTCAAGGAATACACTAGATAATTCGAAGAGCGACGTTGACAAAGCTACAATTACATCCAGTCAATCAAGCTGTTCTACAGAACAGACCACCATTAAAATATCTAAATTTAATATCCTTGATATGCTAGATAATTTGACCATGCGACAACAGGTTGTAATGGAGGAATTTTTAAGGGTATTCACATCAATGTATAAAGCCTCTGCTATGTCTGAGGCTATTATGAGTAATGTTTTTGAACAACTTGTCCAGTATCAGAGAAAAGAAACCGAACGCGCCACAGCAGCAAGTTCGGTAGGTGTTATTATCGGGTCAGGAGTTGGCGCAGTCGGGGCCACAGCATCTGCCGTAGCAAATTACAGAAGCCATCCCGAAAAGATGGTAACCCTTACACCTGACCAAGAGCATACTATCAATAGAACTGATGATGATGTACAGCGCGCATCAAAAAGGGAAGTTCGAGAGCAACAAGCTTCTCTCAAACAAATAGATGAAAAAATAAAAAATACAACGAAAGATACGAGTCTTAATGAAGAACAAAAAGAAGAGGCGCTGAAATCTTATGATAAAGAAAAAGAAACTACTCTAGAAAAGATTAGAGATACAAACGAGAAAATTAGTACAAAACATAACAATAGGTATAATAAATATTTTACTATAGGTAAAGCAGATGTACTTTCACAGCTTAGCAATGAATCAATTCGAGCAACATCTAGATTTCTAGAAAGCACTACTCATGCAGAAAAAGACATTGTTGAGCAAGCTAAAAATGTTATGCATTCAGTTATGAGTAGCTATCTGGATCAAATTAATCGTGATGTTCAAGGAAGAGATCAGGCACTCAATTTATTACAGCAAATAATACAAACAATTATTGATACTGATAGCGCTATCGTTCAAGGCATTCGCTCATAAATTATTGCAATAATAGTTAATTATATTTAAGGAGGAATGACTCATGATTAATAAAGATAATAATTTAAATATAGATATTCTACGTCAGCAGAATGCAAACATTCCTCTCAAAGAGGCATCCTCGCAAAGTGAGGAGCCTCATCAACTGGTAAACAGCAAAAGCGAGGGAAATTTGCATAACAGCGCCAGTAAGGATAATAATATTGGCGCTATGCTCAAGAAAGATGTTGAGAAACTATCAACTTTGGTCAGTGAACGTAGCCCGCGAAATGAAGAATGGAAATGCCAGCACGACATACAACTTAACTTCGTTAAAAACATGCTCAGAAATTTCCCAACTGAGAACCTGTCAGAGAAAGGATCTGCGCTCTTACACGAAAGTTATTTGCTGATAAAAAACGTTCTGCAGCTTACAGAAAATGTTAATACTATTGACGGAAAATTAAAGGATCCCGCTAAAATATTGACCCTGCATAACTCTGTGAGAAAAACCCTGGCTAACGTTGCTCACAACACAACCGGGCCAGGTGCAATGGCAACGACCAAAGGAACCTTAACTCACGTTATCGCTTCTTTAGATAGTTTTGCGCCTGAAATGAGAAGTTCAGCAACCAGCAGTACTTTAACGGCCAGTAGTTCAAGCGAATTTAAAAGTGATAAATATATATGTAGTGATATTGCTGATTTGATGAGTGTGCTCGGTAGTGACTACCTCGAAATCTATGCAAATAGCGTTGAGATAATGAGCGCATACTGGCAGGACTTCAGTGAACATATCCAAAGCAATATGGGAAAATGGACTCACTCTAATAAAAAAGGCGATGCGATAGTTTTTGATGTCAATGCATTCCAAAAAGCCTTGATGCATTTTTATTATATCGATAAATATCCTAATGGTGATTTTCATTATCATTACAATCCAGACTATGTTTTATACCCTCCGGCACCTGCTGACAAAATTGGTGTTCCACTGGAAGAAGCAGAAAAATGGTGCGCCGCTTTAGGACTTCCGGTTATTCCACCCGACCCAAAACACCGCACACCTTCTCCTATAGTCGAAGTTGAACCGCAAGGTAGCGGTCTGTATATTATTATTCCCAACCCTCAGATTATTGACAGTATGAGCCAGTCTTCAGACTCAATGGTTCACAGGGATGATAAAGGGAAGGAAAAAAATATATCTAAAGAATTCACCGGCTACGAAATAAGCACGGCTGAATACCAGGCATGGTTGGCGGGTTATAATGGCCAGGCAGAAAACATGAAAACCGACGTGCAGGTTATAACGACTAAATACAGTACAGCCAACTCCACCTACGATACAATTATAAAATTATTATCTTCAACCATTACTGCGTTGTTTGATTCAGCGAAAGATTATTTACGTTTCTGATTAAGTAACACCTACAATTATCGTCCACTATCTGGTCCCGTAAAATGGGACCAGCGTTTCATATTATTAAGCATCACCTTTCATTCATTTTTTCATCACAATCTTACAAAATGAGCGTTTTTTGATAGAGCAATTCTGCCAATACTTTATTTTAGACAGATCAAATTAATACTATGAATAGAGAAAATGGAAGGAGCGTTCTATGCAACTGCAACATGGAAAAAATAACACACAACAATATATATTTGGCGACTTTGTATTAAAAAACAATGGAATATTATTATTCAAAAACAAAGAATATCATATTCCCCCGAAAGAACTTGGCGTTATCATTCTATTACTTAATGCTGACGGTGAAATTGTTAGTAAAGAAGAGATTATCGATAAGGTCTGGAGCGCGAGTGTTGCCAGCGATGAATCTTTAACACGGTGTATTTATGCATTACGTAAACTTTTGCATGAGAATAAACAGTGTAAGTATATCGAAACGGTCTATGGTCGTGGATACCGTTTTACTGTCCCCATTGTGATTGTAACCGATAATGAACCGGTAAAGTCGACCACCACTCTTGCCGTTTTTCCCTTTCGTACTGAAGGTTCGATCAATGTTCTAAAACTCCATTACGAACTGGTCCAGGGCCTTTCAAAATATGCTTTTTGTGGTTTAGATATTTTACCCGCTTCGGTAACGAATGAAGCCTGTGATTTCTCCACCATCCATCAGTTTATCAATAAAACAGGTCCAGAATATTATATTATGGGTCAGGTCGTTCACTATGGTAAAAACTGGCGTTTATTTATTGAATTAATCCATGCCAGAACGCATAAATTGATTGATCATCAAAGTATTGATTTCAACCCCGACAATCCCCTTTCCGTGCTATTATCACAAGTAATTAATATTCTTATTGAAAAAATACCCAACATTAATTTTAAATCCATTAATACACAACAAATGCCATCTCTGGATTCTGCTGTTATGTATATGAATGGCAGGATGGAAATGTACCGTTATACACCAGAAAGTTTGAAACGAGCATTAGTAATATTTAGAGATTGTGTGAGTACGCAACCGCAAAATACCTTGCCCTACTGTTGCCTGGCGGAATGCCATATATCATTAGCACTCCTTGGACTCAGTGAACAAAAACAAGCAATAACTACGGCAGTAACCTCTATTGAAAAGGCTCTGGAAATTAACCCTTCAAATTCTCAGGCATTGGGTTTACTGGGTTTAATCAGTGGGCTAAAAGATGAACATTCAGTGTCTAATGTGCTATTTAAACAAGCACATTTACTCAAACCTAATTCGCCAGACGTTTATTATTATCAGTCTCTGCTATGTTTTTTGAATGGTGACCTTGCAAGAGCATTTAATCTAATAGAAAAAAGCATTGCTCTTGAACCCAATAAAATGGGCATAAGCATTCTTAAATTAATTATACTTTATTACACATCCCCCCTCGATAACGCGATATCTTTTGCATTAAATCTTAACAGTCAAAACACCTGTAACAATCCAATTATTATATCTATTCTGGCTATGTTCATGGCACTGAAAGGACATAATGACAAAGCCAAAAGTTTATTGCTTAAACTTGAACCTGAACATGGTCTTGATTACACCTGCGTTAACTCGCTTTATACGAAGTTTCTGATCTATGGCGCATCTATAAAAAATGACATTATGAAGTTACTGGCAAATATTAACACTAACAAAATCAATGGTGTGATTTTGCCGTTAATTTACACTGTTTATGGTAAAAAAGAATATGAAAAGCGCTGGCAACAATTAATTAAAGAGAGTGATTTATGGTCAAATGTGTTGCTTCATGACCCCCGTTTGCTCAGTGTGAAAAATGAATTTAATACTATTGGTGTGATGCGGAGTTCTGCGTAAGAGCGAAGATAAATTGCCCTGCTGATGCAGGGCAATAACATAAATAATATCAGAACGTTTTCATACACAGTGGGGATGAACGTGGCGCAATCGAGAGATGACCATCTCCTGGATAAAATATCATACCGCTGTCGAGCCAATAATGTTCAGCGCGAAATATTCCGTCATACGAAGTCAGATTACCATATTCACCCCATAACGAACCTACTTTTCGCGGGACAGCACCGCTAGTTGAACTCCCAACTAAATCCGTACTAGACGGTAGTATATAACCATTACCAATACAATATGAATTCATCTCACTCCATGATTCCTGAATTATCCCTTGAGGTATAAACCATTTCTGCAGTGAGAATTTATATGTAACTTTATTCCCTTTATTGCTTTTCGGCGTTCCTGTAATAGTAACCTCTTTATTGATAATGAATTCTAAAGTCACCATACCATTACTATCGACCTGAATACCCTGTATGCCACTGGTCCAATTATAATCTGTGTTTTTCATATTGTGGGTTAATATCAGTGTAAATTTAGCACCATCAAACCCTGTTTTGGGAAAACCATCTGCCGCCCTGAATTTTGCACCATTGACACTAAGCGACTCGACTTCCACAAAAGGAAGGATGGTATAAGACGGTTGCCCGCCTACATACCAACCATTAATATGTAGATAAGAGTTTAAGTTTTCTCCTTCTTTGTAAGCCATATAGGTACGCTCATATCTGCCATCACCTACAAATGTCCAACTGGACCAATGTTTCTTTTCCACATTTTGTAAGTACACTGCATCATCTGTCAGCAAATCCAGACCGTCATTCACAGGATTACCAAATTCATCAGATAATAAAACACTAACAGGTATATCCGCCCCAGCTACCACTAAAACTTCGCGTATACGAAGCTGTGAACGAAGCATACTTACTTCACCTCTGTTAATAGTGTAGTTTTTTGAATAATTGGCATCGCTCCAACCAGCCATCTTCAGTTGCGCATTCAAGTTCGCTTCCGCAAAATGCGCCATATACTGTCTTTGATATTGCCCATTGCCGTTGTAAACCCAATTATTGCCTTGAATAGAATCAGCGTTCCTGACTTGTACGTTTTCCTCATTAAGCTGCGCGACACCATCAGTAATAAAGTTACCCTGGGCATCTTTAAGAACAACGGTCACCGTTATGCTATCCCCAGCGATATATTTCGTTTTGTCCGTGACAATCGTGGATTGAGTTTGTGCCGCCGCACCTGGTTGTATTCCGTATAATGAGGACTTAATCTCCGTTGCCCATGTTTTTAATTTCAGACTGGCAACCAGATTTTCCTCGGCAACCCATGCTGTCCAGACAATGGTATATTCACCATTATTCTGCTCGACCCACTGCATAGAATCGGGAGTTGCACCACCTACCGCGAAATTATCGATATAAGACTCGATGACTTCTGATGTCAGCCCTAAAGCAGGGTTACCAAACTCATCCCGCAACGTTATTGTGACAGTTAATGGCTCCCCGGCGATATATGCCGATTTATCTGTCCTGATAGCAGAATTTGCCTGCACCGGAGCACCACTGTGGATGGAATAACTCTCTGATTGTTTACTGCTGCCCCACTCGGGCAACGTCAGCGTCGCGTGGTGAGAGTCTCCCGCCATTTGCGCCGACCATGTAGCAGTATAAACACCGGCAGTTTCAGACCACTCTCCTGAACGTACGGCTCCTTCCACTGTTACGTTATCACCAGACAGTAAGGACTCGCCCCCTTCAACCAGGTTACCGTGCGCATCTTTCAGCGTCACGGCGACGGTTATCGTCTCGCCAGCGGTGTATGCGTTTTTATCCGTGGCGATAGTTGATGTGGCTTGCGCCGGAGAACCGGACTGTATGTCATAGCGATCTGACGTTACACCATCACTCCAGGTCTGCAGTTGCAGGTTAGCGTGCTGATCGGTACCGGCAATCGTCGCCATTCGGGTTGTGGTATACACGCCACCTGATTCAACCCAGCTTCCCGTTTCTGACGGGTCGGTGCCATCCACCGTCAGCACACTATTAGCGGCTAACTGTGAAGCTGCACCGGTTACCAGATTATCGAACGCATCCCGGAGCGTTACCGTGATGGTGATGGTCTCTCCAACCGTGTAGTTAGACTTATTTGTTTCAACGGTTGAAGTGAGCTGCGATGCGTCACCCGGTACAAAGGTGACGTTCTGGCTCAGGCTATGATTGTTGATGGTTGCTGTGACTGCGCTAACTCCCGCCGTCTGACTGGTGACACTGAACTCCACCGTACCGTCCGACTGCGTGGTGACCGTCGGAGTGACCGTTGCGCTGTTGCCTGCCGTCACGCTGACCGTCTGTCCGCCAAGCGCATTGCCGAACGCATCGGTGACCTTCACCTGCAGCGTGTTCGCCATTGCGCCGTCTGCCACTGAGCCGTCCTTAATGACCACCAGATCCGCGATCTTCGCCGTCCTGA
>OIZR01001140.1_pt1 | contig 13562 bp, 9 predicted proteins | sample 1588591 | NCBI WGS metagenome assembly OIZR01 (sample SAMN03283249) | human gut metagenome | biome: human-associated habitat; material: feces | host: Homo sapiens | place: USA | collected 2013 | reverse complement strand
GAAGCCGCAGAGGCTGGGGCCGCAGGAGACTGCCGCCGGGCAGAGGGAGCCTGCGGATGAGAAAGCTCGGAGAGCCGCTGGTGCAGATGGTCGCGCTCGGCGGCGAGCTTGCCGTAGGAGTAGGCCAGCCAGCAGGCTCCGCCCACGAGGGCAAACAGCAGCAGGCTGAACAGATAGACCACGGGGCGCGACACGCTGATGCGGCGGCTGTCGGGCACAGGGGCAGCCGGAGTTGGGCGAGACGGGAGCTCGGAGGAGGGAGGTGGAGGGGCCGAAACAGCGTTTCGGCTTACCCGACTGTCGGAGAAACCGGCAGCTGCCGAGGACACCGAAGAAACGGGAGGGACAGAGGGGGGCTCGGAAGAGACCAAGGGAGAAACGGAAGAAACAGGGGCAGAAGCGGAGGATAAGGGCCGGGGCTCTTGCTCCACGGGGGCTTCTGCCGCCACAGCCGGCTGTGCTTCAACAATCGGGGCAGGCCCTTCTTCAACAATCGGAGCCGGCTCTTCTTCCGTAACCGGGGAAAGAGCCTCCTCTACTATCGGGGCCGGAGCTTCTTCCACGACCTGAATCGGGGCTTCTTCTACACCGGCCTTCGTGGGCTCCTCTGCCTTTTGCGCTTGGTCTTCCATCGGACCGGCCTGCTCGGGAGTATCGGAAGAAGGGGGAGCGTCGTCTCCGATGCTCTCATATTTCCTGTCGACGGCCTCGAAATCGACACCGTCGTTGATCATCACCGTGTCAAACTGGGCAAACGGACGGTTGACAAAATCGCGCAGAGCGTTGTCGGGCGTGAAGTTGATTTTGTTGCGTCCCTCGATGACAATGCGCTCGCCGGTGTTCACATCCACACTCTCACGGTCTTTCACACTGCCCATCTTGAATGTGCCGAAGCTCTTGATCTTGACCAGTTTCTCCTGTTCGAGACCATCGCCCACCACGGCAAACATGAGCCGCACAAAGTTTTCGGCATCGGCCTGCGACATGTTGTGCTTCGACGAAAGCATCCGCGCCAGTTCCGTAATCCCTATCCTATTCATCTTCTTCCCCTCCATTCTTCAGTTTTTCCTTCACCGAGGCCACCGGACGGAAGCTCAACACCAGTTTCGGGGGGACGAGCATACGCTGCTTGGTGGATGGATTGACGAGGATGCGCTCCAGCCTTTTCTTCACTTCGAAAGACCCGAAGCCGGCGATCGACACCGTTTCCGACTCGCCGAGGCGGTCGGTCATTTCGGCCACCACATCATGCACCAGCTTGCGGGTCACCTCTTGAGTGTAACCGCTGCGGCGGGCCAGTTCGTTGATATATTCCTTGTTATTCATCGGCCAACTCTCCATAAAGGTCGAACTCTTCCGAGTCGACGATTTTCACGTTATAGAAACATCCCGTGCGCAAGCGTTTCCGACCGGCCGGAATGAGCACCTCGGGGTCTACCTCCGGCGAACAGAACTCTGTGCGCCCCACATAGTAGTTGCCCTCCTTGCGGTCGATGATGACGGGCATCACCTGTCCCACCTTCCCGGCCTCTATCTCTGCGCTGATCTCCTGCTGCACGGCCATGAGTTCGTCGAACCGCCGTTGCTTCACGTCGGCCGGCACATCGTCTTCATAGTGCTCGGCGCTGTAGGTGCCTTCCTCCTCCGAATAGGCGAAAGCCCCCATGCGCTCGAACCGCGCCTCCCGCACGAAGTCGACCAGCTGGCGGAAGTCGTCTTCCGTCTCGCCGGGGAAACCCACCAGCAGCGTGGTGCGGATGTGTATGCCGGGCACAGCCTCGCGCATCTTCCTGATCAGCTCCATGGTCTCCTGCTTGGTCACGTGGCGGTGCATGCGGCTCAGTATATGGTCGCTGATGTGCTGGAGGGCGATGTCGAGATAGCGGCACACGTTGGGCCGCTCGCGCATCACGTCGAGCAAATCCATGGGAAACTGGTTGGGATAGGCATAGTGCAGGCGAATCCACTTCACGCCGGGGATGTCGGCCATGCGGCTGATGAGTTCGGCGATGTGATGATGGCCGTCGAGGTCGATGCCGTAGTAGGTGAGTTCCTGCGCGATGACTTGAAACTCCTTCACGCCACCGGCCACAAGTTCGCGCACCTCGTCGAGAATCTCATCCATCGGACGGCTCACGTGGCGGCCTGTCATGAGCGGTATGGCACAATAGGCGCAGTGGCGGTCGCACCCCTCGGCTATCTTGAGATAGGCGTAGTGGCGCGGCGTGGTGAGATGCCGGCGGCCGTTGCAAGACGGGAGTTCGGCCTTGCCGAGGTCGGCGAGCAACTGCTTGTAGTTGAACTTGCCGTAAAACTTGTCCACCTCGGGAATCTCCGCCTCCAGTTCGTCCTTGTAGCGTTGCGAGAGGCAGCCCATCACGTAGAGTTTGTTGAGCCGCCCTTCGGTCTTGGCCTGCACAAACTCCAGTATGGTGTTGATGCTCTCCTGCTTGGCCGTCTCGATGAAACCGCAGGTGTTGATCACCGCTATCTCTCCTTGGGGATGGGCGGCATCGTGCACACAGCGGTAGCCGTTGGCCTCAAACTGCTTCATGAGCACCTCGCTGTCCACAAGGTTTTTCGAGCAGCCCATCGTGATAATATCTATCTGGTTTTTCTTCATCACTTATCACCTATCATCTGACACCTACCACCTAATCTTCCTTAAACAGCGAGTCCACAAACTCCCGTTTGTCGAAGAGCTGCAAGTCTTCCATCCCTTCTCCCAGTCCTATATACTTCACGGGCACCTTGAGCTGGTCGCTGATGCCTATCACCACCCCGCCCTTGGCCGTGCCGTCGAGTTTGGTGATGGCCAGCGAAGTGATGTTGGTCACGGCCGAGAACTGCTTGGCCTGCTCAAAGGCATTCTGCCCCGTGCTGCCGTCGAGCACGAGCATCACCTCATCGGGAGCCTCGGGGAGCACTTTCTTCATCACCTCTTTTATTTTCTTGAGCTCGTTCATCAGCCCCACCTTGTTGTGCAACCGGCCGGCGGTGTCGATGAGCACCACGTCGGCCCCGTTGGCCTTGGCACTCTGCAACGTGTCGAAAGCCACCGAAGCCGGGTCGGCCCCCATCTGCTGTTTCACCACCGTCACGCCCACGCGCTCGCCCCAGATGCTGATTTGCTCCACTGCGGCGGCGCGGAAAGTGTCGGCCGCACCGAGAAACACCTTCTTTCCGGCTTTCTTAAACTGGTAGGCCAACTTGCCTATGGTGGTGGTCTTGCCCACCCCGTTCACGCCCACCACGAGTATCACGTAGGGGCGGTGGTCGGCGGGCAAATCCCAGTTGCCATTGTCTTCGGAATTGTTTTCAGACAAGAGGGCGGCGATTTCGTCGCGCAGGATGCCGTTGAGTTCGCCCGTCGACACGTATTTGTCGCGTGCCACGCGCTCCTCGATGCGGCTGATGACTTTCAGCGTGGTGTCTACGCCCACATCCGACGTGACGAGCACCTCCTCCAAGTCGTCGAGCACATCATCGTCTACCTTTGATTTTCCGGCCACCGCACGCGCCAATTTCCCGAATACGCTCTCCTTCGTCTTTTCGAGTCCTTTGTCGAGCGTCTCCTTCTTGTTCTTATTGAATAATCCGAATAATCCCATATTACCTTAAACTATTTTGGGGCAAAGTTAACAAAAAAAAAGCACAAACCGGCTATTACGCCTAAAAAATAGCGCAAGTCAGCCACCCGTCAGCCCTCGGTCCGGCTGCCACCCGGCAAACCGAAACGCCGTGTCTGCCCTCCCCTCTGCCCCCTTCCCTCCTCTCTCAACAGCAACAGTGCTTCCCACTTTTTTCTGAAAAAACAGCGAATATATTTGGCTGTTTTGGAAAAAAGCACTACCTTTGCACTCGCAAATGAGACTTGAGGCTCCGTAGCTCAACTGAATAGAGCATCTGACTACGGATCAGAAGGTTATAGGTTTGAATCCTATCGGAGTCACAACTCGTTCTTGCAAGGCCTCGTGCCCATGGCTTCGTAGCTCAACTGAATAGAGCATCTGACTACGGATCAGAAGGTTCCGGGTTTGAATCCCAGCGAAGTCACAACAAACAGGCTTACACCACTACCCGAGAATTGCGAGCAATTCTCGGGTTTTTTATTGCCGGGGTGGGTCTGTAAATTGTCAAACTATTTATTCGTTTTCGGCCTCTCTGCTTGCGATATTTGCAACGGGGGCGGCCCGCCCGGGGTAAACGCGCGATTTTGGCGGCGTTTACAAAACACTGACTATCAGCCGTTTGAATTTAATTGACACATCTTGGAGGCCGAAAACGGGCCTGAAAGGGCCCAAACGGGCGTGCAAAAGAGCTGCGGGGACATCGCAACGGGGGCCCTTTCAGCCGCCAACTGTGGCTCTTTCGCAAGCGCGGAGAGCCTGAACGGGAAAAACGGGAGGCTTCGTCCGGGATTCAAGGGCTACTTTCCGTTCTGGTTGGAGTATTTTTGCGAAGGTGTTTTTGTCGGAATTATTCGCCACCGTCCGGCATCTTGCGGAGGTGGCAGAGAGCGGCAGGCATTAACGAAGGAGCAAACGGGGGGATGGGGGAAACGCGAAACGCCCCCCTTTTCGCAAAGGAGGGCGTTCATCTCAATAGGTATTAGTCTTTTTAAGGTAAAAAGATTGTATTCAGGATAACAGATGCAAAGATAAAACATTTTGAAAATATGTGCAAATTCTTTTTCATGTTTAAAAACATAAATTAAGAAAAGCCCCATCCTTCCCCCAAAACAGGGCATGGATGGGACTCCTTCAGGGTCGGGGAAAGTCTTCCCGATTTACTTTGCGTAAAGGGCTACGATGGTCTCGTAGAGCTCCTGCTTGCCGGAGGTCTGCTTGGGTTCGCCATTCTCCTTGGCGTAGGCCACGAGCTGTTCGAGGCCGAGCTTGCCCTCTTCAAACTCCTTGCCCTTGCCGGCATCGAAGCTGGCATAGCGTTCTTTGGCCATCTTGGGCAGTTCGCTCTCGGTGAGGATGGCGGCAGCATTTTCGAGTGCGCGGGCCATGGCGTCCATACCGCTGATGTGGGCGATGAAGATGTCCTCGGGATCGGTGGAGTTGCGACGCAGCTTGGCATCGAAGTTGGAGCCGCCGTTGCCCAGTCCGCCGTTGCGGATGACCTGCATCATGGCCTGTGTGAGCTCGTAGTTGTCGATGGGGAACTGGTCGGTGTCCCAACCGTTCTGGGCATCGCCGCGGTTGGCGTCGATCGATCCGAGCATACCGTTGTCAACGGCCACGGCCAGTTCGTGCTCGAAGGTGTGGCCGGCCAGCGTGGCGTGGTTCACTTCGATGTTCACCTTGAAGTCCTTGTCCAGTCCGTGGGCCTTGAGGAATCCGATCACCGTCTCCGTGTCCACGTCATACTGATGCTTGGTGGGCTCCATCGGTTTCGGTTCGATGAGGAACGTGCCGGTGAATCCTTTGCTGCGGGCATAGTCGCGGGCAGCCTTCAGCATCTGTGCCAAGTGCTCCTTTTCGCGCTTCTGGTCGGTGTTGAGCAGGCTCATGTAGCCTTCGCGGCCGCCCCAGAACACGTAGTTGGTGCCGCCGAGCTTGATGGTGGCGTCGATGGCGTTTTTGATTTGCACGGCAGCGCGGGCCACCACGTCGAAGTCGGGATTGGTGGCGGCACCGTTCATGTAACGCTTGTGGCTGAACACGTTGGCCGTGCCCCAAAGCAGCTTCACGCCGGCTTCCTTCATCTTCACCTCGGCATAGTCGGTGATGGCCTTCATGCGGGCCTCATATTCTGCGATGGTGTCGCCCTCGGCCACGAGGTCGATGTCGTGGAAGCAGAAATATTCGATGCCGAGCTTGTTCATGATTTCAAAGCCTGCATCCATCTTGTCTTTGGCGCGCTGCACGGCATCTTCTGCCTTGTCCCACTCGTAGCTGCGGGTGGGGCCGCCAAACTGGTCGCCGGAGGCATCGCCCAGTGTGTGCCACCAGGCCATGGCGAACTTCAACCAGTCTTTCATCTTCTTTCCGCAGACCTCCTTCTCGGGGTCATAGTAGTGGAAAGCCATTGGATTTTTACTTGCTGTTCCTTCGAAAGGAATCTTGCCGATTTGTGGAAAATACTCTTTTGCCATAGTTTTGTAATTATTAGTTTGTGAAAGATTTTTAGAGTCATAAGTGAGGGGTGAGCAGCCGGCACGCCTTTCGCGAGCCGGGAGTCAGGGGGCGGTAGGAAGGGTATGGAGTGCAGAAGCGTCTTGGTGCTCCCTCCCCCGGTCTATTCCCCGAGATGGACGGCCAGTTCCCGCTTCCAGTTGGCGTAGGCGGCGAGATAGGCGGCGCGGTTGGCTTCGTCGGGCTCAATGACATCGAGCCTCTTGAGCGTGGCGAAGGCCTCGTTGTGGTCTTTGTAGATGCCTGCACCGATGCCCGCTCCCTTGGCCGCCCCGGCACTGCCGTCGGTCTCGTAGAGTTCGATGGTGGCTCCGCTCACCCCGGCCAGCGTGTCGCGGAAGAGCGGACTGAGGAACATATTGGCCTTGCCGGCGTGTATCTTCTTGATGTCCATGCCCATCTTCTTCATCACCTCCATGCCGTAGCAGAAGCTGAACACGATGCCCTCTTGGGCGGCGCGCACGAGGTGGGCGCGGTGGTGCTTGTTGAAGTTGAGCCCGTTGACGGAGCAACCGATTTCCTTGTTCTCGAGCACGCGCTCGGCCCCGTTGCCGAAGGGGATGACGGTCACCCCCTCCGCACCGATGGGCACGGTGGCGGCCAGTTCGTTCATCTCGGCATAGCCCATCTCGGGGGCCACATTGCGATGCACCCATGCGTTGAGGATGCCCGTGCCGTTGATGCAGAGCAACACACCGAGGCGGTCGAGCGAGGTGGTGTAGTTGGCATGGGCAAAGGTGTTGACACGGCTCTTGGGGTCGTAGTTGACATCGCCCAACACGCCATACACCACACCCGAAGTGCCGGCCGTGGAAGCTATCTCGCCGGGGTTGAACACATTGAGACTCACGGCATTGTTGGGCTGGTCACCGGCGCGATAGCTGACGGGCGTGCCCTCCTTGAGGCCCAGTTCGTCGGCTGCGGCTTTGCCCACCACGCTCTGCACGGAGAACGTGGGCACCACCTCGGGCAATATGCTCTCGGAGAAGCCGAAGTAGTCGAGCAGAAACTTAGCGGGCTTCTTCGCGGTGAAGTCCCACATCATGCCTTCCGACAGTCCGCTGATGGTGGTCTTCACCTCGCCGCTCAGCTTCATGGCGATATAGTCGCCGGGGAGCATGATCTTGTCGATGCGGTCGAACAGCGCGGGTTCGTTTTCCTTCACCCACGCCAGTTTGGCGGCAGTGAAGTTGCCGGGCGAGTTGAGCAGATTGCGCAGGCAGAGGTCCTCGCCCAATTCCCTGAACGCGCGTTCGCCGTAGGGCACGGCCCGCGAGTCGCACCAGATGATGGATGGACGGAGCACCTGCTGATCCTTGTCCACACACACCAACCCGTGCATCTGGTAGGAGATGCCCACAGCGAGGATATCTTCGCCGCGCGCACCTATCTCGTTCATGATTTTGCGGAGCGAGAGCTTGGCGTTGTCCCACCACATCTGCGGGTCTTGCTCTGCCCAGCCGGCCTTGACGGCCATGATCGGGGCTTCGTGCTCGGGATAGAACGCCGAAGCGGCTATCGCACCACTGTCGACATCGGTGAGCGATGCTTTCACGCTGCTGGAGCCTACGTCGAAGCCCAATAAATATCTTCTTGCCATATTTGTTGTTATTGTTTTATTACCTTTTTATATATAATACGCATGAAAAGGAAAATCCCCCGAGAGAAAAGGTAAAAAAGTAAAGAGGAAAAAAGTAAAAAACGCATCGGGGGGGCAGTAGGGGCAGTGCTTTATGCCTGCCCGCACGCCCGAAGGGCGTATTTTAAAGGTAAAAAGGTAGAAAAAGAAAAAAGGTAAAAAGAAGACCGAAAAGCATAATGCAGGGAAAATTTCCCCCGAATATCCTCTCCGGTCTTCTTTTTACCTTTTTCCTTTTTCTACCTTTTTAAATTAGCATACTTTTTCGAGCTTCTTCATGATGGCAAACATGAAGACGGCCGAGAGCAGGCAGAGCACGATGAACACGCCCCACACCATCCACAATGGCAACGGGCCCCAGAGATAGCCGCCCACGCCCACGAGTTTGTTGCCGATGGCGGTGGCCACAAACCAGCCGCCCATCATCAGACCCTTATACTTGGGAGGGGCCACCTTGGACACAAACGAGATGCCCATCGGACTGAGCAGCAGTTCGCCGAACGTGAGGATGAGATAGGTGCCCACCAGCCAGTTGGGCGAAACAAACGTACCGGCATCACCTGCTGCCTTTTGGGCATCGGGGGTGAGCAGATTCCACGAGGCGAACATCATCACCACGAAGGCTACACCGGCCACCAACATGCCGTAGGCTATCTTGCGGGGGGGCGAAGGTTCCTTGCCCTTGGCGGCCAACTTGCTGAAAATGGCGATGCTCACGGGAGTGAGGGCCACCACATAGAAGGGGTTGAACTGCTGGAAGATAGGTGCGCTCACGGCGATGGAGCCCTCCAACTGCGTGTAGCGGTAGTAGAGGTAGCCCAGCGAGGCCACTATCACAAGGCCGGCAATGCTCTTGGTCTTGGTGGTCTTGCCTTGGAAAAGGGCAAACAGGGCGTAGACGATGAAGATGATGGCCACGAGATTGAACACGCCGAACTCCATGCTCTCAATGCCGGACGACGACCTGTTGACAAACTCGTTGGCGAAATAGGTCAGCGAAAGACCGTTCTGGTGGAAGGCCATCCAGAAGAAGATGACTACGGCAAACACCAGACAGAGGGCCACGATGCGCTCGCGGGTCTCAGCCGGACTGAGCTGCTCCACTTCGGCCTTCTGGTCGCCGGCCTTCTTGGACGCACCCTCGGTGTGCTTGAATGTGCTGCGGAAAGCGTAATAGATGGCTATCGAAAGGATGAGCGACGCGCAAGCCACGGCAAAAGAGAAGTGGTAGGAGTCGTTTTCGGAGTAGCCGATGGTCTGTGCCCACCGCATGATTTCCACGGCAGCCGTAGGCGCGAAGAGGGCCCCGATGTTGATGGCCATATAGAAGATGGAGAATCCGGAATCGCGCTGGCCGGCATACTGCGGGTCGTCGTAGAGATTGCCCACCATCACTTGCAGGTTGCCCTTGAACAGGCCCGTGCCCAAACCGATGAGCAGCAGGGCACCGAGCATCACGATAAGGGCAAATGTGTTGCCGCCCAAGGGAATGGAAAGCAGCAGATAGCCGAAAAACATGACGACGATGCCGATGGTGACCATCTTGCCGAAGCCGAACCGGTCGGCCAGCAGACCGCCTACAAGCGGAAGGAAGTAGACGAGCATGAGGAAGTCACTGTAAATCTCGCCGGCCCATCCGGCATCAAGACCGAAATTGGCACGGAGGAAAAGGGCGAACACGGCTATCATGGTGTAGTAGCCGAAACGTTCGCCGGTGTTGGCCAGTGCCAACGCGTAGAGTCCTTTAGGTTGATTCTCAAACATAGTTTTGGATTGGTTGGTTATTATTTTTATTTAGGAGATTTATTTTAGGAGTTAAGGGAGTTAAGGAGAAGTTCCCTTGAGCGATAGCGAAAAAAAGGGAGTTAAGACAATGGCCTTATTGCCTGTGTCGTGGAAAATATAAGAGTAAGACTGTTGTCTTAACTCCCTTTTTTTCGCTATCGCTCAAGGGAACTTCTCCTTAACTCCCTTAACTCCTAAAATAAATCTCCCTTTAACTCCTAAATAGATCTACTTCACCACTTTCACGCTCTTGCCTCCGGACTTGCGGATGTAGACACGGCCGGGTTGCATGGAGCTTACGCGCTGTCCCTGCAAGTTGTAGAACTCGACAGCCGAAGAAGACTGATTGCCGGTGGTCGTGGCGGTGTTGATGCCGGTGGTGGCCCCGGTGATGTTGAGGGTGTAGCGGGTGGCGGTGAGCAGGTCGTTGGAAGTGACGGTCACGAGGGCCTTCACCCCACCCTCCACGGGCTCTACCTGCGTGTCTACTGTGGCTCCGCGCCCATCGACCTTAGCCACGATGTCGGTAGCGGAGAGCGGGCCGTCGGCTGTGAGGTTGTAGGTGAGCGTAGCGGCATCGAAGCCTTCTACGGGCTTGCCCTTCACGCTGAGTGCCGAGAGACGGGCGTTGTAGACCAGAGCGATGTCGTCCACGTAGAGCTCGTCCGTGCTTCCCTTGCCAGGCTGCGCATTGGTAGAGATCGTGATGAGCAAGGCCTTGGGTTCCACGCCGTTGGCTGCGTAGGTGTCGTAGTCGAACGGAATGGAGAGACGCTGCCATGCGAAGTCCTTGGAAGCTATCCGGTTGTCAGTGGCTTTGGCCACGATGTTGGTGTAGGCCTTGTCTTCGGGGTCTTGATAGCGCGTGCCGTCGGTGAGCACGGCATTGACCGTGGCGTAGGGAGCTTTGGGTTGGGGTGTGCCCTGCTTGAACTTCACCCACACCGTGAGACTGTCGGGACGGCCATTCAACGCGAGATAGAACGGGTCGCCATGAGCATCTTTATCGGTCGAACTGAGGTCGAGCCACGAGTGGTTGGCCGCGTTGGAAGCAGTCATGGAGCCGGTATTGAGCCGACCAGTGGTAATGGTGCCATTGGCCACGAATATGAATATCTTCGTGGAAGTGATTTTCACACTGTGCTTGCCCGTGGACCCGGGGCGCACCACATCGCTGATGAACGTATGGGGATTGTACCCCGCAAGCCACCGCAATGAAGGATCGCCCGATGTGCTCATGAACGAATGCCAGTGGTTGGGCTCGTCGCTCTTAGCCGTATTCTCGCCGGAACCATCAGTGATGGTAGCAGTATGGAAGTCCTCGAAGCCTCCATTCTCGATGTGGTAGCCGCCATTGCCGAACACCACGCGGATGGTCTGGCCGAGCGTAGCCTGCATGTCAATGTCGATCACGGCATAGGCCTTGGGGGCACGCAGTTCGGCCACCATGTTTACGGGTACGGGGCCGAGGCTCGGGCCTATCCATAAGGGCACGCCGGCTTCCGTGCCTTCGGTGATATTGATAGTCTGCGAGGTGCGCAGCGTGGTCACTGCGCCTGCCGTGGTGCCCTTCACGTCTTTAAGCTCAATGTTGCCCACATTCAAGGTCTGTCCGCCCATCTCCAACTTGAAGTTCTTCAGCGTGAGCGTGTAGTCGCCGTTGGCGGTTTGGTCTACAGAGATGGTGGCCTGCTGTTCGGCCACATTGCCGTTGACATCGACGGTCAACCGGTCGGTATAGTCGGCAGCCATGCCTTGCAGGGCGGTGGCAGCCAACCACATAAATGTCAAGATTTTCTTCATATCGTTTTCCTTTTTAGCGTTTTATATGTCTGAAATGATGCTGCTGCAATCGGTATCGGCACCCGTCACTTGAGGTGATAGACAACACCCACGGTGCCGAAGATGGAGTAAAGACGCTGCTCGATGGTCTTGAAGTCGCTGTGGAACACGCTGCTAAGCCCCCAGCTCACGTCGGCCCCCACGGCCCAGCGGCCGCTCCATCGCCAGTCGGCTCCGAGGTCGAGCCCCCATTGCAGGCGGCGCAGGTCGGTGGAGAAGTCGTAAGATCCGCGCTCGTCGGCCCCGCGGCCCAGTTCCACACGCGGCCCGGTGGGGTTGCCCACGCGCAGATAGCCGGCATAGGCCTCTCCGCTGAAACGACGGGAATAGACATAGGTGGCGTAGGGCCCGAAGCGGAGGTCTACATCATTGACCACCCGACAGACGACCTGCACGGGCACGGTGAGTCCCCATTGGCTCACGCGTGTCACCACATTGCCCGTGAACTGCCCTTCGAGAGTTTCCCCGCCGTGGACTATCTGCATGTGGTAGTTCTTCACCTGTGCGTCGGTCTTCATGCCCTTGTTGCCGAAGTGCAGTCCCGTGCGGATGCCCCAGCGGTCGCCGAGCGGCTTCTGGGCCTCGATGCCGATGCTGAAATTGGGGCGCAGCGAGTAGCTGTCGAGCCGGCGTATGGTGGCAGGCAGGCCCACGGGAGCCGTGCCCCCGAGCGAGTAGTCCATGCGGAGATAGTATGAGAGGTCGTCGAGCATCTTCAGGCCTTGCGCCCGGGTCACAGAGACGGGGAGCGCGAGGAGGAGTGCGGGGAGCAGATATTTGATTTTCATTGTTCTTCGGTGCAGATGATTTTTACTTTGTCCACCATGAGCGTGCTGCCGACGGCCCCCTCAAACTTGTCGCCGTCGGCGCTTGAGGAGAAGACGATGGCCAGACTGTAGCCCTGCCGGGCGAGCAGGTCGGCGTCGATGTCGGCCCGATAGTCAAACGCCGCCTCAAAGGCCGTCCACTCGCCGGTGGCAGGCACGGAGACCACGTCGGCCAAGGCCACGATGAGCGGCGAGGTGCGCACGTCGTCGCCGTAGAGCGTCACGGGGTTGCCGGCCTCATCGTGGTTGCGGTAGAGCACGGCATAGACAGCCGCGCGGTCGGTGCGCCCATCCACGGCATTGCCGTTTTTGTCTTGGAATTTCTCGCCGGGACTGTACTTATAATAGCCCGAAAACTTGGTGGGACGCTTGCCGAAAGGCAGTCCGAAGCGCGTGGCGCGAAGGGTGTTGGTGAGTGCCGCAGCCACATCGAAAGTGCCGATGAAGAGGTTGCCGGCTGCCAACCGCTTGTTCACCAGCTGCCCGAAAGGCCCCGTGTCGCGGGTGGTGAGCTTCACGGCCGCCCCGTCGTAGCCCTCCCGGAGGGGCACGGTGGGATAGTCTTCCGGCCGCGCCGAACCCATGCTGATGGCAAAGCCCGGATTGCCCGTGGCCCAGAGGGGCTGCTGCGTGCCGTCGTCGGCCACATGCGTCCACACATAGTATTTCCCGGTGCGCCCTTCGAGGGCGAAATGCTCGAAGTCGTAGTGCAGCGTGTCTTTCACCGTCACCGTCACGGGGTTGAACCCCACCTCGTAGCGGCGCGTCCACCGTCCGTCTTCCGAGGTCACGGTGTAGGTCACGCGCCCGGCGGAAAAGTCGTGCGTGCTGCCCGATGCCGGCACCACCGTGGCTCCGGGGGTGAGGCGGAAGAGCGGGGCGAGGGCGGTCAGACTGGCCGTGCGGCGCACGTTGAAGATGATGGTGCTGTCGGTGTAGGGCACGTTGACGAGCGTGTCGCTGCTGTTGAAAAACAGTTCCTCGGCATGGGGCGTGTGGAGATAGGCGGCCTCAATGTCGCACTCGGCGTTGGGTGCCTCTTCCTTGAAGCACGACGAGCACAGCATCACGCAGCATACTGCCACAAACGCAACTATATAATAATGTGATATTCTCATAATCAGCGACAAAAATACGTTTTTTTTTTAGCATGAGCAAATTTGATTAAGAAAAAAAGAAGGCTAAGAGACCCCCACCCCCCTAAAGGGGGCTTTGCATTCCTGCGAAAAAAGGGGCGCGGAATACGGAAAATTCGCTTAATTTGCACCATTCGCCGACACAAAATCTCAACGGCGAATGAGCCGAATGATACGAATGCTGCGG
>OIZR01001138.1_pt1 | contig 13607 bp, 16 predicted proteins | sample 1588591 | NCBI WGS metagenome assembly OIZR01 (sample SAMN03283249) | human gut metagenome | biome: human-associated habitat; material: feces | host: Homo sapiens | place: USA | collected 2013 | reverse complement strand
GTTGAATGAGCAGATGTTCAGAAACCGGTATCCGGCATATTTTAAGTAAATTTTTGACAGAAAATTTTAGGTTATCGCTGAAAGCCCCGGAAATACGGGCATTTCGCAGGATATGAGAACTCAATTTACTACCAATTTACTACTTTCGGATTGAGCCGCATATATGCTGAACCATACTGCTAATACCCGCCACCCCAAATACGGCACATCATAAATTGAATACGACACCGTAAACGCGGCGTTCCTCTTTCCCGTCATGGGAGAACAGGACGCCGCTTTTTTATGCCCAAATAGAGAAAGGAGGCGACGCCATGCTATTTACTTCCGGCCCTGACCGGGCGTTTGAACGGCTGATGCAGGAAAAGCCCGGTTTCGATCACTACGACGGCGGCGGGGCGGACGCGCCGGAGGATTGCGGCACCTGCCGATTTTACCGCCCGGATTGGAAATATCAATTCTGCCAGTTTGCAGAGTGTCCCTATCAGCCGGGCAAGCTGACCGACTATGCAGCGGTCAAATTCACAGTGAAAGGAGCGAACAACGCTATGGCAGTTTTCCGTGTGGAAAAGAACAAAGGCTATACGGTGATGTCAAATCACCACCTGCGGAATAAGAACCTGACCTTAAAGGCCAAGGGCCTGCTGTCGCAGATGTTGTCCTTGCCGGAGGATTGGGACTATACCCTAAAAGGACTGTCCTATATCAACCGGGAAAGCATCGACGCGATCAGGACAGCGGTATGGGAGCTTGAAAAAGCTGGATATATCCGGCGTGAGCAGGGCCGTGACGCAAAAGGCAAAATGGCCGATATGGTCTATACCATCTACGAACAGCCGGTATTGGAAAACCCGGTATTGGAAAATCCAACATCGGATAACCCGGTGTTGGAAAATCCGACATCGGATAATCCGGCGTCGGAAAATCCAACGCAATTAAATAAAGAAGTACAAAGAACTGACTTATCAAAAAAAGAAAAAATAATTACAGATGGACAAAGTACCCATTCCATTCCTATCCCATCCCCGACCCCTGCCCCTATGGAGGGCGAGGCAGCGGCTACGCCGCCGGAACGGAAAAGGACAGGAAAGGATGAGGCTGTACGGATTTATCGGGAAATCATTTTGGAGAACATCGAGTATGCCTATCTCATTCAGGACAGGAGCATTGACCGTGAACAGCTTGACGAAATCGTAGACCTGATGCTGGAAACCGTCTGCACCGCCCGAAAGACAATCCGTGTCGCCGGGGACGACTACCCTGCCGAGCTGGTGAAATCCAAGTACATGAAGCTGACCGGCGAACATATCCGCTTTGTCCTTGACTGTCTGCGGGAGAACACAACGAAAGTCCGCAATATCAAACAATACCTGCGGGCTATGCTGTTCAACGCCCCCAGCACCATTTCCAACTACTACACGGCCCTTGTCGCGCACGACATGGCACAGCCCGATTGGGGAAAGCCTAAATCCGGCCTGCCGGACTATTCCTGCGGCGAGGGCGAAAGCCTGTAACGAGAAAAGGAGGACGACCCTATGAAGCAGGGCGCATTGATTTTTGACGAGCGAACAGACCGTTACGACATCCGCTTTGATCTGGCCGACTATTACGGCGGCCTGCATTGCGGGGAGTGTTTCGACGTGATGATCGGCGGCAAATGGAGGCCCACCCGCATTGAAATGGCCGAAAACTGGTATCTTGTCGGCATCCGGGCCGACGACCTTTCCGGCCTGCGGGTGCGGATTTGACCTATATCTACCTGCGGCGTCTGGTGGTTCCGCCTTAGACGCCGCTTTTGACTTTCTGACAAGGAGGGATGCGATTGCAGGAAGAAGTTACTCAAAAGACCATTGCCCTGTCCATGAAAACGGGCAAGCTCACGGCTCAAGTGCTGCAAGCGGCGCTGAAAAAGTACCTGCAACACCGGGCCAAGGGCAAAAACACGCTGCACCACGGCCAGCAGAGCCTAAAGCAGCTTAAAAAGCATGGGGCTGATCTCTCCAACATTGAGATCACCGAGGCCAACATTGGAGCGTTCAAGCCATGCGCCAAGAAATACGGCGTGGATTTTACCTTACGAAAAGATAAGACCACCCAGCCGCCCCACTACGTTGTGATTTTCAAGGCCAAGGATGCAGATAACCTTGATCTGGCGTTTCGGGAGTTTACCGCCAAGACGCTTTCCAAGGAGCAGCGGCCCTCTATCCGCAAGGTTTTGTCCGCTGTGAAGCAAAAGGCGGCGGCCCAGACCAAGCAGCGGGCCAAGGAGAAAATCAAGGAAAGGGGGCTGGAACTGTGAAGCCTGACGTAAAGAAATTGCTGATCCTGAACCTCCCGTATCTGATTTTTGTGTACCTGTTTGCGAAATGCGGGGAGGCGTACCGGCTGGCCGCTGGTGCTGACCTGTCGGGGAAGCTCCTGCATTTTGCGGATGGTTTTGCGGCGGCTTTTGCCAACCCGCTGCCAAGCCTGCACCTGTTTGACCTGTGTATCGGTATCGCCGGTGCCGTGATCGTGCGGCTGGTGGTGTACTGCAAGAGCAAGAACGTGAAGAAATACCGCAAAGGCATGGAGTATGGCAGCGCCCGCTGGGGGACGGCCAAAGACATAGCGCCTTACATCGACCCCAAGTTTGAAAATAATATCCTGCTCACCCAAACGGAACGGCTTACCATGACCGGCAGGCCCAAAGACCCCAAGACAGCGCGGAATAAAAACGTGCTGGTGATCGGTGGCAGCGGTTCAGGGAAAACGAGATTTTTCGTGAAACCCAACCTGATGCAATGCTTTCCGACCACGGACTATCCGACTTCGTTTGTGGTGACAGATCCGAAGGGTTACAATAATATAGGACAGAGAAAAAGTCACACGGTAAGACGAAAATCTTCTGCCATGTGGCTTTTTCTGTACCCTATATGAATTTCCAGAAAGGAGGAAGCCAATGGAAACCAAGAAAACCAAGTACACAGCCCTCTATGAGCGATTGAGCCGTGACGATGAAATGCAGGGCGAATCCAACAGCATTACCAACCAGAAGAAATATCTGGAAGAGTATGCACGGTCACAGGGATTTAAGAATATCCGCCATTTCACGGACGATGGTTATAGTGGCGTTGATTTCAACCGCCCCGGCTTTCAAGCTCTGATTGCCGCAATCGAAGCAGGAGAAGTCGATGTTGTCTGCGTAAAGGATATGTCGAGGTTTGGGCGTAATTATCTGAAAGTCGGCTTTTACACGGAAATCATGTTCCCCGAAAAAGGTGTCCGATTTATCGCCATCAACAACGGCGTGGATAGTGCCAATCCAAGCGAGAATGACTTCACTCCGTTTTTGAACATTATGAACGAGTGGTACGCAAAGGACACAAGCAACAAAATCCGTGCTATCTTCCGTTCAAGGATGCAGGACGGAAAACGATGTAGCGGTGCTATCCCTTATGGCTATAAGCGTGACCCGGAGGACAAGAACCATCTGCTGATTGACGAGGAAGCCGCAAAGGTAGTCCGCAGGATATTCCAGATGATAATTGACGGTATGGGGACAAAGGCGATTGCAAATAAGCTGTCCGAGGAAAAGGTGCTGATACCGTCTGCTTATCTGGAACAGTCCGAGCATGGGCAGAGCCGAAACCACAGCTACCATGACCCCTACCGTTGGAACTGTACCGCAGTTGCCTACATTCTTGAAAAGCAGGAATATATGGGGCATACCGTGTTGGGCAAGACCATCTGCGAGAACTTCAAGACCAAGAAGCGAAGAAAAGCTACTCCCGATGAACTTATTATCTTCGAGAATACCCATGAAGCCATTGTCGATGAAGAAACATGGCATCTGGCACAGAAGCTCCGCAGGAAAACAAAGCGAACTCTGGCAAATGGGACTTACTCCCACCGCCTATCTGGACTGCTTTACTGTTCGGACTGCGGAAAACGCCTGTCCTATGCAAGCCCACATTCACAGCACAGAGCAGACGGAAAAACCTACGATGCAGACAGTAACTTCCGCTGTCCCACCTACAAATCCATGTACGGCGAGTGTACGATGCACTTTATCAAGGCATCCACTCTGGACAGTCTGGTTGATGAAGCTATTCGCAAGGTTGCCGCCTATGTGCTGAAAGATGAACAGGCATTTTTACAGCAAGTCAAAGAGCTTACAAGTGCCAGTCAAGCAGTTATCCAGACCGACAGCAAAAAGGAGCTTGTGACCGCAAAAAAGCGTATTGCAGAACTGGATAATTTCATCAAGAAACTCTATGAGGGCAACGCATCCGGCAAGATACCCGACAGACAGTTTGAAAAGCTCATGGCTCAGTATGATACCGAGCAACAAGAACTTGAAGCAAGGGTCGCTGAAATCGAAACGAAGATCAGCGAACTCCGGCAAGAGGAAGAAAGCGGAGAAATGTTTGTCAGACTGGTAAAGAGATACCGTGACTTTACGGAAATCACGCAGACCATGCTCAATGAGTTTATTGACAAAATCGTTATCTTTGAAGCCACAGGAGGCAGAACGGTCAACCGTAGCCAGAGGATTGATATTTACTTCAATTTCATCGGTCAGTTTGTGGTGGAAGATACCGAAGAAGAAATCCTGTCACAGCAGGAGGAAGAAAAGCGTCTGGCAGAACTCAAAGAGCAGGAACGCAAAGACCGCAGAAATGAGACTGTCCGCAGATACAGACAGCGTAAAAAAGAGAAGCAAGCCGCAGAAGCGGAAGCTGAAAAATCCCGTTGTGCGTAATCATCAAAATATATTTTCAAGGAGGAAAACACTATGGAACTCAACTTTATCAAATGCGGAGACTACTATGTACCCGACATCAAGCTGAAAGAAACGAATATCCGTCTCGGAAAATGGGGGCGAATGAGAAAGGAGTATCTGCGACTGGCACAGCCCATCACTTTCTCCGAAATGGTACTGTCCGAAACGCTCTATGAGCATTGTGCGGAGATTGAGGAAGCCGCCAAGAAGCGACTGGAAATCATCATTCCGCAGCTTGCAAAGGCATACGGCGTGACGGAGCAGTTGAAAGCCGAAAACCAAATCGAATGGGTTCGCCAGATGAACGCTTGCGTTGCACAGGCAGAGGAAACCATCAAGGGCGAATTGATTTACTGCTGAGAAAGGAGTTGAATTTATGATTTTAGAAGCGTTGTTCAATGGCGAAATTTACGCAAGCGAGAATGTTGTACCGAAGTCCGACAAGGTCCGTGAAGCCACCGGGGAGATTGCCAGAATCATGTCTTTCTTCGAGGACAAGCTGAGCAAAGAGGACTACGCCTTGCTTGAAAAGCTCTGCGACAGTCACGCAGACGAGGGCAACATGACGAATGAAGTTCAATTCAAGTATGGCTTCACAATGGGCGTTCTGATGATGTGCGAAATCTTCCACAGCCCATTCTTCCCTCATACCGATTAAAGGAAAAATACTGGATGATTTATCAAGTCCAGACCTAACAATTTCATATCGTAAGCAAAGCGACAGGTATTTCCTTGTGAAGTCTCTGTCGCTTTTCATTTTCACAATTTCAAGGAGGATTTATCTATGAGAATGTCTATGAACGAAAAGAAAGCCCTTTATGCCTTTGGCTGTCCGAACCGTGAAGCCACCGTTGAACGCTTGCGTTTCGTGGCTGCACTTGCTCCCGATCCTGCGGCAAAGAAGCTGTTCTATATGCTATCCCTCAAGTTGGACGATGAAAGCTGCGACAAGTGGTATCGCTGTTTCTTCTACAACATGAGACTGGAAGTGGAACACTTCGCCCATCACAAGTACCATTCCGGCAATCAGTCGATTTCTATTAGGGAGAGATTGCATGAGTAAGCTGACGAAGTACGAAAAGGAAACCATCGTCCTGTTTAACGAGGGCGAGGACACAGCACACATCCAGACCTACAACGCCGGACTGAGGAACAGACTGGCGGCATTCTCCAAGAAGTACCCCGACCTCTGCCGACTGGATAAGACCTACGAGCAAGGCGGCGTGTCCTATATTCTGGACAAATCCCGACTGTCCATCCGTCTGCAACCGCCGTACAGCGAGGAACGCAGACGAAAAGCAAGCGAGAACGCCAAGCAAAACGGTTTCGCCAGTCAGACGGAATAATGTAGCGTTTAGGGTTGATATGCGGTCAAAATGTCGGGTCTGCATCCGATGTTTTGACCGCAACTACATAAGGGAATACAAGGTATCGAATATGTCCAGTTTGTAAAAAAACAAGCAACAAGCTCCTAATTTTTCTTCAAACCTATTGCTTTTATTCGCCCCGTGGAATATAATAAACAATGTATTACTATGTTTTGAGGTGAGAGAATGGAGTTTATGACAGCAAGCCAAGCAGCTAAATTGTGGAACATATCGCAAAGACGAGTTCAAGTTCTTTGCTCTGAGGGGCGTATTCCCGGAGTTTTCAAGCTCGGTGATGCTTGGGCAATTCCTGCCAACTCTTCAAAGCCATGTGATTCAAGATTAAAGCATACGAAAAAGGAGCAACCAGAGAATGAATGTAATTGATTTGTTCTGCGGCTGTGGAGGATTTTCCAAAGGCTTTGAGCAAGCTGGCTTTGACGTTCGCCTCGGCATTGACATCTGGCAAGATGCCGTAACGACATACAAAGCTAATTTTCCCCATGCCGCAACGATTGTTGGAGATATATCCACTTTAACAGGCGAGGACTTATTGGCAGCTGCCGGAATGTCCGCAAATGAAGTTGATGTTATTATCGGCGGTCCACCCTGCCAGGGCTTTTCGCTGTCTGGCAAAAGAATGTTGGATGACCCGAGAAACATCTTATATAAATCTTTTGTCAGAATGGTCGAAACCATTCAGCCGAAAGCATTTGTCATGGAGAATGTTCCGGGATTGGTAAGATTGTTCAATGGACAAGTAAAGGAACAAGTCATTGAGGATTTTACTAACATCGGATACAAGGTTGAAATGCGACAGTTGACTGCAAGTGACTTTGGTGTACCGCAAGCAAGAACAAGAGTGTTCTTCGTAGGTATCAACAAAAATAAAATCAAAAATCCTACTTATAGCTTTCCGGCTGAAACCCATGGAGCTAACAAAAAGCCTTATGTGACTTGCAAAGATGCTTTATCCGATTTGGATTTCATAGGAGATACTCGCTTGCTTGCTGATGAAGCCGAGTACGAACTACCTGCAATGAGTGAGTATCAGAAATTTATGAGAAAAAATTCTGATAAACTTTTGAATCATGTTACTACTATTCACACAGAGAAAACCAGAAGCATTATTGCAATGGTTCCCGATGGTGGAAACTATAAAGACTTGCCGCAAGAACTTTGGTCAACACGAAAGGTAAATATTGCATGGACACGTATGGACAGCAAGAAGCCTTGCTTCACTATTGATACGGGGCATAATCATCATTTTCACTACACCGCCAATCGTGTACCGACTGTTCGTGAATCGGCTCGCATTCAGTCATTCCCGGATGACTTTAGATTTATTGGCATCAAGACAAGCCAGTTAAAGCAAGTTGGAAACGCAGTCCCTCCGCTTCTGGCACAAGCTGTTGCTGAAAGTATTATTACCGCATTGGAGGTGCAGAAAGATGTATGACCATACTCGACAATATCGTTGTACCATAATCCGAGGAAAATCACAGAAAGAAATGGATGATTTTCTTCCTGCGTACGCTAAGGTTATTGATGAAATCTGCCCTTGTGATGCTTCGGATTTTGAGACACTCTTTAACAATGCTTTTATGCGTTATCTTCCAGAATCTGAGCGTATCAAGAAAACGCTTGATAACCATAGAACAGAAATATCCGGCAAATTGTTCGGTATGTATTTCTTTTCCGAGGACGGAAAGGTTTATGAATCGGAAAGAACGCAAAAATTCCTTGAAGATAATGACCAGCCTGCTTTTTTTAAGGATATTTGCTACAAGATGCAGTTTCCTAATGGTTCGCAAAAGACAAGCCCAACTGTGATGGAGCGAGTAGCTGACGGAATATGTGTCCGACCTAATGCGTTTCTCTTGAAGTTGCTGTTGATTGCTCGCACAGCGAAAGTTGATATAACAAAGAAAGAGGTTGGCTACTATGTTCTGAACTCTTTGGATGTCTTGCAAGGTAAAGCAAATCCTTATGAGGTTTTGGAAGCCATCACACAGGATCAGAAAGCCGGTATCGAAAGAACTATTTACGTTCCGGGCAAACAAAGCTCTTATAATTGGCAACATATAAATGAGCAGATGAACTATCTGGAACTTGCAAATCTGATTCGTTTTACAGATGATAAGCGAGTTGTGCTTAATCCGAATGAAATGCCGACCATTGAACTGTTTGCTGCCGATTGGGACAAGAAGCCTGCGTTTGATGTTTATAGCTATGACTTGACAACCATCGAAAACCGAAAGCTGTTTCAGTATGAGTGGGATGCTTACTTTGCACGAATTTCTCCTTGTGCAAATCAGTTTGCTACTTCCGCTGCTTCGTTGGTTGTTGATGTGCAAGAACCCGAAAAGCCTACCGCTACTCCTGCCCATGCAACTAATCTTACTGAATTTGGTGACGAGGGCGAACAGATTGTTTATGAATATGAGAAGAAGCGTGTTGCATCTTTCAATCAGAGATTGGCAAACAAAGTTCTTTCTCTTGGAAAAACACGAGGTTTGGGTTACGATATTCAGTCCGTCATTGCAGAACCGGGCGATATGGCAGAGTTCGTGAAATATATTGAAGTTAAGTCCACTAAGCGACTGACTTGCCCTGACATTAACGACGACCTTTGGATTGATACTCTGAACATTACTCGAAATGAATGGGTTGCGGCACAACAACACAGAGATTTCTATTCAATTTTCCGTGTGTACTTCACTCGTGACGGCATCTCAATGTTTGTTCTGAAGAATCCTATGCAGAAGTACCAAGAGGGCAAACTTCAAGCAACGCCTATGACATACAGAGTTGACTTCTCTAATGTTGCCGTTGATGCAGTGATTACCGGACTGCAAAGGGAGGGCGCATAAATGTACAATGTTGTATCCCTGTTCTGCGGTTGTGGTGGTGTTGATTTAGGAACTGTTGGAGGGTTCACATTCAACAAAAAGGAATATGCAAAACATCCATGTAAACTGGTTTATGCTTGCGACATTGACCAAAAAGCAGTTGATTCGCACAAACTGAACTTTGATGCAGAAAATGCGGTGTGTGCTGATATTTGCGAAGTGAAAGCCGAAGATATTCCAGAATGCGATATTCTTACTGGTGGTTTTCCTTGTCAGTCGTTTAGTACAGTCAATCCCACTAAAGACCCATTTGATGATAGAGCAAATCTGTATAAACAGATGGTTCGCATTGTACAAGCGAAGCAACCAAAGGTATTTGTTGCAGAAAATGTTAAAGGTATGATGACGCTTCATAAAGGAGCAATCTTCAAGCGTGTTATTTCTGCTTTTGAAGAAGCAGGATATAAAACATTTCATTCGCTATTAAATGCTGCTGATTATGGCGTTCCTCAAAAGCGTGAAAGAGTTATCATTGTTGGAATAAGAAATGATATTTGGGAACAGCGAGGAGATTTTGTTTTCCCTGCAAAAACTCACGAAGGAAACTGGACACCCCTTTCCGTTGCTGTTCCAGAATTGGCTATCGAAGACAAGAAATATTATTTCTCCGAAAGAGCCGTTCAAGGAATGAAGAACGCAAAAAACAATATGAAGCGAGGACTTGCTCAAAATCTGGACGAGCCGTGTCTTACAGTTACAAGCCATTTAGCAAAAGTCAGTCTCAACTCACGAGACCCGGTTCTGCTTGTTGACCCTGCAAAGGAATTATACAGAAGATTTACTCCGTTGGAAGCTGCACGCATCCAATCATTCCCAGATGATTTCAAATTTGCAGGAACTGAAACAACAGCATACAGACAGATTGGCAATGCTATTCCTCCTGTTATGTTCTGGCATATCACAGATGAAATAATTAAATATCTCGAAAAATAAATAATGACTAAGCCAAAGGCGATCAACCGTAAAAAGTTGGTCGCTTTTGTTTTACTCATTATTGCGAAAGGAGTTGACCCGATGCCCAATGAGAAATTGGAAAAGCTGAAACACGAACAGTATGTTGCGGAGCGAAAGCTGACCGCAGCCCAGCACAAGGAGAAGCGACTGGAAAGCGAAATCAAGCGACTAACCCGAAGTGAGAGAACCCACCGCCTTTGTACTCGTGCCGGAATGTTGGAAACCTTTTTGCGTGAGCCGACCATTCTGACAGACGATGATGTGATGGAGCTTTTGACTTTCATCTTCCACAGTGAAGCGGTTCAAAAGAAGCTGAATATGCTGATTGAGAACCGAAAGGAAACGGAGCAACCGAACGGGAGCTAAAAACCCTGTTGAGAAACAGGGCGCAATTATACACCACCTAAAGATGGTGATTGCGTTCTGCCGAAAGCCCCTTGCAGGGAGCTTGATGATTTCCGCAAAAGTCCTTTGCTCCAATCATCCAGAGGAAGCTACACTTCCCCTGCGCTGTCTTGCGACAGCTACCCCTTTGTGGACTTGCCGCCGATGAACGATTGCAAGCAATCATTCACCGTCAGCAAGTTTATATTTTCACCCCGACCGTGCTGAAAAGTAACGGTCATTTTTTATTGCACCGAGAAAGGAGGTTCAAACAAAATGCCAGTACCCCATCTGAACATACGAATTGTTCAGAGAAGCAAGGGAAATTCCGCAGTTGCCGGAGCTGCCTACCAAGCCGGAGAAAAACTGTTTTCCGAGTACGACCAGAAGCACAAAGACCACCGCAGAAAACAGCATGAGGTTGTTTACACGGAAATCATGTTGCCGACCAATGCCCCACCCGAATATGCAGACCGAGCAACACTCTGGAACTCTGCCGAGGAAGTGGAGAAGCAATGGAACTCACAGCTTGCAAGGCGTTTCGTTGTTGCCCTGCCCAGAGAAGTGTCGCTTGAAATGTGTCCGCAGATGATGCAGGAATACTGTCGAGAGCATTTTGTGTCAAAGGGAATGTGTTGTGATTTTGCAATCCACGACCCCGACCCACCGGGACACAATCCCCATTGCCACATCATGCTGACCATGCGAGCCATTGACGAAAACGGAAAGTGGATGCCCAAGAGCCGAAAGGTTTATGACCTTGACGAGAACGGCGAGCGTATCAAGCTCCCGTCCGGCAGATGGAAAAGCCACAAGGAAGATACTGTTGACTGGAACGAACAGTATCACGCCGAGGAATGGCGTCACGGATGGGAAGTCATTCAGAATAAATATCTGGAGCTTGCCGGAAGTGCCGAGCGTGTGGATATGCGTTCCTACGAAAGACAGGGGCTTGATATTATCCCGACTGTCCACATGGGAGCCGCCGTGTCTGCTCTGGAACGCAAGGGCATTGAAACCAACATCGGCAACCTCAACCGAGATATTAAAGCTGCTAACCGCATGATGAACGCTATCCGTAGCACCATCAAAAATCTGCGAAGCTGGATTGCGGATATTGTGTCTGCGACAAAAGAAGTCATTGAAGAAGCACAGACAGAAAAGAAAAATGCTTCTCCCGACCTCTCCACTCTGCTCCGTGATTATATGAATCTGCGAAAAGCGGAGCGAAGCGAGTGGTCGAGGTACGGACAGCAGAAAGGCACAGCCGATGATTTGAAAGCAGTCTCCAAAGCTCTGATCTATTTGAAAGAACATGAGCTTTTCACTCTGGAAGATTTGGACACTGCCCTGCAAGGCGTGAATGAGAAAGCTCAGACAATCAATGCCGATATGAAGAAAGCATCTGCCCGAATGAAAGTAATTACCGGCATACAGAACGCCGTGGCAGATTGCCAGACCCACAAGGCAGTCCATGACAAGTATATCAAAATTGGTTGGAAAGTCCGACAGGCGGCTTACGCAGAAAGTCACAAGGACGAACTGGACATCTACAACAAAGCGTTCCGTTATCTCAAAAAGCAGGGCGTTGATTTAAATGTAAATCTGGATGCTCTGCAAGCCGAGTATGACAAGCTGCAAGCAACCCATACCGAGCTTGCCGGACAACTTGCCACCGTCAAAGAGGAATTACAGCCGATGAAAGATATTCGCTACTGGGTCGGCAAAGTCCTCACGCCGGAACAGGCAGAGGTTGAGAAAAAGCCCGAACCGAAGCACTCCCTCAAAGAACGCTTGCAGTATGAGCAGTCAGAAAGCAAAAAGAAGCAGGAGCAGAAAGCTCCGCAGCACAAAAAACAGAATATGGAACTCTAACAGGCACTTGCCGTTTTCTCTTGTGAAAATGTCGAGTGCCTTTTTTGTTTCCCGAAAGGATGATGCAATGAATGTATTTGAAGCAGTAAAAGGCAAAGTTACCACCCGACAGGCGGCAGAGATGTACGGCATCCGTGTCAACCGTCACGGCATGGCAGTCTGCCCATTCCACAATGACAAAAATCCGAGCATGAAAGTGGATATGCGTTTCCATTGTTTCGCTTGCCAAGCGGACGGAGATACGGTTGATTTTGTTTCCAGACTGTACGGCTTGCCGAGCAAGGAAGCCGCCATGAAATTAGCTGATGATTTTGGTATCTGCTATGACAGCAGACAGAAGCCATCCGTCAGACCCAAGATAAGAGAACCTACCCCACAGCAGAGATACCAACAGGAAGAAAACCGATGCTATAAGGTGCTGACCGATTACTTCCACTCTCTCCGAGCGTGGAAACAGCAGTACGCACCGAAACAGCCGGAGGATGAATGGCATCCCCTGTTCGTGGAAGCCCTGCAAAGAGAAAGCTATATCGAATATCTGCTTGATATTCTCTTGTACGGCACTCCCGAGGAAAAGAAAGCTCTGGTTGCCGAGCAAAGAAAAGAGGTGATGAAACTTGAACAGCGATTTGCAGAACCCACAGCCGACCATGACCGTGGAAGAAGTCAGAGGAAGTCTGGACTTGACCGATAGCGGAGCTATCAAGAACAGCATAAGGAACTGTCTGACAGTATTTCAGAATGACCCATATCTGCAAGGTGCTGTCAGGTACAACATTCTCACAGAGCGCATCGACATTGTGAAGCCCCTTTGGTGGAGCAAGCAGACAGCGACACTCAATGACACAGATCTGAATTATCTGATGCTCTATCTGGAAGATAAATATTCTTTGACGAGCGAGAAGAAAATCCAGAAAGCTATCTCCATTGTCGCTGACTGCGATAAGTACCACCCCATCCGTGACTATCTGAACAGTCTGGAATGGGACGGCACAGAACGCATCCGCTACGCTCTGACCCGTTTCCTCGGTGCGGAGGACAGCGAGTACACTTATCAATGCTTGCGACTGTTCATGTTGGGAGCTATCAGCAGAGTGTTCAAGCCTGGATGTAAATTTGAAGTCATGCTCTGTCTCGTTGGTGGGCAAGGTGCAGGAAAGTCCACTTTCTTCCGACTGCTTGCAGTCAAAGACGAATGGTTTTCCGATGACTTAAAGAAGATTGATGATGACAATGTTTACCGCAAGATGCAGGGGCATTGGATAATCGAAATGTCGGAAATGATTGCCACAGCCAACGCCAAGAGCATTGAGGATATTAAGTCCTTTATCAGCAGGGCGAAAGAAACCTATA
>OIZR01001137.1_pt1 | contig 13624 bp, 13 predicted proteins | sample 1588591 | NCBI WGS metagenome assembly OIZR01 (sample SAMN03283249) | human gut metagenome | biome: human-associated habitat; material: feces | host: Homo sapiens | place: USA | collected 2013 | reverse complement strand
AGAGAGCGCCTGCAAAAAACGCTCCCGGGTAATGCCGTACTCCTGAAATAATTTCTTCATGGAAGGACTGGGATGATTTAGCAGTGACAAAAACAAATGTTCCACTGAAACGTACTCGTCTCCCATTGCCTTTGCCTCATCTTCTGCGCTGACCAGCGCTTTGTTCAGATACTGGCCGATATAGGGCTGTCCTCCTGATACCTTCACCCGCCCGTTGAGCGCCTGCTCCGTCCGGTTCAGAAAATGCTCCTTCTGTATCTCCATCTTCTCGATCAGTTTCAGAATCAGACTGTCCTCCTGATGGAGCAGAGCATAGAGAAGATGTTCCTGCTCAATTTCCTGATTTCCAAACTCATAAGCGGTTTTCTCCAGATCCTGAACCGCCTGAATCGATTTCTGCGTAAATTTACTGATATTCATATACAATCCCCCTTTCCGTGAGAATCATCTGTTTTCTTTGTTCTAGCGTCACTATAACACCTTTTGTTAGCCACGTCAAGAGGCGAGTGCTAATTTTTGAAACATTTTTTTATCCGCATCTTTTAATGATCCCCCACATGATATACTTTCGCTTTGTCCGAAATCAAAAAACGATCATGGAATACAAAAGAAATTGCACCGTTTTTAATTTCCAAGATTTCGTCAGCTTCTTCTGCCAAATGCTTACTGTGTGTAACAACAATAACACATTTTCCTAATTCATGTGCAGTCTTTTTCAGCAAAGTAATGATTTCATCAGCGGTAGTTTCATCAAGATTTCCCGTGGGTTCATCTGCCAAAAGTACATGAGCGTCGCTGGCTAAAGCTCTTGCAATCGCCACACGCTGCTGTTGTCCGCCAGATAGCTGCAGTACATTTCTCTGCCAGTATTCTTTGCCAATACCGACTTCTTCCAATAATTTTTCAGCATTTCCACTACCGCCTAATTTGACATTTTCAACCGTTGTCAAATAATCAATCAGATTATAATTTTGAAATACCAATGAGATATTATGCTTTCTGTGGTAATTCAGCCCCTTTTTTGTAATGTCCTCGCCATTGCAAAGGACAGTCCCTTTTACTGGTGTATCTAAGCCTGCTAAGAGTGATAAGAGCGTTGTTTTTCCTGCACCACTCGGGCCGACAATGGTATAGAAGATACCTTCCTCGAAAGTAGCAGATACATGATTCAAAATGGTTTTATCTTTTTTTGTTTTGTAAGCGTAGCTTACATTCTTTACTTCTAACATTTTCGTCGTCCTCCTAACTCATTTCCGATAAAATATCTTTCGGGTTTCTCTTTAGTATTACAATTCCAGATACCAGAACAGAAGCCGTTATCAACACAAGAACACTTACACCGTCCAACAGATACATTTCTGGCGTAACCTCTACGCTGATACTCTGCACGTCCTGCTTTGGTGCAACGTATTCTGTGGATACTTTTCCCTCGTTCTTCTTTTCTTCCTCCTGCATTTGCTGAACCTGCTGTGATACCAGATAATTTGCAGTTACTTTGGAAACGGCAGGAGCGGCAGCAAAGGATAACATAAGGGAAAGAACCGCAATCATAATCGCTTCGCTCCAAATTTGTCCGATAATTCTAAATTTCGGAACACCGAGAGATAAGAAAATACCGACTTCCTGCACCCGATTTTTCAGCCAGAACAAAAATACGAAAACAAGGATAACGAAACTTGCAACAGAGATTACCAATATCATCATTTCGCTTACTTTTGCTAAATCATTGAAGTTTGAGGACATGGTTTCAGAATTTCCGTTATTGTCAATCAAATCATACTGCTCCCAGTTGATGTCTACTTTTTGCAGATTTTCTTTTACTTCGTCGTAAGCTTCCACATCTTCTACTTTGAAATAGGCTCTTTCATATAATGGACTTGTTTCACCCTCTGCCTTTTCTGGAAATCTCAAATCTGTAAATATCACATTTTCCGAACGGTAAGTATCTCCCTGCATAAGTGGGGACATCTTTTGATCCACTTGATAAATTCCAACAATCTCGGCTTCTGATACCTTTGAATTTTCAGTATCGTGGTAATCATTAAAAGAAATCTTATCGCCGATTTTCAGATTATTTTGTTTTGCCAGTTCTTCTGAAATGACGCACCTATCTTTATCCTCTGAGGTTATCATTCGTCCCTCTTTGATATGCAGGTTTCCAGATAAAACATTTCTGTCAAGTTTCATATCTTTGTTTCCAATTAAGCTTACACCTCCCTCATCTACACTTTGGTCTACATCTTTATCTTCAATTCTTTGGAAATTTACAGGGTTTACAGGAGTTGTTGCTGTTGTAATATTGTAATCAGCAATTCCTTTTGTTTTTGCCAGTTTCTCAATGTCTTTTATATCTAAGCTTTCAAATTCATTTGTTGCCCAGCCTGTCCAAGTTTCCACACCATTGATAATCTCTTTTTTCTGATGATAGCCACCAAAACTGCCTTCCTTATTACCAATCTTTTCTGAGTATTCACGAAGTCGTTTTGTTCGGTACTCTGCATTTCTTTCTAAAAGAAAGCCTGCACCTATGGCTTGTCTGGTTTTATCCTGCACCTCAATACTGGCATTTTTGCTCGCAACACCTGCAAGAAGCAGGGTACTGATTGCAAAAACAATCAACAACAAGAGAATACTTTTTACGGGCTTTCTGAACACAGAACGCCTTGCCAATCCAAAAAAATTCATGTACTATCCCTCCATTTTCGCTAATATATCTTTCGGGTTTGCTCGTAATATGGGAAGAATGGAGCAACACAATGCTACCAAAATAACTGCACCGCCTAAAAGGAACAACATTCCAATATCTTGTATCTGCAAAACCACTTTCAGATTTTGTGTTACTGTTTCCGAACCAGTAATGACGTTTTGCAAAACACCAGAGAGCAATTTACCAATCGCTGTTGCTCCTAAAACCGAAAGCGTAAATACACTCCCTGCTTCTAATAAAGTTTGCAGGAAAATTTCAATTTTTGTCTTACCGAGGCTCATAAAGATTGCCACCTCTTTTTTCCTTGTCCGCATCCACATACATAACAGCAGGGAAACAACGACAGTACCAGTTACTAATGTAAGTACTAGCATAAGATTTGCCACCTTACTGATTTGCTCTAATGGGGCAGACATCTGTTGATAAAGGGTATCTGAGGTACTAAGTTCTACATCATTTCCGAATATTTTTTGCAGGCTGGTTTCCAACACATCTAATTTTTCTGGTCTTTTTGAATAAACGCAGAGTTTTTCAAATTCAGCTTCTTTGAACAATTCTTTATAAGTACTGTTGTCAATAAAGATTTGATTTTCTATTCGATTGACTGCGGTAGTTTCTGACGGCTGGTCTTTTTCCGCATTTCCTGCGGATTTGAAAATTCCAATAATCTGAACAGATACTTTTGTTCCGTTTTCTGTACTTAGTTCAATCGTATCTCCAACCTTTAGTTCATTCTGATTTGCAAGGTTCGTATTGATAACAGCACCTTTTTTCTCGTGTTTGATATAATCGCCAGAAGATAAGCGGTACTGCATTTCTGAAAAAGGGCTGTCCTTTTCCAAATCATCATAGGAAAGCAGTGCTATTTTCAAATTTTCCTCTTTGGTAGAAGTATTGAGCGTAACGGGAGAAAAATCATTCGGAAATACCTCTTGTCTGCCGATACGGTTGATAGCTGAAACATCTTCCAACGGTTCAATCTTGTTTACTTCATTCTCGGTTATCTTGCTGTCCTTACTTGTAATTTCAGCTACAATCTTAGAGTTTGTCTTTTCCTGCATGGCTTGTTTGGACTCATTTGTAGTCCTTAAAATCATGCTTGTACCTAAAATCATACTGTTTACAAGTATCAAAACAATCAACAGAAGAATGGTTTTTCCTTTTTTTCGCTGTAAATAGCGAAAACCAAGTTGATAAAACTTCATACTTCACACCTCTATTCCCAACGGGCTATGACAACCTTTGTTGCATTGAAATGAAGTGTGTCTTCAAACTCTCCATAAAGATATACATTTGATTGTTTCTTTACATCGGATATAGAACCCGTTGTTACATTCCTAACACCAGACTGTGCATTTACTATGGCAATGACAAATTCACAATCTGGGTTATAGGTTACAGAAACAGCATTGTCTTTATTTTCCATTCCCGGTGCTTCTATTTTTATCCCAGCTCCACCCTCAATATCTTTTGCTTGATTTACCAAGCAACCATTGTCTGTAAATTCCAAAACAGCTCCTTGCATTTTTGCTGACTCTAATATGTCGTTTCCTTTATTTTCTGAAGAACCCTTTGCATTTTCTTCATTCGTATTAGAATTGACAATAGGATTAGACGTATCTGGTTTTTCATCTGGACTTGCACCACACCCCGTCAATGCACAGATACATAATCCAACTGCTATGAATTTACTGATGTTTGTTTTTTTCATTTTTGTATTCCACCTTTCTTGTTCGATATGCCCCTATTGTAAAAGCAAACCATTCTAAAAATCCTGTAAAAAAGTAAGAAAATCATCATCATTTTTTAGAGGATTTTTACAGACTTTTCTGTTATACTGTCTATAATTTATATAGAAAAGGATTGATACATTATGAAGATACTTCTTCTGGAAGATGATTTAGAATTATGTAAAAATATAAAAATTTCGCTGGAAAAAGAAAACTATATGGTTGATTGTTGCAATGACGGGGAAACCGCTATGCTGTATGCCTTAAATACCGACTATGCTTATGACCTCGCCATTGTAGACCGTATGCTACCGATTATTGACGGTTTGACAATCATAAAATCTATGCGTAGAAAAGGAATATCTATTCCTATCCTTATCATTACTGCCATGAGTACCCTTGACAATCGGGTTGAGGGTTTAGACGGCGGTGCTGATGATTACTTAGTAAAGCCGTTTCATATCAAAGAATTGCTTGCAAGAGTTCGAGCATTGACAAGGCGACCTGCCAATATCCAGTTATCGTCTAAATTACAATATGGAGATTTAACTTTCGATAAAGACAGCCGAACCTTATCTACACCCGTCAATTCTATTTTATTAACTTCAAAGGAAACCGAATTGACTTTTGTATTTCTGCAAAACCCAGAAACACTATTTTCCCGTGAACAGCTTATCCTTAAAATCTGGGGCAGTTCTTCTGAGGTGGAAACTGGAAATGTAGACAGTTACATTTCTTTTCTGCGAAAACGCCTAAAAGAATTAAAAAGTTCATGTAAAATAACAACGGTCTACGGTGCAGGGTACAAACTGGAGAAAGAAACATGTTAAATAATTTATACCGAAAACTTCATATTCTGTTTGCAAGTTCTGTTATGCTGATTATTACCCTTGTGATTTCCTTTGTCGTTGCGAACACAGTTCATACAGAGAAAATCAACGAAAGCACCTTGTTTCAAAGACTAACAACCTTACTGATTTATCAAGTGGAAAGTGCTTCTTCGGATATGGATAAATCACTCAAAGCCTACGAAGAAAGTTATCATATTTTTTCTTTGATTAGCGATACAAAAGGGAATACCATTTATCAGAGCGATTTCCCATTTCCAACTTCTGCGGATAATCTGTTGCATGATGTAGAAAAGCAGATTTCTACACAGCCATTATCACAAACAGAAAGCAACACGACTTCACAAGGCGGTTTTTTGGAAATAAGAGGAACACATCACGATATTTATTTTGTTATTCCTGCTACAATTAGGACAGCAAATGATACCGTGTATCATGCAACCTTTTTTTATCAGACAGCCAGTTTGGCGGATATTTTACAAAAGACATTGCCTATATATCTTCTTATCTGGTTTTTGGCTTGTATCGTTGTTATCGTACTAACCCGTTATCTTCTGAAAAAGTCGTTTGCTCCAACGGAACGAATACTGCAAAGCCAAAAAGATTTTGTTGCAACAGCGTCCCATGAATTAAAATCTCCACTTGCTGTTATGATTTCCAACACGGATATGCTTCTTGATAATGTTTCCTTAAACGAGCAGGCAAAGCAAGCCATACAGACCATAGATTTTGAATGTATGCGGTTATCCCGTTTAGTCAAAGATATGTTGCTTTTGGCTTCTTCCGACGCTAAAACATGGACATTGCATAAAAGCACAATCAATATAGATACCTTGCTCATTACGTTATATGAAACCTACGAACCCGTCTGCATGAAGCAGAATTTAGAACTAAAACTGCATTTATCCGAGGAAAGTTATCCTGCCATGTTTACCGACAAAGACCGATTATTTCAAATCTTGTGTGTCTTTATGGATAATGCCATTCAACATTCCAAGAATAATTCTTTGATAGAGATAGAAGTAATCGCCACCGAAAAGAATATTGCTTTTTCAGTGGCAGACCACGGACAAGGCATTTCAGATGAAGATAAGCAGTATATTTTTGACCGCTTTTATAGTGGCGACAAGTCCCATACGAACAAATCAAATTTTGGACTGGGACTAAGTATCGCCAAAGAATTAACCCAAATGCTGAACGGCACAATAACTGTCAATGACACTGCTGGTGGCGGTGCTGCCTTTACTGTTAAATTTCCTCTGAAATAGAAAAAGGCTTGCAGATCATACATGATGTATGGAGCAAGCCTTTTTCTATTCCCAAAATACTTTCTGAAAATTCTTTTTAATATGTATTTATGATTTGCAATGTACCTCGTTTTAACTGATAAACTACGTCAGCACGTTTCGCAACTTCATTAGAATGTGTAACAATAACCGCACATTTATTCAGATGATGTACACTTTCTTCTAAAATTCTCATAACCGACATTGCCGTATCTTCATCAAGATTTCCCGTAGGCTCGTCTGCCAAAATAATAGGTACTTCGCTGGCTAATGCTCTTGCAATCGCTACACGTTGCTGTTGTCCGCCAGAAAGCTGTAACACATTTCGTTTCATTTCTTCTTTTGTCAATCCCATTTTTTCTAAAATCGGTTCGGGTGGCAATTTGCTTGTCAACTTCACATTTTCCAATGGTGTCATATAGTCAATCAGATTATATGCTTGAAAAATAAAAGAAACGTGATTACGACGATGATTTTCCAGTCCCTTTTCTGCAATATCTTTTCCATTAAATAAAATCTTACCTTTTGAAGCACGATCCAGTCCACCGAGCAAAGAAAGCAATGTCGTTTTCCCACAACCAGATGCTCCCAAAATGACATATATCTTTCCTAGTTCCATTTGAGCATTGATACCATTTAGTATATTTTTCTTGTTATCATAAGAATATTTTAAATCTTGTATTTCCAAAACTCTCATAGTGTCTCCTTTCATTAACTCATTTTTGTCAATATTTCACGAGGTTTTAATCGCATGATTGAAATTGAAGATAGGCTTGCTGAAATAACAACCATTCCAATCCCAAAAACAAATAACATAAGCATTTCTTCTGATTGAATTTGAATGTCTAAATCTGGTACATTTTGTAAATAGCTTCCTGCTTGATCCGCAACAACAGTAGCCGGAAAGTAGGAAAGCAAAAACGCAATGACAGCAATAAGAAGTACCTCTGTGATATACTGACTGATAATTGATATTTTCCTAATTCCAATGGAGAGCAAAATTCCCGTTTCGTGAATACGAGTTCTTGACCACATTGTTAAAATAAGAGAAAGAATCATAACACTTGCAATGAAAATGATAACTAAAAATGTGGATACAAGATTAGAAATCTGCTGTAATGAGGTGGTTGCCTTATCATAGTTTTCATTATTTGCTATGATAGAAAAACCTTTCCAATCAACCGTCTTTATGTCTTTTATGGTAGAAATAATTTTCTGCATACTTTGAGGGTCAGAAATAGAAACTGTCATTTCATTAAAACCTTGAATAGCTGGACTGTTTTCCAAAGCAATGAGTGTAGCTAAATCAGCAATCATTAAATTCTGAATTTTGTCATAAGAAGTAACTTGTTCATTGATACTTTCCGTTTCATTTTGCTGAAACAAACCGACAATTTCTAGGTCAATTCCTTTATCTGTTTTAAGAATATCTCCCACTTGTACTTGATTTTTTACAGCTAAATCTTTGCTTAATATCACTTTGCCTTTATCTTGTGGGGTAATATGCCTGCCCTCAACTAAATTTATCTGTTTAGAAGTAAAATGTTTATTTTCTTCGCTTTTCCAAACACCTAAAATCTTAGTCGTATTCCTAAATTCTTCTTCTATCGGTATGTTTCCCTTAAAGAAATCAATCGTAGAAAATGCTGTAAGTGTTTCTGTTGTTGCACTACAATACTGTACGCCTTTTATTTTACTTATTTCTTCAATCAAGTCTGGAGTAATTTGCTGGGTAGAATACATAATTGTACCACCATCTACCGCTTCTACATTCAAATAAGGGTTAGCTTCCGAATAATCATATCCGATTGTAAATTCTCCCCCTAAACTTTTGCGTAAATTATCTTGTGCTAATGACGAAGCCTTATCAATAGCCAACGCACTTAAAACAAATACTGCAATAAGAAAAAGAATACAAAATAGCAAAAAACTTTTTCCTTTTTTTCTGGTGGTATATAGCCAGCCACGCTTTATACAATTCATAAAAATGCCTCCTAATTTCATAATATCTGTTGCAACAACTATAAAATAACATCTCAATATGGAAGCAATATGAAATTTCAGATAAAATCAAAAAAAACCTCCCACGATGAGAGGTTTCTAAAAATACAATGTAAAACACATACCTTGTAAAGCGTTCATTTGCTTAAATGTATATGTCAGATTTAATGACTTTGCTATCATATCAACGATATATAAACCAAGACCATTTCCACCGTCTTTTCTATTTCTGGCAAAATCTGGACGGTAAAATGGTTCAAACAAATGCGGAATTATACTCTCTGGAATAGGTGTACATTCATTTTTAACCATAATTTTGTTTTTTTCCAAAACTACCGAAACACTATGTCCCAATTCCGTATAAGAAACAGCATTTGATAATACATTTGAGAGTAGTTTCTCCATGTGCTTTTTTGAAGTATTTACAAGGCAAGTATCTTGAACAGTTACTTGAAAATCAATTCCTTTTGACTGTGAAATTAGTTGGTATGGTTCACAAATTTTATTTAGAATTTCCGCTAAATTAAATTCTTCGGTTTTTTCACTTCCAGCTAAAAAGTCTAATCGGGAAGTATCTAAAATTTCTTTAATCATGTGAGAAAGTCTATCTGCGATTTCTTTACACTCCAACAAATAAACATCTTTATTTTTATATTTTCCAACTCCCAAAATCATATTTTCTAAAATCGCATTTAAAGCAGTTACGGGAGTTTTCAATTCATGTGAAGCAGAACGCAGAAAATCAACTTTTAATTGTTCGGCTTCATTACTCTTTATCTTTTCATCTTCTAAACTGTTAATAGTCGTGATTAGATTTTCATATAATGTATTTATATTTGTAGCTAATACGCCTATTTCATCATGCGAATAAACAGGACATGATACCTCTTTCTTTAATTTTGCCATTTTCTCTGTCGTATCAGAAATTTCTTTAATCGGAGTTGTAATTACTCTTGAAAATAAAAAAGAGCAAATGAAAGCGATTATTATGCTAAGTATAAAAGAAAACGGAAATGCCCGTAAAATTGCTTCAGAAACAAACCGCTCTGTATTTAGAGCATTTTCAATGATAACTCCACTTTCTGATATGCTGTTTATACTTGACAACATTTGCGGAGCAAAAATATAAATCATGATATGTGCAATCATTATGATAAATAGCATTACAGAAAATGTATAAAGAAAAATTTTAGGGAATAATTTCAATTTTTTCATAATCATATCATTTCCTCATATTTGTAGCCTACGCCTTTTACGGTAACAATATTGTCTATATCAAGTTTTTTTCTTAGGTTCTTAATATAAGTATCAATTATTCTGTCTGCAATAGGATAGCCGTACCCCCATAAATCATCAATAATCTGATTTCTCGTCAATACCAGCCCTTTATGTTCCACAAGCAATTTTAACAAATCAAATTCTTTTGGAGTGAGTTCTATTTTCTCGTTATCTTTTCCCTTTGCAGTATATCCAGCAAAATCTACCACAATATCATTTAGCTGTAATTGTTTCACATCACAGTTTTTTCCACTACGACGCAATAACGCTTTTACTCTCTTTTCAAGCAAAATCATGGAAAATGGTTTTGTAATATAGTCGTCTGCTTCTGCGTCAAAACAAGAAGCTTGTGTATGCTCATTTTCGATTGCTGTTAATACAAGAACGGGAATAGAACTGATTTCCCGAATTTCTTTCAATACACGAATCCCGTCTTTTTTAGGCAGCATAATATCCAATATTACTAAGTCCATATGATTTTCTTGTAACGTAATTACTGCCTGCATTCCATCAAAAACTGATAACGTATTATGTCCGACCATTTTCATATATTCGCAGATTGCTTCATTTGTATTGTAATCATCTTCAACTACTAATAAATTCGCCATATTCTCACCTCAACATATATTATACGAAACGAATGTGGAATAAATATGGAATTTGCTCCTATTTATATTTTCTAATTTTTCATAAAATGAAAAGCCCGCGCAAAACATATCGTCTGTACGAGCTTTTAAAGCTGTTCTGTATTCAATTTTGTGCAAAATCTGACTCCGTTTTGCAATGCCAGACATTCTCACCGAATCCGCTCCAGAAGCACCTCGATCTTTCCTCCGCAGACCATTCCCTCTTCCTCCCCGGCCTGGGCAGTCAGTTCCACTTCCATAAGACGGGCCTGTCCCTCCCCGCTGCGCAGCATGGAAAGCGCCGTGCGGATCACCTCCGCCTCCATACATCCTCCGCCGATCGTACCGCTGATCCTTCCATCCGGAAAAATGACCATCTTCGTGCCGGCTGCCCGGGGTGCAGACCCTTTCCTGTCCACGATCACGGCCAGGATCTTTTCTCCCGGCTCTTTTAAGTTTTCCACAAGGCGGGGATCGTATCCTCCCCTTTTCCCCTTTTTATTCTTTTCTTCCACAATCTCAGCCAGAATCGAAAGTGCGATTTCCTCCGGCGTCTCTGCCCCGATTTTAAGTCCTATGGGACTGTGAAGGCCACTCAGCCGGGCTTCCGAAACTCCTTCTGCCCGAAGACTTTCCCTCACTGCGGCTGCCCGCCTTCTGCTTCCCATCATGCCCACATAAGCATACTGTTTTTTCAGTATCTCCTTCAGGCAGATCTGATCATATCGATGTCCCCGGGTTACAACCACAAAAGATACGCCCTCTCCCCCCGGCATCTGCTCCAGCGATTCCGCAAAAGGAGCACAGATCACCAGATCGGCTCCGGCTTCCCTGGCCTGGTCTGCAAAGGAAGGCCTGTCTTCCAGCACCGTCACAGAGAAGCCCAGAAGCTTTGCCATGCGGATCACAGCAAGGGAAACATGTCCTGCTCCGCAGAGAATGATTTTGTCTGCCTGCAGAATGCAGTCACAGAAAACCTGTATTCCCCCGATCTTTTCTTTTCCAAAAGAAAAAGGCGGACAAAGCTCCTCCCTGTGGCGTGAGAAAAATCCGTCTCTGTGGGACATCCATAAAATTTTTCCCCCTTCCAGAAGACATTTTTCCCCCAGACTTTCTCCCTCCAGAACCGTCAGAACCATCCTCGCTTCTCCGCCGCTCTCTTCCGCTGCCCTTTCATAAAAATTCAACCTTCTCATCCTCCTATCTGAGCCATTGTGTGACGCTCCAGCTTCTCTCCCCCGGCGCAGGAAAACTGATGCCCCTCCGGTTTCTGCCGAACCGCCTCCTCCACCGCCCTGCAGATCTCCTCCTCTTTTGCGCCGGATCTGAGGCGCACGCCCAGATCAACCCCCTGCTCATATTGAAGGCAGGTCTTTAAAAATCCCCGGGATGTGAGGCGCAGCCGATTACAGGAGCTGCAGAATTTATGCGTCACTGCGCTGATAAATCCCACCTTTCCGGAAAATCCCGGAAAATCATAATAATGGCCGGGACCATTTCCCATTTCTCCTGCAAACGTACGGGCATTTCCATAGCGGGCCTGTAAAAGTTCCAGCATGGACTCTTCTCCCACTTTCTCGTAATTTCGCCCCTCCCCGATGGGCATCATCTCGATATACCGCACCGCCACCGGATAGTTTCGGGCCAGCCCGGCCACTTCCTCCGCCTTCTGCCCCGGAATCCGCGCCGGCACACAGTTCACCTTCAGCGGAATTTTCCCTCCCTCCAGGATCCGTTGAAATCCTTCCATCACTCTGGCAAATCCCCTCCTCCGGGTAATCGCAAAAAAAACTTCCGGATCCAGCGTATCCAGACTTAAATTGATCCCGTCAATTCCGGCCTCCTCCAGGGCATCTGCCTTCTCCGCCAGCAAAATTCCATTGGTAGTCAGCGTCACCTGGGAAATTCCGGAAATCTGTTTCAGTTCCCCGGCCAGGTTCTCAATCCCGGGATAAAGCAGCGGTTCTCCGCCGGTCAGTTTGATTTTCTCAATCCCCATGCCGGCCAGCAGACGGACAAGGGCGAGGATCTCCCCGCTTTCCAGCTCCCTCTCTTCCTGTCCCTCCGGCCTTTCTGCCAAAGTTCCCCCGCCTTTTTCCTCCGGCATGCAGTAAACACAGCGAAGATTGCACCGGTCAGTCACGGAAATCCTGAGATAATCGATCCTTCTTCCAAAACCGTCAATCATAGCTGAAATCTCCGCTCTTTCCCCCGGTTTTTCGTACAAGATGAATGTCGGTAATCTCCATCCTCCTGTCAATCGCCTTACACATATCATAGATCGTAAGGAGCGCTGTCGTCACGGCGGTGAGCGCCTCCATTTCCACACCGGTCTTCTCCTCCACCTTTACCGTGGAAAACGCCCGGATCTCCAGCTTCTCTTCCTCCACTTCAAAATCCACGGAACATTTCCGGATGCACAGAGGATGGCACATGGGAATCAGCGACCAGGTCTGTTTGGCCGCCATAATCCCGGCCACCTGTGCCACCCCCAGCACATCTCCTTTTTTTACTTCTCTGCGGCGCACCGCGTCCATCACTTCCCGGTTTACCCGGATCGTTCCGGACGCGCACGCAGTCCGGGCGGTAACTTCTTTCGCCGTCACGTCTACCATCACTGCGTTTCCATCCCTGTCAAAATGACTCCACTCTGCCATATTTCTCCCTCCTTCTCAGACGCTTTTTCCAAAACTGCACGCCGGATAATGGCACACCTCACAGCCCAGGCAGAGCCCCCCGTGCCCCAGGCGGATCAGGTCTTCTCTCTCCACGCAGACACCTGCAGCTGCCCGCGGAAGAATCAGATCAAAAATAGTGGTTTCAGCGTACATAACACAGCCAGGCAGTCCCAGCACCGGCGTTCCGTCCTCAAAATACGCCAGGCAGAACATAGCGCCCGGAAGCACCGGAGCGCCGTAGGAAATCACCCTGGCGCCGGTGTCCCGGATCGCGCCCGGCGTCCGGTCATCGGGATCTACACTCATCCCTCCCGTAGTCAGAATGAGATCGCACCCCTTCTCCTTCATTTCCAGAATTGCCTCTGTGATGCGCTCTTTGTCATCCCCCAGGATCACATGCTCTGTCGTCTCAATCCCGTAATCCGCCAGCTTGTTCTTCACCACCGGTGTAAACGTATCTTCAATTCTCC
>OIZR01001134.1_pt1 | contig 13671 bp, 8 predicted proteins | sample 1588591 | NCBI WGS metagenome assembly OIZR01 (sample SAMN03283249) | human gut metagenome | biome: human-associated habitat; material: feces | host: Homo sapiens | place: USA | collected 2013 | reverse complement strand
CTTCGCATTCCAGAGGGCGACTCAAGGCGTGATAGCGCGGCGCGGTTAACCCTGCGGCGATAAACTCCGCCCGCTTGCTGGCGATAGCCGCATCATTTTCCGGGTGCACGGTGGTCAGCGCGCCGGATTCATGCAGACGGCGTAATGCCTGCAAAACCTCGTCATCGTTGAGTTTGTATTGATAGGTTAAATAGAGTTTAAAACTGCTCAACCCTTCCTCGACCATCATAGGGATTTCGTCGAGGATGGCGTGATTAATGTGCTGGATCACACCATGAAAGCTGTAGTCGATGACCGCCTTATGGGCGGCATAGCCACGATAAACCTCCAGTTGATGGCGTAACCGACAGCCGTTTGGGCCAAATCCCATATGGTCAATAATGGTTGTTGTACCGCCACACGCAGCTGCGCGGGTACCGGTAAAAAAATCATCACAACTGCGCGCGATGCCGACATCAATATTGAAATGCGTATGGACATCCACGCCGCCAGGGAAAACGTAACAGCCAGTGGCATCAATTTCTTCATACGGGAGCTGCGGCGAAATATTGTTGCCCAACTGGCGAACAATCCCGCTTTCAATCAGCAAATCCTGTTTGGCTTGTCCATCTGCGTTAACGACAGTGCCGTTTTTGATCAATACGCGCATAGCAAACTCCAAAAACCCTCCGGCGAACCGGAGGGGAATAAGTGAAGAGTAATTATTCGGTTGCCAGCCAGCTTAACGGGATTGCAGCGTACATCGCGGCACAGGTCACCAGGTGAGATTTCCAGGTTTTTTCGTTAGGTGCATGCGCTTCAGGTTCTTTACCCGGGCCAAAGCCGATCACCGGAATGCCGTGACGGCCCATGATAGATACGCCGTTAGTTGAGAAGGTCCACTTATCAACAACCGGCGCTTTGCCAAACAGCCCTTCGTAGGCATTCACCAGTGCTTTAACGGTGAAGTGATCTTCTTCCACTTTCCAGGTCGGGAAGTAGCATTCGGTTGGGTAAACCAGGCCAGTCCAGGACGGACGGTCGTAGTTGTACATAGAAACAACCGCGTTAGCTTTCTGTACTGCAGGCAGGGCGCGGATTTCGTCCAGCGCGCCTTCCCAGGTTTCGCCCCAGGTCAGACGGCGGTCAATAGAGACGGCGCAGCTATCTGCTACAGCGCAACGGCTTGGGGATGTGAAGAAGATTTCAGAAACGGTGAGGGTGCCTTTGCCGAGGAATTCGTCATAACCCAGACGTTGGGAGAGTTCTTGTAATTCGCCAAGAATCGGACCCATTTTGAAAATGGCGTTGTCACCGCGTTCTGGCGCAGAACCGTGGCAGCTAACACCCTGAACATCAATACGAATTTCCATACGACCGCGCTGACCACGGTATACCTGGCAGTCGGTTGGTTCGGTACTGACCACAAATTCCGGGCGAATGCCGGATTGTTCAATAATGTACTGCCAGCACAGACCGTCGCAGTCTTCTTCCTGCACAGTACCGGTAACCAGCAGGGTATATTCATCTTCCAGACCGAGGTCTTTAATGATTTTACCGGCATAAACCATAGATGCCATGCCGCCTTCCTGGTCGGAAGTACCGCGACCACCGATCAGCTCATCAGTTTCCATGCCTTCGTACGGATCGAAGTCCCAGTTTTTGATGTTGCCAATGCCGACGGTATCGATATGAGCGTCCATTGCCACCAGACGCGGGCCGTGGCCGATATAACCGAGAACGTTGCCCATCGGGTCGATTTCAACTTTATCGAAGCCGACTTTTTCCATCTCTTCTTTAATACGATGTACTACGCGTTTCTCGTCGCAGCTTTCACTGGGAATAGCAACCATGTCGCGCAGGAAGCGAGTCATATCCGCCTGGTAATCTTTTGCTTTTTCAAGAATCAGTTTGAATGGAATATTCTTAGCCATTATTTTTCTCCAGATTTTTTACTCCCCGTTTTGCAGGGAGCAGTTCCAATAGGGTGATTAAGGTGCTACAGCGTGTTTGCCTTCCCAGACAACTTCGCGGTAGTGCTTCACGTCGGTGTCGCCTTCGGTGCTGATAACCAGCACCACGGCATCTTTGTTCAGCGCCAGTTTTTCCATCAGGCTTTGACGTTGCGGGTGATAATGAACCGCCGCGAGAACGCCCAAACCGACAGCGCCGGATTCACCGGAGATAATGCGCGGGTCGTTGCCGTACGGATTACCCAGCACGCGCATACCTAATGCGGCAACGCTGTCCTGGCAGGAGATGAATTGGGTGGCGCAGTTACGTAGGATTTCCCAGCCCAGCGGGTTAGGTTCGCCACAGGCCAGGCCCGCCATGATGGTGGCCATATCACCGCCAACGTTGACGATGTCGCCTTTGACGCCGGAGCGATAAATACAGTCAGCTTTGTCAGGTTCAACAATAATGCTGTGCAGATTTTGCGGGCTATAGACGTCGACCAGATAACCCAGCACACCACCGGCCATTGCTCCGACACCGGCTTGCAGCAGAACGTGCGTCGGGGTTACGCCCATTTCACGCATTTGCTCGACGGCTTCATCTGCCAGGGTTGCGTAGCCTTGCATGATCCAGGTTGGGATTTTGGTGTAACCTTCCCATGCCGTGTCCTGTACCACTTCCCAGCCGTGCTGCTGCGCGTGTTGCATGGTCAGGCGAACGGTATCGTCATAGTTCATATCCGTGACGATGCACTCGGCACCGAGGTTCAGAATGGCGTCAACGCGTTCCTGAGCAGAACCTTTCGGCATGTAAATCACCGCATTCTGTCCGAGTTGCTGCGCTGCCCACGCCACACCGCGCCCGTGGTTGCCGTCGGTGGTGGTCGCGAAAGTCATTTTTTCGCCGATGGCATTTTTCAGGTGCTCAAATGACAGCGTTTCGATATCAAGATGATATTTTTCACACAATAATTGAGCGATAGCGTACGCACCGCCGAGCATTTTGAAGGCGTTCAGACCGAATCGTTTTGATTCGTCTTTGACAAGAATTTTCTTCACACCAAAAAGGTTTGCGAGATCGTCCAGCGCACAAAGCGGTGTTGGGCGATAACCAGCTATTTTCTGGTGGAACTGGCGCGCCAGTTTGGCCTGGCTTTGCGAAAAGAGCGGTGATGTTTCGCCGTTGAAAAATTTGTTATCGGCGATATCAATCTTCAATGAGAAAACGGACATATCCTATCCTTTTGGCCTCTGGAAATAGAGGGCCGACCAGCTGATCGGCCCGAGGGGTTATTTCACGCGTTCTTGCGCTTCTTTCAGCAGTTGCTCGAGCAGTGCACCTGGTTTGGCGTATTTACGGGACAGGATCATCGCGGCGATGATATAAGGCTTCCAGCTGGCTTCTTTGTAGGTAGCGATACGGTATTTTTCGAATACGCCTTCAGTCACTTCACCTTCTTTACAGGATACGCCGCTGATATCAGCTGGCAGGCAGTGCATGTACAGGGCTTCGCCATCACGGGTCAGTTCCATCATCTCTTCAGTACAATGCCAGTCTTTGTGTTGCGCGTTCTGTGCCAGACACTGTTTTTCCAGTGCTTTTAAGCCTTCGTGATCGTTCGCACGCAGCAATTCAGTACGCTCTTCCATCACTTTGTAAGGTGCCCATGACTTCGGATAAACGATGTCTGCGTCTTTGAAGGCTTCTTCCATGCTGGTGACCTGACGGAAGCTACCGCCGGAGGCTTTAGCATTGTTTTTAGCGACTTCAACGACATCCGGGATCAGGTCGTAGCCTTCCGGATGGGCCAGGGTGACATCCATACCGAAGCGAGTCATCAGACCGATGATGCCTTGTGGTACAGAGAGCGGTTTGCCATAGCTTGGGGAGTAGGCCCAGGTCATGGCGATTTTTTTACCTTTCAGGTTTTCCAGTGAACCAAAGTGTTCACGTAACCATGCCAGGTCAGCCATTGACTGAGTCGGGTGGTCAATATCGCATTGCAGGTTCACTAAAGCCGGACGTTGCGGCAGCACACCCTGCTTGTAACCGTCATCAAGTGCAGCGCCAACTTCACGCATATAGGCGTTGCCTGCGCCCAGATACATATCGTCGCGAATACCAATAGCGTCGGCGCAGAAGGAGATCATATTGGCGGTTTCACGCACGGTTTCGCCGTGAGCGATTTGTGATTTGCCTTCGTCGAGATCTTGCTGTGCAAGGCCGAGCAGGTTAAGCGCGGAAGCATAAGAGAAGCGGGTACGGGTGGAGTTGTCGCGGAATACGGAAATACCTAATCCACTATTAAAGACTTTGGTTGAGATGTTTTCAGCACGCAGTGCTTTTAATGCTGCGGCAACGTCCAGTACTTGTTTCAGTTCATCTGGCGTCTGTTCCCACGTTAACAAAAAATCTTTCTCGTGAAGGTGAGAAGTCAGCGAATTGATATCCTTAATCAGCTCATTAACAGTTTTCATCATAAAGTCCCGGTAGTGGAATGACAGGCAAAGTGGTTTATTTCACTGTGACTTGCCAAAGTGATTGGTGTTTTCACAGCTATACCTGGGACTAACAATAAGTGTGCCAGAATTATCCACGGGGCTGCAAAAGACTAATTTGACGGATAATGTGTGGGGTTGATCACAAATTGATGCCAGCTTCCGGTTGTTTGTAAAATACGAAAACGTTTGGCTTTTTTTATCGCGTTATTTATTTGCTGCTAAGTATCAGAAATAAGATAAAGGGACAGGCGATCTCTCTTCAGTTTGATAAACTCACCGCCGTAATTCTCATATTGATATAGAAATGTGATATCTCTTCCATAATTTTATTAGAAAGTGATAAAAATCTTATGTTTTTATCAAAGCCAATTTCGCCTGAGTTAATATCATCATGATCTGTGAACCATCAACGTCTTCAATGATCGACTTTTAAGTAAGTCTGGAAGGTAAAGCTATGGAGCTTGCTACTACGCAGTCAGTATTGATGCAAATTCAACCGACAATTCAGCGTTTTGCCAGAATGCTTGCCAGCGTTTTGCAGCTTGAGGTTGAGATCGTTGATGAAAACTTGTGTCGCGTCGCCGGAACTGGCGCGTATGGGAAGTTTCTTGGTCGCCAGTTGAGCGGCAACTCACGCCTGCTCCGCCACGTCCTGGAAACGAAAACTGAAAAAGTTGTGACACAGTCTCGCTTCGATCCCCTTTGCGAAGGTTGCGATAGTAAAGAAAATTGCCGCGAAAAAGCATTTCTGGGTACGCCTGTCATTTTACAGGATCGTTGTGTTGGGGTGATAAGTTTGATTGCCGTTACCCACGAGCAACAAGAGCATATCAGTGATAATTTACGCGAATTTTCTGATTATGTTCGTCATATATCCACCATTTTTGTTTCGAAACTTCTGGAGGATCAGGGGCCAGGAGATAACATCAGTAAAATATTCGCGACCATGATCGATAATATGGATCAGGGCGTATTAGTTGTAGATGACGAAAATCGGGTTCAGTTTGTTAATCAGACTGCCTTAAAAACACTTGGTGTTGTGCAAAATAATATTATTGGGAAACCTATCCGTTTCAGACCATTAACATTTGAGAGTAATTTTACCCATGGACATATGCAGCATATTGTTTCGTGGGACGATAAAAGTGAATTAATCATTGGTCAATTGCATAACATTCAGGGCCGACAATTATTTTTAATGGCGTTTCACCAATCGCATACCAGTTTTTCTGTAGCAAATGCACCTGATGAACCGCATATTGAACAATTGGTTGGCGAGTGCCGTGTTATGCGGCAATTAAAACGACTCATTAGCCGTATTGCACCCAGCCCATCCAGCGTTATGGTGGTTGGTGAAAGCGGCACGGGTAAAGAAGTTGTCGCCCGTGCAATCCATAAGTTGAGCGGAAGACGGAATAAACCCTTTATTGCTATCAACTGTGCCGCGATTCCGGAGCAGCTTCTGGAGAGCGAACTGTTCGGTTATGTTAAAGGCGCATTTACTGGCGCTTCTGCCAACGGTAAAACAGGGTTGATTCAGGCGGCGAATACGGGCACGCTGTTTCTCGATGAAATAGGTGATATGCCATTAATGTTGCAGGCTAAATTACTGCGCGCTATTGAGGCACGTGAAATTCTGCCGATTGGTGCCAGTAGCCCAATACAAGTCGACATTCGCATCATTTCTGCAACTAACCAGAATTTGGCCCAGTTCATTGCCGAAGGTAAATTCCGCGAAGATCTCTTCTACCGACTTAATGTTATCCCGATAACTCTGCCACCGCTGCGTGAACGTCAGGAAGATATTGAACTACTGGTGCATTACTTTTTACATCTGCATACCCGTCGTCTGGGATCGGTTTATCCTGGCATTGCTCCCGATGTCGTCGAAATATTGCGTAAGCATCGTTGGCCCGGAAACCTGCGCGAGTTAAGCAATTTGATGGAATATCTGGTTAACGTTGTTCCTTCAGGTGAAGTTATCGACAGCACGCTCTTGCCGCCAAATCTGCTGAATAATGGCACAACGGAGCAAAGTGATGTAACAGAGGTCACTGAGGCACACCTGTCACTCGATGATGCGGGCGGCACGGCGCTGGAGGAGATGGAAAAGCAAATGATCCGCGAGGCGCTTTCACGTCATAACAGCAAGAAGCAAGTTGCTGATGAACTGGGCATCGGCATTGCTACGCTCTATCGCAAGATTAAGAAATATGAGTTGTTAAACACATAACCTCAGTGAATCCGGCCTGAATTCAGGCCGGATATCCTTTTACTTCGTTTTCTCGCAATCCAGAACTGTATTTACAATCATCTGATACCCCGTGCAGCGACAAAGATTTCCCGCCAGTCCGCGACGAATTTCCGTAATGGTTAATGGCTTCTCGCGTGGTTTCGCCAGCATTGCCGTGGTAGCCATAATCAGGCCAGGCGTACAAAACCCGCACTGCACTGCGCCGGATTTCGCATAAGCCTGCTGAACATGAGAAAGTTTTCCGCCTTTCGCTTCACCTTCCAGCGTGCGGATCTCTTTTCCTTCAGCCCAGGCGGCAAGGTATAAGCAACTGTCTATTGCTGTGCCGTCGACCAGCACCGTACAGGCACCACATTCACCCACGCAGCACCCTTGTTTGACACTTAGCAGTCCTTGTTCGCGGAGTAATTCCGAGAGCGGCGTGCCTGGTGCGGCATGAAGCTGAAAAGGCATCCCGTTAATGGTGCATTCGATGGTAATTGTTTCGCTGTGATTCATTGCAATTTTCCCCCCGCCGCGGCGACGGCTTCGCTAATCACTTTTTTGGTCATCGTCTGGATGAGATGCAGACGAAACTCTTTACTGGCCCGCCATGAAGAACGCGGGGCGACATCTTGCAGGACAGATTCGCTGATAGCTTCCAGCGTTTGCAGGTTTAATGGCGCATTTTGTGCAGTATGTTCGGCATGTTGGCAGCGAATCGGCGTTGGCGCGGCAACACCAAATGCCAGGCGTAATTCGCTGAAATTGCCGTTATCCAGTCGGCAATGTGCGGCACAGCCAATCGTTGAAATATCCATTGCGTCGCGCATGGCATATTTAAAATGCGCGCTGCCCACGTGTTCTTTCGGCTGGGGCGGAAAATGAAAGGCGACAAGGATTTCGTCATGCTCAAGAGACACTTTGCCCGGCCCGGTGTGAAAGCCATTAATCGGGACGAAACGAACACTGCGTGGGGAGTGGATCTCCAGTTTCGCGTCATAAATGAGCGTTGGCGTGGCAGAATCTGCGCTGGTGGCACCGTTGCAAATATTTCCACCGTAGGTAGCGACGTTACGGATCTGCGGTCCAGCAATGGACGAGGCCGCAGCACATAACGCCGGGAGATGACGTTGAGTTATAGGATCTTCTATTAGCTGGGTAAATGTCGTTGCAGAGCCGATACGTAGCGAGCCATCTTCCGCCAGCGTAATTCCCCGCAGCTCCGCCAGATTATGAATATCAACAATATGGCGATAACGGTCATTGTGATGGTGGAGCTGAATCAGTACGTCAGTGCCACCGGCGAGCAGTTTGGCCTGCGGGTTGTCAGCCAGCAGGTTGATGGCATCGGCAAGGGTTGCTGCGCGATGGTAAGAAGCAAAATCAAACATGATGTTATCCTCAAATCAATCCTGCCAGATGAAACTCTTCATATAACCGTTTTGGCGTCAGCGGCAGTGTATTGATTGCAACACCGGTAGCCATCTTCACCGCGTTACGAATAGCTGCGGCAACAGGAATTATTGGTGGCTCACCCAGTGACTTATGTCCGTATGCGGATTGCGGCTCATTGATTTCGACGAACGCGCTTTCCAGTTGTGGCAGATCCGGCATGGTCGGCATTTTGTAATCCAGCAGATTGGGGTTACGGACCACGCCGCTTTTCGCATCGATGATCATCTCTTCAAATAGCGCCCAGCCAATGCCCATTCCCATTCCGCCGTGTACCTGACCTTCTGCCAGCAGCGGATTTAGAATATGCCCCGAATCATGAACGTTGAGGATGCGGTTGATGGTGACTTTGCACAGCGCAATATCGACCGTCAGATCAACAAAGGTACAGCCGAACGCCGGTGGGTTAGTGGTGGTTTTGATGGAGCTTTCAGCAGAGAGCTGCCCGCCGCGTTCAGGGTGGTAGAAAGCGTCCATCGCCAAATCTTTTAACGACATTAACGGCTCTTCCGGTCGTTCAACCAGCACGATATGGCCTTTTATCAGGGTCAGATTCATCTCTGACTGATGTAGCATGACTGCGGCGTGAGCGATGATTTTCTCTTTTAATAACAGTGCCGCACTGCGCAGCGCAGGCGCAGCAACATAGCTCTGACGTGAGGCAAATGCGCCGGGATCGAATGGCGTAACGTCGGTATCTTGTGTTGAAATAACGCGAACGTCGCTGACCGGAACCCCCACGGTTTCTGCCACCATTTGCGAGAAGACGGTGTCGGCACCCTGACCGATTTCCGTCGCGCCGCTTTGCACGTTGATGGTTCCATCCTGATTCATCAGAAGGCGCGCGCCTGCTATTTCTACGCCGACAGGCCAGGTATTAGAGGTGTAGCTAAAACAGGCGACGCCAACGCCGCGGCGTAAATTGCCTTGCTGGTTCTGGCATTCTGCACGGCGTTTTTCCCATTCAAAGATTTTCCGGCCTTTTTCAAGACACTCCGGCAACCCTGCGCTGTAAATACGTTTGCCCGTGAGCGGATTAGCATCTCCTTCGCGGGCGGCGTTGCGTAAACGAATTTCAACAGGATCAATACCTAACGCTGTCGCGGCGTCATCAAGCATAGACTCAACGGCAAATACGACTTGTGGCGCGCCATAACCACGCATCGCACCAGCCGAGGGGAGGTTGGTATAGCAGGTCTTTGAACTGTAAGCGTAGGCACAACGAGGATAAAGGTAAGCGACTTTATTCCCCCCCGCAGAAGCGATGGAGTGCCCGTGAGATGCATAAGCGCCGGTGTTAGACAGAACATCCAGACTATAACCTTTCAATGTTCCGTCGCGGTTCACGCCCATTTGCCCGTCAATAGTAAAAGCGTGGCGGGTACGGGTTGCGAGGAAACACTCTTCACGGCTAAGGGAAACTTTCACCGGAATGCCGCCAAGCTTGCTGGTCAGGAATGCCGCCATTGGCTCTTCCAGTACATCCTGTTTATTACCAAAACCGCCACCGACAAATGGTTTGATGACTCGTACGCATGACCAGGGAATATCCAGCGCCTGACCAACCACGCGGCGAACAATGTGCGGGATCTGGGTGCTGGAAACGATGGTAATTCGCGAGTCATCCTCCATCCACGCCAGCGATGTTACGCTTTCCATGTGACAATGTTGAATAACGGGAGTCTGATAGTGCCCCTGTACCTGGTAGTCGGCGGCATCGATTGTTTGTTGGACATTGCCCGTCGACATCGTGCTTTGTTTCAGTAAATTGCCGCCGTTATGGATTGGTGCAGCGTCCTCTGCCAGCGCCGCTTCTGGCGTGGTGATAACGGGTAATTCTTGCCACTCAATGCTGACCAATTGCGCCGCTTTTTCTGCCGTGAGTTCATCGCGGGCCACGACGATGGCAACGGCGTCACCATGATGACGAACATGGCGAGTTAGCAGTGCGCGATCGGCGGTATCGCGCTTGTTTTCGTCAAGTGTCCATGCATGCCCAGCTGTAGCGAATGGGATATCAGGCACATCTTCCCAGGTAAAAATCGCCAGTACGCCTGGTAAACTTCTGGCTTGTTCATCATTAATACTTACGGCATAACCATGTGCGATAGGGCTACGTACATATTTCGCATAACACATGCCCGCCATAACATAATCGTCAGTATATCGTGCCCGCCCGGTGACCTTAGCAATGGCATCAACGCGCATGCATGATTCACCCGTAGCGGTTGCTTCCCGCGCTTCCATAGAAATCCCCTCGATTTGAACATTTGGTTCTTATGGCAAAGATTTAGTCTAAGCAGGCAAGATTTACGCCAGAAACGACGATAAGCGTTAGGGGAGGAAGGAAGTGTGATGACGTTAAAAAAACACAGATATGATACGAAACAGGACTCTGAATAGGGGCAGTGATACGTATCAATATGAGTGGCGATAAAATCAATGTGATAAATTGGGATTATTACGCATCAGGATGGGAAATAGGGTAAAAAAGTCAGGAAATTCGATACCTCTACAGTGAATATTTTGCTGATGATACTTCCCTTTGCCAAATGAAATTAACCTCTTTCTCTATTACCGCGTTTTTCCAGAAGCAAGAGATTGGGTATCAAGAGGCTGGCTGCTATGATATGGCGTCTTGTTTTTTAAGCGAGGAAAGATTTTGAGTGCGGGACGCCTGAATAAAAAATCTCTGGGTATCGTGATGTTGTTATCGGTTGGACTGCTTTTGGTGGGCTGTTCGGGTAGCAAATCATCCGATACAGGAACGTATTCCGGCTCCGTTTACACCGTGAAACGGGGGGATACGCTATATCGTATTTCGCGCACCACGGGAACCAGCGTAAAAGAGCTGGCGCGACTGAACGGCATTTCCCCCCCTTACACCATTGAAGTTGGTCAGAAACTAAAACTGGGTGGGGCGAAAAGTAGCAGTAGTACACGTAAATCAACCGCCAAATCAACGACCAAAACCGCATCGGTTACACCGTCATCAGCGGTACCGAAATCTTCCTGGCCGCCAGTAGGGCAACGTTGTTGGTTATGGCCAACGACAGGGAAAGTTATCATGCCGTATTCGACAGCAGATGGCGGCAATAAAGGGATTGATATCTCAGCTCCACGGGGTACACCTATTTACGCCGCGGGTGCAGGAAAGGTGGTGTATGTGGGCAACCAGCTGCGTGGCTACGGTAATCTCATCATGATTAAACACAGTGAAGATTACATTACGGCTTACGCCCATAATGACACGATGCTGGTAAATAATGGGCAAAGCGTGAAGGCTGGGCAAAAAATCGCCACCATGGGGAGCACGGATGCGGCATCTGTTCGCCTGCATTTCCAGATTCGTTACCGTGCAACGGCAATTGATCCGCTACGTTACTTGCCGCCGCAGGGCAGCAAGCCAAAATGCTGATGGCGAATTAATCAGCAGTCAGCAGCGCGGCACTTGCTAAGGAGAGCGTAAGGTTTATAATGCCTTACGCATCTCGAAGCGGGCGTAGTTCAATGGTAGAACGAGAGCTTCCCAAGCTCTATACGAGGGTTCGATTCCCTTCGCCCGCTCCAAAACTTCCCTAACGTATTCATTCCACTATCTTTTTCTAAACTATACGTGACGGCGCTCGTGATCCTCCTACAAAGGGGTCATACAGCCGATGTCGCAGCGTGATAATCTCTATCGCCGTCCAAGTGGTATCTATGTTCTTCGGATCACTGTTCCGGTTCGTTATCGCGCCCTTATAGGGCAGCGTGAAATTCATGCATCTACCCGCACAACCCACCTTGCAAATGCCAGAGCTATTGCCGCGTGTTTGCTGGAGAAGTGGTATGCGTCTCTGGAAGAGTTCAGGCAAGTGGATAAAGAGAAGATCAGGGGCAATGCCCCATTGTTGACTGGCGCTGGCAAAATCAGCCTGGCGTTGTTTTGCGATTCATTTGGGGTTGGGGTTGAGACTGTCGTCCAGCATCTTCTGGCAGACAATGTGCCGCTGTATGCCCTTGTGTCGAACCAGCGTGGCTTTTTGATTGATGATTTCAGCACTCTTGAGCGTGATCCTGATACGCATGGGTTCGTTTTGACTAATATTGCGTATGACGGTGCTGAGGCTGCGGTGAACGGCTATATGCAGCTTTACCAGCCTCAGTTTGCCCTTGTTGAATTGCTGAACGGGCGAGAGGTTGAGGTTACGGCATTCAGGGCTAACAACGGCAACCCTCTTTCCCTCTGGTTGTTGGATTTACCCGGGGTGACGCTGAATGCAAGTTCTTTGTTCATCAACAACGTGCAGGCTGAAAAACTGCGTTACGTCTGGGATAGCGCGCTTGCAGCATCGGAACCGACATCAACCACCCCACCAAAAGCGCCGACAGCGGCGCTTCCTGCGGCCGCTACTATCAACCCGTATTGTAATCCGATGCATGCAAGCATGACGGTTTCAGCAGTTCTGGAAGAGTTTCTGGCCTATAAAAATACGGGTGATATCAAGTTAGCCAGTGAGGGGAAAATTCGTTCCAGAATCGAGCACTTTACGGAGATTATGGGTGATATGTCCTTAGGTGAGCTGGATCGTGAGGTCGTGAAGGATTACGTCAGTAGAATGCAGAAAATGCCCGGCAATCTGTATTTGATGCGGCGGAAATACAAGATTTCCGACACGCGAATGTTGATCGAAAGGGCGCTGGCTGATGGTCAGCCGGTAATGAGCCGGGATGCGATTGGCAGGCATATTGAGTCACTGGGTTCGATGTTCAAATGGGCCAAGAAGGTGCGTTACCTGCTTGATAATCCAGCCGAGAATGTGCTCGCTCAGCGCCGCGTGATGGTGCGTGAGCAGGATCGCCGAGATCTCTTCACCGAGGATGAACTATTGCGTATTTTCTCTGCTGACTGGTTCAAAACTGGTGCCGGAACACCTAACCAATACGGACGTTACACGAGCTTTCGCCCGTTTCACTACTGGTTGCCCCTACTGGCATTATATGTGGGCGGGCGCATCAATGAGCTTTGCCAGCTTTATCTGGCGGACATTCGCGTGGATAAAAACGGTGTTGCCTATATTGATTTTAATCTTGATGCACCGGATAAGATGATGGATGAAGAGGCACTAGCCGGTGGCGATAAATCCTTGAAAACGGTGAATGCTATCCGTCAGGTTCCCCTACATCCACGACTGATCGAACTAGGGCTACTTGAGTATGTGGATGCGTTGAAAGCTGCCGGGTATGATCGTCTTTTCCCTGAGTTGAAGCATAATAAAATCAAAGGATATCGTGCCGCCGCCTCAAAATGGTTTAACGAAAACTACTTTGGCAAAGTCCTCGGTTTTACCCGTGACGGTAAGAAAACGTTCCATTCGCTGCGGCATACTTTCATCAACGCTGTTGACAAGTATGAGACCAACGAACGCACGATTGCGCAGCTTGTTGGACATGTCCGGGGCAGCACTACTGCGATGACAACCTATCGTAAGGATGCTGATGTGGGAGAGGGCACTGTTGCAAATAGTCGGTGGTGATAAACTTATCATCCCCTTTTGCTGATGG
>OIZR01001133.1_pt1 | contig 13671 bp, 11 predicted proteins | sample 1588591 | NCBI WGS metagenome assembly OIZR01 (sample SAMN03283249) | human gut metagenome | biome: human-associated habitat; material: feces | host: Homo sapiens | place: USA | collected 2013 | reverse complement strand
CTGTCCCTGTTCCCGCCCGTATATTATGGTACGGATTTTACGCATCAGTTTGCCGTGGCTTTGCCCAGTGCCGTACGAATCGCGCCTACCAGAGCCTGAGAAGTGTACTGGCTGCCCTCGGGATAGGAGAGGTTTTCCAGTGACTGCGTCTGACAGATCTGGTCGGAAAGCTGGGTGATAGAGGGGGCCATCAGAGGATACATGGTGGCGACTGAATCACTGAGAGGGGAGAAGCTGATAGAATTGATGTGATCGGCATCTACGGCTACTTCCACATTGACATTCTGGCTGCCAAGAACGAGGGAGGCTGTGTATACTCCCGGTATGTACTGTACGCTGTCGGAAGCGGTCTGGGCGGCGTCCTTTTTCGGATGGAACATGATAAGGAATAGCGTTATCAGAAGGATCCCCAAACCGATAAAGATGGCGGTGTAAATGATTTCCTTCATGCGCAGCACTACTATTTTTGTTTTAGAGCTCATAAAAAAGCCCTCCGGATTTGTTTATTACAATCTATTACGGAATCCGGCTTTTTATGCAAGAATGGGAAAGGTCGGTTAAGTTGTCCTGTTAATTGCAGATTAAGGGGGCGTTTGACACAGCAGCTGAAAATGGTGCCGGATTCATGTTAAAGCTGACATGAATCCGGCACCATTTTATAATTGATGGCGGCGACCTGTGCGAGGAACGTGCAGGTTATCGTTTATACATTAAACCGGAACAGGATTACATCGCCGTCCTTGACAATGTATTCTTTTCCTTCCATACGCACCAGGCCCTTTTCCTTGGCGGCCGGGTAGGTCCCGCAGTCCAGAAGATCCTGGTAGTTGACAACCTCTGCCTTAATAAATCCCCTCTCAAAGTCGGAATGGATTTTTCCGGCGGCCTGCGGAGCTTTTGTCCCCACTTTAATTGTCCAGGCCCGTGTCTCCTGAGGCCCGGCCGTCAGATAGCTGATAAGGCCTAAAAGACGGTAGCTGGCCGCAATCAGTTTTTCGAGGCCTGACTCGGTAAGACCGAGATCCTCTAAAAACATCTTTTTCTCTTCTTCATCGAGTTCGGCAATTTCCTGCTCAATCTGTGCGCAGATAACAAATACTTCGCTGCCTGTCTCAGATGCAAAGTTACGTACCCGGGCAACATATTCATTACTTGCGCCGTCATCGGAGAGATCCTCTTCGCATACATTGGCGGCAAAGATTACTGGTTTCCATGTGAGCAGATTCAGGGAATTGATGAAAGCAAGCTCGTCCTCATCCTCCGTCTCAAAGCTCTTTGCCAGTTTGCCGTCCTCCAGATGAGCGTAAAGCGCCTTTAAGATATCAAGCTCCTTTGCAAGCGCTTTATTGCCCATCAGGCTTTTGTTTGTCTTAGCAATCCGTCTTTCCAGAATCTCCATATCGGAGAAAATCAGCTCGAGATTGATTGTTTCGATATCACGGAGCGGATCCACGCTGCCGTCCACATGAATTACATTGGGATCTTCAAAACAGCGGACAACATGGACAATGGCATCCACCTCACGGATATTGGAGAGGAACTGATTGCCGAGGCCCTCGCCTTTGGAAGCTCCCTTCACGAGTCCGGCAATATCAACAAATTCAATTACGGCCGGGGTAATCTTTTCGGAATTATAGAGAGCGGAGAGCTTTCCGAGACGGTAATCGGGTACCGGAACAACACCTACATTGGGATCGATAGTACAGAACGGGTAATTGGCAGATTCCGCACCGGCTTTTGTCAGGGAATTGAAGAGAGTACTTTTACCCACGTTGGGCAGGCCTACGATACCTAATTTCATTTTATCTTATACCTATCCAGAAACCCTTGATTTTCAAGGCTTTCTGCCTTTCTCTAAATTTTGTCTACGCCCTTTTTACGCCCTTTTTTCATATCAGGCTGGCGTAGCTTGTTCAAATTGGCGGACAGCTTTTACCAAAGAATCGTCTGTCACATGAACGTACCTGTCCATTGTGGTTTTAATACTTGCATGACCTAATAGCTGCTGCAAAACTTTTGGCTGTACGCCTCGCTCGATTGCGCGTGTAGCGTAGGTGTGTCGCAGGGCGTGCATACAAAAACGCTTTATGCCAGCTTCGTCACACAACTTGTATAGGTGGGTATCATAGGAACTGTTTTTCGCCGGTTCCCCGGTTCGCCAGTTTACGAACACCAGATCACGCATGACAAGGCATCTCTTTTCTCCTGTACGGCTGTCTGTGTACTCCAAAATCTGTGACAGCACATCAGACTCCTTTCGGCTGTTCCGTTCATCGTAGCAGCTTTTAAGGACGGAGTATGCCAAATCCGTGAGCGGAATTGTGCGATAGCTTTTCTTCGTCTTTGGTGGCCCAGCTCGCCAATAGCCTTGACTGTGCCGATACTCTAAACTTTTGCTGATCGTCAGGGTGTGTTTCTTCCAATTTACAGAGTCCCACGTCAGGCCAATCAATTCAGCCGTTCTTAATCCCGTTTCAAGTAGTAACACATATTGCCTGTAATTGTGAGAACGCTTTGCTACTTCAAGAAACTTTTCTTGTTCCTCGACGGTCAAGTATTTAATATCATCTACGGCCCGAACAGGTTTCGTATAGCGAACACCGTTCATTGGGTGCTTTCCGATGATGTCATTCATAACCGCCGATTTGAACATGGTTCCCATCGTGATATAAGTCTGCCGGATTGTAGAGCCTGCGTAGGTGGTTTCCATCCGATTAAGAACAGCTTTACAGTGCATGGGTTTTACATCACCTATGCACGTGGTCCCCAACACCGGCTGAATATTCCATTTGTACCGCTCTCGATAATTGCGCTTGGTGTTCGGAGCGAGATCACAAACAATGTTTTCAATCCAGTAGGTAAACCATTTGTCTACTGTCATATCGGGGGAAGTGACGATCAAGTTATGTCGTTCTTCATACCGGGCATCAGCAAGCCAGTTCTTTGCTGCTGGCAGCGTGTCGAAATACTTTTCTTTACGCTTGCCATCTTTAGCATAAAATCTTGCGGAGTATAAACCATCCTTTCTTTGATAAATGCCTTTGCCGCATTCTTTTCCTTTTAAGTTTTTTCCCATCAGTACGGACTCCCTTCAACAAAAAAGAGTCCAACGCAACTATAAATTATAGCACAAAGACTCCGTTTTTTCAATTCATATACATAATTACCGCTATGATGCAGCAAAAAATTCAGATGGTAATTTCTCTGCGAATATATTCTTCAAACTCTCGGCGCTTGACAAGTTTTCGTGTTCCAACATACAAAACAAAAGGACAATTTGGCTGCTTCAACATGGAATCAATTTTATTGATCCCGATGTTGCTATACTCGGCAGCTTCCTTTATGGTTAAAGTCAGTTTGAGATGAATAGGAACATGGATTTCATCTTTCCGAGAAAGTTCGCTAGTTTCACTATATGCCGGTATATCCCCTTTACTTTTTGCTGTAAAAGGGGATTTCATCTCGTCTAATCTACTCATAGACTTCATTCCCCTTTCTTTGAGTTGAACAAAAAGGAAATGGGCAGTACGGACGGCTGTTGGCGCAGCTCCACAGGACTTTCACCCCCGTGTGGTTCTCACACGGCCCTACCCATTGCCTGCGACGCTTCTAACGCTCGGACTGTGGCTGTAAGGGAGTATCATTGTCCTGCCTGCACGTCATTGCCCATAAGCAGCCACGCTTATGTTACGGCTGGGTGGTAGTCGCTCCGCTGTTTTCGTAGAAACCAGCATCATGGCGCACCCGCCGTCCGGCTCGGTGCAGACAGAATGTGTCCGTATGCCCTATGACGCACCGCCATTGTCCTGCGGGCGTATTTGTCAAGGAACAAAGAGGCCGCCGGTAAACAGGCAGGCGGGGAAAGGGAAAGCCGTCTGTCTATGGCCGGGGCCTTAACCGTCAGTCGCCAATGGGACTAACGATGGAATGGATCAGCTTGATTTGCAATCGGCGCTTCATATACTCGTCAATGCAGATATGAGGCTGGCCGCTGCCGTCATAGAGCGTCCGGGTACACAGCTTATTGATATAGCCGTCGTAATGCTGCAAGACACGCTCCACGGCTTCGGCGTTACCGGCGCAGGCCGCGTCGATCACAAAATCCGGCAGAGGGCTTTTGCCCTTGTAACTGGATTGCTTCATCCGCGTTTAACCTCCCTCCGGCATGAACGCCATCAATTTTATACGCAAGTCTTTCAGGGTGCTTGTCCTGTGGCGCTGTACTGCGCTGCGGGACATTCCCATCAGGCGGCCGATTTCTTCGTCAGTCAAATCCAGAACAAAGCGGAGAATCAAAATACTCTGCTCATCTTTTGGCAGGCTGGCAAACGCCTCGGCCACAAGCTCGTTGTCGATTTGTAGATCATAACCATGCGAGCTGAATGTAAAGCTGTCGCAGGAATACCGATCTACGGTCGAGAGCTTGTCCAGGTCAGATGGGGAAAGAGCGTCCAGCGACACTTCACGGTCGCGGCGGCACTTCATTTCCCGCAGATAATCGATCGCCTCATGGTAGAGTACCAGCTTGCAGTAGCGGTCAAACTGGCCCCATTCACCGTATTTGCGTGGGATTGCTTCCATCGTTTCACCCCCTTTCTATGGGTGGTGTGGTGGTTCTCTCCCTTTCCGCCAATAAAGCGAATGGAATCGTCCTGTCTGCCCGATCAATGCCTCCTTTTTGCTTTTTTGAAACTTCTTTTTTCGCCGGGGAACAGGACACAGGAAACAAACAAAATTCGCCCGGCAGGGCATAAACCCACCGGGCGAATTTCAAAGCAATATCTGATTTGGATGCATAGATTAGTTCATACTTCGGGCCGCCTTTTCCCCCGGTTGGGGGTGGACTTTTTTGATGGCGAAACATGGCTTTCTATCTGTCGGCACGTCTTTTTTTGCATGGCGGGTTCCTCTTGAAAGCTGCTGATTTTCCAGACTATTCTTTTCTTAAAACGCGAACAGACGGCAGTTCCAATGAACCGCCGTCTGGTTAACTCCTTTTCCGTCTGATGATACTGTCACCCATCGGGCGGTTTTTATTCTGCTTTCCTGTTGTATCTCTGTTTTTCAAATCACTGTTTCCGCGCTACCACCACAAATCGTCCGTTCTCCGTATGATAGCTGCACGTCACCAGGGTCAGCAGCGTGTCCCCGTATTCCGCCGTTTCTCCGGTATCATACAGAGAGACTGCCTCTACATTGTCCACGTATTCCTGAAACAACTCCGGGGCGCTCAGATCTGTATAGGCATAAAAGCGGAACACATCTGTTTCGTCCTGATAGTACACTTTGGAATAGAACGCCCCAATGATGGTATAGGTGCCATTTTCCTGAACGGTATCAAAGGCAATGGTGGGGTGGTTCTTCCAAAACTCCGGCTCCGCATAGTCCAGCAGGGTATGGAACATGGTGCCGTTCTTCATGTTGTGGCCGTAGACCATATAATGGTTCCCGTCCTCGGCACAGCTTCCATCCAGAAAAGGAGTGCCGCTGATAGAATCGCTTTTGTCAAAGGCGCGGCGCAGATAATATTCCGGCTCCTGGGGCGTATACATTACAGGGTAGTCCAGCTTGGTATCTGCAATTTTCACCCAGCCGAACAGGTCACCGTTTTCCTCTTTCAGTTCCGCATAGGGGGATGGGGCAGTCGCGCCCTCCGTTGTGGGTTCAGGCCCGTTCGCTGTCTCCGGGCGATTTTTTTCTGTTTCCACACGGGCGGCTAAGGTTTCAAAGGCTGCCTGGGATTTCGCAAGCCCTATCAGGGAGGAGCCCAGCATAAAGAGAGAAACAAGGAGCAGCCCGGCGCTGGCCGCAATCCCCAGTCTGATGTACCACGGACAGCTTTTGCACCGCCGTGACCTGCCGTGCCGGGCTGCCGGTGTTTCCTTATTCATGCCTGCCGTTGATCCGGTCTTTTAGGGCTTTTCCCGGCTTGAATACAGGGACTTTCGAGGCGGGCACCTCGATAAGCGTATTGGTTCTTGGGTTCCGGGCCATGCGGAAAGCGCGCTCCCGCACCAAAAAGGTGCCGGTGCCCATCAGCTGAACGGCTTCCCCCTCCGCCAGCTTTTCCGCCAGAACTGCACAGAACGTATCGAGGAATTGTCCGGCCTCCTTTTGCGTGCATCCGTTTCTCTGCGAGAGCAGTAGCGCTAATTCTTTTTTGTTCATTCTCTATGTTCCTTTCCTAATTGATAAATTTGGCAGGCGTCCAAACCTACGCTTGAACGCCTGCCGCAGCGTGTTTGAAGCAAACATGCTGCTTCGATCGTTACTTGAGATGCTTGCCCTGATAGCGGAATCTCCGGCGGTTTCCGCTCAACACCAGTGCTGCCAGGGAGAGGGCGGAGCAGGCCGCCAGCAGCGCCCAAAGGCCCACATGGCTGGGGTCATTCGTCTTGGGAATTGCATCCAGCGGACGTGCCGGGGTGACAGGAGTGTTCCCATCCTGTGCCGCAGGCGTAACGGCTGGTGTGGTTCCGCCCGGTACCGGGGTCGTATTGCCGCCGGATGGCGTTGTACCCGGCGTCTGCGGAGCGGATTTCGTAGCATTGACAAAGGCCGGAATGCTGTAATAGGGCTGCCCGTTTTTCTCATAGGCCACACTGGCCGCGTAGTCGTGCGGGCATGTCACCGTGATCATCACCTTGTACGAAACGGTGTCGTAATGGATATTCGGATCATTGCCCGCCTGCTCTGTGAGGTAGTAGACATAGGTGCCTGTCTTGTCAAATGTCAGGGTATCAAAGGTGATGCTGCCGCCCTGGTTATTCTTCACTTGCAGCCGATGGCCGTCCGCATCACTCAGAACGAATGTAAAGCCGCTGCCGGTGGGAATCTGTCCATCCAGAGTTTTGGTCGCGCTCAAAGTGACATGGGCTTTCTCCGGGGTATGGCTGCTTCCGCCGCCACCTCCACCGCCGCCGGAGCCGCCCTTATAGTTTTCAAAGGCGGCTGTTGCGGTCACATCCTTTTGGATCGTACCGGCCTCATTGGTCTTGGTCACGGTATAGCCCGCATTGTCGGTTTCCTCCACGGTATAGGAAACACCGGCGGGAAGCCTCTCCGCCGTCTTGCTCTGACCATGCTTCAAGGTAAAGGTGGCAACGCCAGCGGTGAAGTCCATCTCGCCGTACTGGCCGGTCAGGTCTTGCTTATCCAGCGTTACCGTAAATGTGAACGCTTTGTTCTGGTCGCCTTGTGAACCGCTGACTGTTTTCGTGACCATCAGGGAGCCGGTCTTTGGCGTAGGCGGTGTCGGTGGCGTCGGAGCATCCTTGTAGTTTTGAAAGGGGACGATGGAAGTGAAATCCTGCTGGATCGTGCCTTGGGAATTCGCTTTTATTAAGAGATAACCCTTGCTGTCCGGTTCATCCACGGTATAAGTTGTGCCGACCGGAAGCCCTGTGGCAGTCTTGCTCTGTCCATGTTTTAACGTGAACGTGGCAACGCCGCCTGCGAACGTCATATCCCCATACTGGCCGGTGATATCTGTTCGATCCAGCGTCACGGTAAAGGTGAACTCCTCGTTCTGATTGCTGCCAGTGCCGCTTACGGTCTTAGTGACCATCAGGGAGCCGGTCTTTGACGTAGGCGGTGTAGGTGGTGTCGGAGCATCCTTGTGATTTTCAAAGACCGCCTCAACCGTTTCATCTGGATTGATGCCCCATCTGTCTTTCGTTTTCGTCACAGTGTACCCGCTGTTTTCGCTCTCCTCCACGGTATATCCTATACCAGCCGGAAGCCCGATGGCGGTCTTACTTTGGTTGTGCTTTAACGTGAATACAGCAACGCCATCGGTAAATGTCATATCCCCATACGTGCCGTTGATATCATTTTGTTCCAGTGTCACCGTAAAAGTGAAAGCCTTGTTCGTATCTCCGCCGGCGCCGCTCACGATCTTTGTTACTTTCAGATTCCCTACCGGTATCGGAATGACATGCTCTTCGATGAAGTTCTTAAAGGAAACCTTGCCCGTGCTTCCCGGCTCGATCGTTGTATAAGCAGGCGTCCCTATTTTGATTGTACGCTCAGCAGGTCCCGGGTCTGTTTCAACCACGTCATACTTTGTGCCAGCCGGAAGCCCGATGGCGGTCTTACTTTGGTTCTGCTTTAACGTGAACTCAGCAACGCCATCGGTAAATGTCATATCTCCATACGTGCCGTTGATATCTGTTCGATTCAGCGTCACCGTAAAGCCGTACTCGTAATCTTCAAAGTGACTCTGGAAGGCGTCAGATCCTGTCATAGTCACGGTTTTTTCTACTTTCAGATTTCCCGTCTCTGGAAGAGAAGTAACCGGAACCTCTACCTTTCGCGCCTCTTCAAAGCTATTCCCGCCATCGGTGGTTATGGCAAAAGAATTATAGGCCTTTTCGCCATCTTGAATCTGCGGGTCATTTTCAATCTGATTGTGTGTAATAATCGCTATGCTTTCGCCTGCCTGAATCGTTTTCCCAGACTTCAAGACAGCCTTTATCATTGTCACCTGCGACATATCGCCTGCGGTCTGCGACCATGTGGCATTGTAATTTTCCTCTACGGTGCCTTTCACCGTGTCCGTAGAATAATAAATATCAAACTTTTCATGCTCCTCCACGGAAAGCAGCGGCGTTTTAAAGCGCGAGCCACGGGACATATATTCACCTGCATTATTTGCCACAATCGCTTTGTCCCCCAGGAATGGAAGTACATCGATAATTTCCAGAGAATCAATCGCCTGGGAGCTGCCGTTTTTGATCGTCCAGCGATAGTCAATGGCATCGCCGATTTTTGCTTTCGTACCCAGAGAAGTGGCGTATTTGTCATCCGCTTCCGATGACAGCTTTACATCTTTGAAAGAAGAAATGTTCATCGAAGAAACAAGCTGAAATTCGGTGCTGCCCAAATCCGTAAACTTTGCAGGATCCGCCGGGTGATTTTTCGCATTCGCATGAGTGAAAAGGTCACGCCACTTAGAATTGTTTGATAGCTTATCCTCTTGCAGAATCCCCTGCTGTCTGCCGTCTGCATCCAAAGTGATGGTATTATTATCGATTGCCAGCGCCGCATAAATCTTGTGATTGCCGTTTCCCAGACTCCCCGTGGCAGTGAAATTGAGAATATAGTCATTCATCACATCAACATTAAAGCCGCCGGATGTCCGCACTGTCTTAGGCTTCGCCACAACAAGATTGTATCCGTCGGCGTATCCGTGAATCACCTCAATATCTGTAAATGTATTCGGATCGTCAACCGGTTCCAGACCGTCCGGCACCAGATAATAAATATGGATATTCTCCGGCATTGTACCCTCATATTCAGAGTTAGGTCTTATATGCCTATAATCCACCTTGGTCTGAATCGTGTTGTTATTTGAATGGAAATTGCTTCCATTCAAAATCTTCATGGAGCTACCACACGTTATTTTTTCTAACAGCATGGGAAATATCGACCACCGGGAGTCACTACATACACCGTTTTCTGTCGTTTGCTGCGCATCTCCCGCTGCTTTTTTGTATTTCACCTCATAATTTGTCGTCGCAATCAAAGGTTTTTGAATTGATCTAGTATCGCCTTTGTCTATCCGTTCTTTCAACTCCGTATATAGCGCTGGCTTAAAGTCGGATATTACCCCGGTATGAATCTTTCCTGCTACGGCATCGATTTCCTCCTGTCCATGCAGCGCAATACCGTCGTTCGGATATTCAAACACAATGGCTTTGTAAGCCTCGCCGCCCGGAATCGCTGACCACCCTTTTGTTTTGGAAAAATCGTCAACCTCAACCGGAACATTATCACGCAGAAGTACGCGGGAGCCATCTTCCTTAACGCCATACACCTTGGTGCCGCTCAGCCTATTTTTTATGTCATTTGCCTTATCTGCCGACATCCCGGACGTATCTATCCATATATGCACTTCTTTAGGAGTGACATACTCGCATAAGTTGATTTGCGATTCTTTAATAATCAGTTCGCGGTTTTCACCGTCATCTTTAGAATTTACAACGTTCATACCATTGAAAACGGTATGCTCTGATCGCAACTGTTGTTCGTTCAAAAGCGCCGGATTATAAGGGATATAGGTTGCGCTGTTGAAAGTGCTCGGGTTATCTTTTGTTACAGCATAATCCTGAACCGTCTGCACTTTAAGCGTTGTACTCAATTCGCAAGCTGCGTCCGGATCGTTTTTCAGAACATGCAGATAGACGCGCCTATAAGTTTGAATAGGCCCTAAATCCGTCTGCGGTACACCGTCTACAACAGGTTGAACGAAAAAGTCAACTTTCAGTTCTTTGTAGTTATCGGGACTGTCAAATGCGGAAAGATCAATTCCACCCAGATCGAGGTTGATTTCAATTGTGTGATCATTGTTGATCAGATCATCTCGCGGAATATCACGGTAATATCTGCCGCTTGCCGCATCAAAGCTCCAGCCGGTTCCCTCTTGTACTTTCGTCCCCTCCGGAATCTCAGCCCAGACGCGGCGATCACGTGGATCGCTGTCTTTTTCCGGCCGAGTATACATTATGAATTCCGCACTAAACATCCAAATGGTGCCATCTTTGATGATAAAATTCTCATCCACGTATTGATTAAATTGTACGTTGTCAGGAGAGTTACCAAGAAAAAAGCTTTCAATTTTAGCCTTTGCCTGCACAGCTATGGTACTTTCCGGTGTCAGCTGGTTCCCGTTTATATCGTACAGCCGCTGGCTGATTTCATAGTATTCCTGATTGACCACCTGAGATGGGAGAAAGCCGACACATATCGACGTTTTACTTTTTTGCCCGCCGTTTATGGTGTGATAGGTAATGATGATCTGATATTCCTCATCGGTTTCCTCTATCCTCACAGCCTTAATAGAAGAATTATCGGAAACATCAGATTCCTGCGGCTTTTGAAAATACGCCTTGGGCAGAGAAATGACGGAATATGCGCCCTCTTCCAGTGTGGTCTGATTGCCGGATACGGATACGTTGCTGTAAATCACAAAACTCTCCCCGCCGGAAAATGCTTTTCCCGGTTCCGCCGGTGTAAGAGTCATGCTAATGCTATCGGTGCTTTCTATGCGAGCTTTTAAGGGGATTTCTCCCATCATTTCCGGGTCTTTTTCAAGACTGGCTTCGGACGGAGTTGCCACTTCGATTGAATCCGCGATTTCCATCTCTGCGTCCTCGGTCACTTCGCCAGTTGCTTCCGGTAGTTCTTCCGGCTTAGCGGTTTCTTCTGGTTCCTCTGCCTCTTCCCGGTCGGTGCTTGGTTCTGCTTCGCTTGGTGTAGCCAGAGACGCGCCATCCTCTGTTATTTCATCTGTCGTTTCTTCCGCTGAGATAGACGAAGCACCTGTCGCCTCTGCATAAACCGGTATCCCATTCCCCAGCAAGGACAGTGCCATAAGCAGAGCGAGAAGAAACGATGTTGCACGTTTTTTCACGTTTCAACCTCCTTATGTGTTTTCGTTGGTTTTTGTTTTTGGATCATGATTCTCAAATGGCATCTGTGGGGCAATTCAGATCATTACCCTTAGAACGGATTCGGCTAAAAAGCGTGAGATGGCTCAGCCAGATATTGCAGCAGAGCCTCCCTGGCATCGGGTGCGCTGGGTTCCGGCGTCAGGCCGGTCAAATAGTCCAGTGCATCATTCCATTCTGCCGTCAGAAATGCTTCCGCCGGGATACGGGATATTTCCCGTGACAGGTGGCATTGTTCCTGTCGGCTAAGATAGTGCAAATCGGAAAGATACTGTAAACCGGCTCTTTGCGCTAAATATTCCAACAGCGCCACGGCCCCTTGTTGTTCCACATTGTTCACCTCCATACCTCTTTTCATTTCTCCCATTTGCCAGATGGTTTGAATTACCGCAGAATGTTGATTCTGTGGTAGATATTCCCGTTCCCACGGGCGGATTGAAGCCATAACATTGACGCTGGAACGCAAAACGGGCACAGCAAACAGGCCTGCAAGTTTTTCTATCATGCAGGCCTGTTTGCTGTGCCATTTTTTCCGCTGTTTCCCGTAAAAAACGGTTGAATTTTGGGGCTTCCGAGCCTATAATAATTATACTTGGTGATATGTATGCCAAGGAGAGGATCATAGAACCACAGAATCAACATTCTGTGGCGTTTTCTTTGCGATGTGGATAACACCGTATACCGCAAAATCAACATTCCGGGGTTTTATGAAATCAGGTGCATCCGCTGTAACGTCCGCTCATGCTCCCGCGTCCCCATGGCTACATAGATCCGCGTGGTATCCACGGAGGAATGCCCCAAAATATCCGCCAGATACGCCAGGTTCTTCTTGATTGCATAGTAGCACTTGGCAAAATAATGACGGAGGTTATGAGGAAAGACTTTCGATGGGCTTACCCGTGCTGCCTGACACAGCTTTTTCATATCGTGGCAGATGTTGCTTCGATCTAAAGGCTTTCCGTTCCTGGTGCGGAAAATATGGCCGCTTCGGATGCCTTTTTCTCTGGCATAGCCATTCAGTTTCCGGCGCAGCTCCTTTGTCAAAAGGATCGTGCGCGTCTTGCCTTTCATGCGGATTTCCGCTTTTCCGTTCTGCAATGCTTCCACGGTGAGAAAGGGCAGCTCGCTGACCCGGATGCCTGTCCCGCACAGGGCCAGAATCACATGGTAGAGGCGGCTGTCCCTTTTTTTCTTTGCTGCGTCCAGCAGGCGGCGGTATTCGGGTTCCGTCAGATTCCGGCTGTCGTCCACAAACACAGCCCGTTGAATCTTCAAAAAACGTACTTTGCAGGCCGTAAGCCCCAGGTAGTCCAGATACGAATGAATGGCGGACAGCTTGGCGTTCACAGTGCGGGCCTGGTGTTTTTCTTGCAGCCGTTCCCGATATTCCAGCATTTTTGTTTTTGTGATTTCCTCCCCATGTAAGAATTGGATAAACCAAACCGTCTCACGGACATACTTCTGTATGGTTGCGTGGGACTTTTCATTTTCGGCCAGATATGCGCGGTACTCCCGCAGGCAGTCGTTGTCATTGTATTTCATTGCGTTTCACCTCTGCTAACATGATATATAGAAAAGTAGTATTCCTACATTTTTTATATCGTATCCTGTGCCGAGGAAAAACGAATTACCTGTGTGGTTTCAGACCCGCAAAAAAATCAGCATTGAGGCCCGTGCGGGGCCTCTTATTTTTTGCGTTTTTTCATAGCAGGCAGTGCTTTTACGGGTATTTTTCCAAAGTCGAAACGTTTTTTAGGGGAAGATGGACAAAACATAGAAAACATAGCAAGCATAGGGAGTGTAGCCACACTCCCGGCAAACGGCTTCCCGTTGGTATCTTGGGGAGTTCCCCAAACCCCTGAATGAAAGGACGGTGAGGAAATGGCAAACCGAACACGGAAGTTCGTGCTGCGCGTCCCTGTGACGCCGGAGGAACGAGCGCTGATCCAGCAGAAAATGGCCCAGCTTGGCACAAGGAACTTTTCTGCCTACGCCAGGAAAATGCTGATTGACGGCTATATCGTTCATGTGGACACCAGTCACATCCGAGCGCAGACTGCGGAGCTTCAAAAAATCGGCGTCAACGTCAACCAGATTGCAAGGCGTATCAACAGTACCGGGACTGTGTATGCCCAAGACGTGGAGGACATCAAGGGGGCGCTGGCGCAGATATGGCAGTTACAAAGATCCATCCTATCAAGTCAACGCTGAAAAAGGCGCT
>OIZR01001129.1_pt1 | contig 13729 bp, 6 predicted proteins | sample 1588591 | NCBI WGS metagenome assembly OIZR01 (sample SAMN03283249) | human gut metagenome | biome: human-associated habitat; material: feces | host: Homo sapiens | place: USA | collected 2013 | reverse complement strand
TAAAAGACCTATTTTAATGTGACGGAAGAGGCAGTGTTTAATTTGCCGAATAACACTGCTTTTTCCCCTTTTTTGTAGCTTCCGTCTGCTGAATCAATGGTTACAGTTCCCATGCTGTTGTCATTGGTTTTGATCGTTACATGGAATTTCTCCTCTTCATATACGAATTCAAACTGATTTAACTTTTCCAGAATTTCAGCTACTTCTTCTGGTGTTGCATTCTCGTTATCTAATATAACCTTTGACTGCTCTCTAAGTTCTGCAAATTCTTTCCAAGATGCATCTGTCACCTGTCCTTGTGTCACATCTTTAATTTCATCATATTTTTTCTGAAGTTCTGTCTTATCTGCACGCAACCCCTGAATACGCTGTTTCAAAACAGCTATCATATCATCTACTGCTTCCTGTGTACAAGTACCACTCAACAATTTTTCTGCTTCCTGAATACTTTCCTGCAATGCCTCAAAACTCTCTTTTGTGTATCCTTCCTCTGAAATTTCTTTTGCCGTCTGAAGTACCTCTTTTAATACAGATGTATCTATCATGACATTTTGAAGATTTTCTCTCGCTGTCTTTACTTCTACCGCCTTATCGTTCATCTCAGAAGTACACGTCTCTTCATCTGACTTTTTCAAAAGCACTGTTGCACTTTCAAGGACTGCCTGGAGCTTCTCCCAGCTTTCCTTTGTATAATCTTCAGAATTTAATTTTTCACAAATCTGAATTTCTCTTTGCAATTTACTCCTGTCTACTGATTCTTTCTTTTCCTTACGAACTGTAAGCGCTCCAACTTCAACCCATCCTCTTTTTTCCTGCGCCTGTGAACTTTTTCCAACACGCTCAAACTGAATTGTATAAGTTCCCTCTTCAAATTCTTCATTCATAAGTTCTGCGCTTTCTTCTCGTTCTGGCGCGTAAGTATCAATTTCCTTTTGATAAATCTGTCTGTCAGATGAATCCAGAATTGTAATTCGTATAACTCCATGATCATTTCCTTTTACCGTCGCAACACGAATAGAATGTCCCTTAAACTTACCAGTCAATGTTCCTGCGTTCTCATCTTCCGTTGCTTTAAAGTTTCCTACCTGGATCCATTTCCCACTTCCCTGTAAATCTGTGGAAGGAATCTGTATCTCTTCAAATCCTCCCTGTTCCAAATTATTCAATACATCTTTCAGCTTCTGTACCATTCTATCGACTGCAGGTTGTTTTACATTTTTATCTTCCATCATTTCTTTTGCTTCTCTCAGAACCTTTTTCAGCTGATAGAGAGAGTCATTTGTGTATTCACCACCCAGTGCTTCTTCACCCTTAACGATGAGTGCTTCCAATGCAGTTTTATCTGTTTCTCCAAATCCAAGTCGATTATATCTGTTCAAAAGAAATTCAGTTCTGGAATCCATGACATCCTGTGTGGCAGTTCTTACTTCTTTTCCGTCTAAAATACTTTCTTCAAATGCTCCCTTCAGTTCCTGTGGAGCATTTTCATACTCCTGTGATGTCCTGTCTGCTGCTTCAGCCAGTTCAAGTATACGTTCTAACTCTGATGCATCACCTACATTATCTGTTTTTCCATTTACTAACAATGGTGTCACTTCATACAATGAAGGCTCGCCTACAAATCCCTCTTTCAATATAATTTTTAAAGAATCCGTTGTCACTTCCGGGAATTTTGCCAGACAATATGCATGATACCCTGCACTGGAACCATCCACATCACCTACTTTATCCTCTATATCCCCCATTTTGGCACCCTCATACACTGTTTGATATTCTCCATCTGTCAGTGCCTGAATTTCAAATGATCCGATTCCATTATTTTTTGATACAAATAAATCAAACTCCAACTGATTAAGCAACTCTTTTCCTTCCAATGTCAATGTAATCTCCATTGGCTCAGAAGAATCTACATCCTTAGATGCCCATCTTGTTGTCGAATTTCGGTCAACCATTTTTTCTTTTGTATAGATTTCTCCCCAAACACTTTCATGGGATACCGTCACATCTTGAATTGGAATTGCCTGTGTCACATATGTCTTCGTATATATAGGACTTACTCTTTGTCCTCTATAAAACAGTGCCGCTCTGACAACAGAATCCTCTTCCTTGCTTAACTGCAGTGGCTGCTCATAAAGTGAAGAACTCTTCCTTGGAATACTTCCATCCATTGTATAACGAATGTCATAATCCGATGCCTGTTCACTTTTACTCAAAGTCAGTATAAGATTTTCTGAATCAATAATTCCAGAATCTTTACTAAATATAACCTCTCTGTTTTCCATCTGTTTTTTCAGTTGATTTACAATTACTGAAAGCTGATTTTCTTCATTTTTATAATACTCAAGATCTCCTGTATTTTCCAACAAAGTCCTTCGCAGCATTCTTAATTGAGTATAGATTTGATCAATCTGTACATATGTCAGTCCTTCTTTATCAGTAAGATAATAAACCTTTTCTGCTTCTTCCAGATAAGTGCGATACAACCGATCCATCTGTTTTGCTTTTGTCAGAACGCTTCCCAGTTCTTTTGAAGACTGTTCGATTGCTGCCCCCAATTCTTCTTTTACTTTAACAAGATCTGGATGAATCTGTTTCAAAAATGCTGTTGCCTGTTCTTTTAATTCATCCATATTTGTTTCAAACATATCAATGGTATATGTTCTGCCTGAAACTGCCTGAAAAGAAATACGTCCTTTTTCTTCATCTTTCTTTACAGAAATCTCTTTTCCATCTTCATATACTTTTGCAGATGTAATATTTTTATAAGAACCTGTAAATGTATTGCTTTCGTTTTCACCATCATAACGTACTGTAAATGTCTCGGCTACTCCGTTTGCCCATTTTTCTCCAATGGTAAAATTACCACGTGCTTTCAATCCCTGGATATTTCCTTCTTCCCATGCATTTGGAATTGCCGGAAGAAACTGCGTATAGCCAGACTGAGACTGTACCAACATCTCTGCAACACCAGATGTCAACCCAAAGTTTCCATCAATCTGCCATACAGGATTCCCATTCTTCATAGTTTCTCCACCACCGGAGCCATGAGAATCAAACAAATTATACTGCAACCCTGAAGAATTTCCGCCGATCAGATTGTTTAAAAGCTTGTATGCTTTTTCTCCATTTTCTGTTCTGGCCCAAAGATTGATTTTGTTTGCTTTTGACCAGCCAGTTGAATACTCCCCACGCTCTGTCAGCGATTGAATTGCTGCATCCATATACTCTTTATTTTCTTTATTGATCAATGTCCCCGGGAACAATCCAACAAGATGAGAAGAATGCCTTTGTTCTCCCGGATGCCCAATATCCCATCCACTGTTTGGCACTTCAATTTCCGGCAGATTTCCCGCTTTTGCATATGAACGATTATGACCATTCTTTTGCCCAACACGAGTCTCCTCATACCATTCTTTGATACCGTTTGTCTCGTTAATCTCAATCGGATCCAACTTCTGCATATTTTCTTCCCAAGATTTTAATAATGCTTCATCTTCCCCAACAATTTTACCTGCCTGAATACATTCTTTATATAATTCCCAGACAAGTGACTGATCATAAGTCGTACCAATCGCCGTTGGTCCTTGTTCCTCAGAAAAACTTGGCGCTACCACTAATCTATCCTGTCCATTATATGGCGAACTTTCATCATTGATTTTCTGATACTCGGATGTCCAAAGATAAGAATCCCAAAATTGTGCAGCTTCCTTCATAATCGGGTAGATAGTATTTTTTAAGTAATCTTCATTTTGAGTGAATTCATAATGCCACCAAAGGTTTTGAATTGCCCACGCTGCTCCTGTTGGATTCCATCCATATTCCTGTGCATTTGTCGGTGCTGTCATCCCAAATGGGTTATTTTCTGTATGCACTGTAAAACCAGTATGATTTTCCACTGCCCCTTCAATTCCATGAACTCTCTCTGCTGTCAAACGCCCCGGCTCTCTTAGCTTATCCATATAATCAACAAAGGTAACTCCACATTCTGCCAGATTTGTTGTGTAAACTGGCCAGTAGTTCATCTGCACATTGACATTAAAGTGATAATCCCCGGTCCAGGCAGAATCCCCTACTGTCCATAAACCAACTAAATTACTTGGAAGTGTTCCTCTGGATCCCGCAATCGTCAGATAGCGTCCATATTGGAATGCAAGCACTTCCAGATAATGAGAGTAAGTTCCATTTCGATATTCATCTACAAGCTGATTTGTCGGAATGTTAGTGCGCTGTTCACCTAAATCTAAGCTCACTCGATCAAACAATTTCTGATGATCTGCAATATGCTTTTCTTTCAATTTCTGATATGATTTTTTGGCATTGCTATTGACACGGTCATCTACCATTTTTTTCAGATTTTTCTCTTTATCACGGTAAGTTGGATAATCATTTTTATAATCCGTCTCTGCCGCCATTACAATCATGACCTGGTTTGCATCCTCAATCTGATAGACCTGATTTTTCTCATCTACCTCTAGATCTCCCCCTTCGAGGACAAGTTTCATTGTTGTGTAAAATTTTAAATCATTATCTTTAACTTTTCCTTCAATTGTACAGGTTTGATTTTCCGGATCAAATGTAGTTTTCCCTTCTAATCCATTGTTATTCAGCTCCATTTTTACACTCAAATCAAGCTTTCCACTTTCTGATGCTGAAAGCTTTGTAACCATGATCTGATCTGGATTACTTACAAAGTGTTCCCTTTTATAATTCACATCTTCATAAGAAAACTCTGTTGATGCAACCCCGGTTTGAAGATCCAACTCTCTCCGATAATTTTTTACATTCTGATCTTGAATTCCCATTTTGGAAAAATCAAGCCAGATATCCCCAAAATCTTGATAGCTTCCTTTGTTCAGATTATCTTCTCCCGGAAATTTGATATGTGCGCCCATACCATAACCACCGAGACTTTTATCATCATTAAATACATTTGTTGATTTATCATCTAAAAGCTTTCTGTAATTTTCAATTTCCTCATCCGTATATGCTGTCGCCTTATTCCCGAACTGATAACCTGGACGACTTGGAGAGGGACCGCCTGTCCAGAGCGTTTTTTCATTAAAATGTATTCGCTCTTTCGAAATCCCCCCAAAAATCAGATTACCCAGATTTCCATTTCCCAAAGGTAATGACTGTTGCATCCACTCTCCACCATTAGTTTCCTGTGTATTGATATTTGCCGGTGACGTATACCATAATTTTAATGATTGATTAATCGACTCCGTCGATACCGAATTCTCCTGTTTCTCTTCTTTCGCAAAAACTTCACATACCGGTCCTATTGGTAACACCAGTATAGTGCAAATACCTGCAAGGAATTGTCTGATTCTTTTTTTAATCATAATGCTCCTTTTCTCAACTTATACCGTTTTAAATTTCCTCTGAAAAGTAAGATATACGAATCCCCATATATGAGGAATCCGTATATCTTGTTTCCGATTCTGTTTTGATTATTTTTTCTTTCTTCTGATAATCATTACTGCGCCAACAGCTGCTACTGCTGCCACCAGAAGTACTGCCCACATGATCACATTGGCATTGTCTCCTGTCTGCACACTCTGAGAGTGTGAACCGGATGTACTTCCATTGTTATGACTTCCGCCGTTGTTATCATTTCCGTTGTTATCGTCGTCCGGATCTGCTTTTTCTCCTCTTACCAGAACCTTCACATCAGCTTTGGCTGTTGCTCCGTTTGTATCCGTTACCTGAATCGTCACGATCACATCCGTATCGTTTTCCGGGGTTGTTACCTTTCCATCCAGTCCGATGATTCCTTCCGGATTCACTGCCACGATCTCGATCTTGCTTCCTTCCGGAACTTCCGGCAGAACCAATGTTTCTGTTCCTGCTTTCACTTCTGATGGAATCTTATTGTTTGCCAGGATGTCGTTTAAGATTTCCTGTGCACTCGGAACGTGCGGTACTTCCACTGCTTTGAATTCTCCGATCAGTTCGGTGTCTTTTGTCACCTCAAATACATACGGGTTGGACTCACTGAGCACCTTTCCTTCTGCATCTGTCCAGTTTACAAAGCGGAATCCTTCATTTGCGACTGCGATGACTTCTGCTTTTTCTCCTTTTTTGTAGCTTCCGTCTGTGGAGTCAATGGTCACGATTCCCATGCTGTTGTCATTTGCTTTGATCGTTACATGGAATTTCTCCTCCTGCGGAGGTGTCACAGTTTCCTCTGTCAGTTTTGCCTGCACCAGCATCCGTGCATTTCCTTCATCTTCTCCGACATCACCTGTTGTGAAATAATATTCCAGTATAGAAGCCAGTCCTGTATAGAATACTTTTCCGCTCTCTTTGTCAAATGAAGCAATCTGGCTGTTTTCTCCCATCAGAACTTCCGTTCTCTGCAGCTGTTGAGGTGTCAGTACCTCATTTAAATCTGTCCAGTACTTTTCACCGTCATATTTCCGTTTTAACTCGATCGTCTGCGGAGACAGCTGTAAATCCAGAGCTTTTCCAGACTCTGTCCATGCCAGATGATTCTCTGCACAATACAATGTTTTCAGGTTTGAAACATCTCCAAACTGCAGCAGTGACAGGTTATTTCCGTTTCCATAAACACGTTCCGGCGCAGCACTGTCCATCTTAAGACCGGTAAGCTGGTTGTTGTTAAAATTTAAGTATGCAATATTTTCTTCTGCCCCAACCAGATTTGTAATCTGATTGTTTTCCACACTGACCTGTTTTGCTGTTCCGAAACGGAACTCTCCGGATAACTGATTATTTCCTGCAAGAACCGTTTTTAATGCAGTTGCTTCATCCACGATCAGTTCTGTCAGACTGTTATTTGCTGCGTTAAATTCCTCCAATGCTCCCAGACCTGAGAGTGAGATCTGCTGCAGGTTGTTATTCTGACAATGAAGTGTTTTTAAATTTCCAAGTCCTTCTACGAGAAGGCTTTCCATTCCATTACTGTCTGCCTGAAGCACTTCAAGAGCCGCTGTCGGTCTTGCATCCAGTGTATGCAGCTGATTTCCATAACAGCTTAATGCTCGCAGTGAAGTCAGGCCTGTCAGATCCAGATCTGTAAGATGATTATTTTCAATCCGTACTTCTTCCAGACTTCCAAGTCCTGTCACATGAAGCTCTGAAAATGTACTGTTTTGAGCATACAGCTTTTTCAGACTGCTGCATCCTGTCACATCCAGCACGGAAGCCGGATTTCCGTTTACTTTCAAAATCTGCAGAGATGACAGATCTTTTACCGGTGCAAAATCCCCAATCGCATTTTGGCTGACATCCACACGCTGCAAATTCCGGAAATTCTCCACACCTTTTAAATCGGTAATTCCTGCATTCGGCATTGCCAGTTCTTCCACTTCCATGCACTCTGCTTCCGACAGGCTTCCATTTCCATCTTTGTCGCAGGTTCCTGCAAATGTCAGTATCACCTGATCCGGAAACTGTTCTGCAGAAAGTTCAATTTCTCCCACCGGTGCTGCTTCCGGCACCTCTTCATTCTCTGGTTCTGTCTCCGGCTGTTCAGGAGTTTCCGGTATCTGAGGTGTCTCATTTTCCGGTGTCTTATCCTCTGTTTCTTCTATTGTTTCTACAGCCTGCGCTTTGATCGTATACAAATCGCTGCTCATCGTTCCTAAAATCATTCCGGACATCAGCAGGTACGCAGTTAATTTCTTTATTTTCATCTTTTTCCCTCCTACTATCTACTGTGCCATAGTGACGAATTCTACTGTTTCTGAACGGAGAGACTCAATTCCTCTCTCATTTACTGCAGTTACATAAACCTGATATGTAGTAAGCGGGGTCAGCTCCTGAATCGTCTGATTCATTTCTTTTCCTTCCCATACCATCTTACCATTTGCATACACACGGTATGTACATCCCGGTTCTTCCGCAGCCCAGCTGATATTTGCAGAAGACGAAGATTTGCTGTCAATTCTCACGTCGCTTGGAGCTTTCGGTGTTTCCCAGTTGTCCTGACTCTGCGCTCCGATCAGGTAATACCAGGAACCTGTTCCATACTCTACCCCATCTTTTCTTGCTGCTGCCCGCAGAATTGTATTTTTCTCGACTGTAATCGGTCCTTCATATTTTTTAGCGGACTCAGAAACTTCTTTATTTTTCTCAAATGGCTGACTGCCGTCCAGAGTATAATAAATCTCTGCTCCTTCACCTGCTGTCAATGTCACCTGCTGTGCAGAATCATATTGTCCGGAAACAACATCTGCGCTTACCTGAATATCCATTGCCGTAAAGGATACTTCTGCTGCTTCAGATTCATTGCCATATCTGTCCACAGCTTTTACCTGAACTGTATACTCACTGCCGACTTCCAGCGGATCTAAAATCAGTGCAGTCTGTGTAACTTCACGGGAACCAACCTGTTCTCCGCCTTTACTCCAGCTTACTTTGTATTTTTCGACTCCTGTATTATCTACTGACGGAAGGAAACGAATTTCTGCTTCCGATGCCTTCGGAGATACGACTCTCAGATTGCCCGGCACAGTTGGTGCTTCTTCATCTTTGATCACCACATCCCCTGTTTCGCCCATTACTTCCAGTTCTACAACGTGGTTTGTATTTCCTGCTGTACTTCCGTTCATATATACACGGATGTATCCTGCATCAAAACGTTCTCCTTCTTTCGGCAATGGTGTTTTTGTATTTGGATCCAACCAAGATACACCTTCACCATACACTTTCATGGTTTTTCCGTTTTGAGTTTCTACATATTCTTCTTGATTTCCTCGTGGAAGCTTATGTGTCTTTCCTGTCTCACCGTTCAGAGCTGCCGGCCACTCTTTGTTTTCATCCCGATTTCCGTTCCACAGTACCAACGTTTTAGTTGGGTCGAAGGAACTGTCCGGTGACAGAAGTACAATGGTATCATGATATTTTCGGCTGTCACTCCAATACCGATACAAATTCACTTCCTCTACATGATGCAACCCACCAAGATCTACCTGCAGCCAGTGTGCACCTCCTGTATTTCCGCCCGGATCAGAATATCCATCTGGATTATTTTTCTGTCCGTCTACAGCCATTGTTTTTCTATCATTTGCACTTACAGAACTTGAAAAGCTCACATTTTTTCCTCTTGCCAGATTGGTTCTCTCAGATTTGATCGGCTCATCTTCTATTTTCTGTGCATTCTCATCATATACAAACTCCAGACCTGTAATGGAAAGATCTACCCAGCCGTTTGTCTGGATCGTGATAACTGCTTTTCCTGTTTCTTCGTTAAATTCTACTTTTGGTTCTGTGTACTGCGGCTGTCCGTCTGTGTCCGGCTGCTGTCCCTTTACAACCTTCACTTCTGGTTTTTTCGCCAGTTTTGTCAGTTCAAATGTAGTGGTACGCAGCTCATTATCTTCCGGAGACAATTTTCCTTCCGGCGCATTTACCACATTGTACTCATCCATATATTTATATACTGATAATTTTCCATTAATTGTAGTCTGTCCCGGTGAAAAATCACCTGTCCACGTTAAGCCGAATTTATTATCAAAAATAATCTCATCTTTATTTACCCTGTAGTTATTCAGCGTGATATCCATCGCTGTTCCGTCTCCAGATTCATTCATGATCATAAATTCGTGAGGCTCCATCTCTACTTTCAGACGTGCGCTTTCTTCTTCCCCTTCCAGAGGTAAAATTGCATGCTGCTTTTCATTTGTATTAACTTTATTGTTGTAGAGATACCATGTGCCATCCCATTTGTCAGCAAATGCATTTCCTACATATTCGATCGGATACAGATCTTTGAAATACTTCTGTTTTGCCTGTCCGGACAGATTCTTGTCTTTGACATCCAGTACATTCGGAGGGGTTACACCCAGTTTGTCTGCTTCCTGAATCAGTTTTTTTGTTACTTCCGCTCTGGTTCCCCATGCCGGAATAACCGGAATAATGCCATAACGTCCTGTTTCATAAATCTGGAATCCTGTCGGTTTTCCGGATAAACCACTGTAAAAATCAGAACTTACATTTCCATAGAGCACTGCTTTGGTCTCTTCCATAATTTCCTTTTTGGAAGGTGCCGGATGATTGACAATGTAACGGAACAGTTCTGTCAGGACATGTGTATTTGCCGGACTGTTCGTGTTACTTGTTCCATATACGATTTCCGGGAACTCAAAGGTATAGATCACACCGCCGCCCAGATAGGTGCTCATCATTTGCATTCCAAGCAATGCTTCCGGTTCTCCACAAAGTCTCTGCCAGTTGTTATAACTTCCAGCTCCTTGCCAGAGTTTTGAGAACTGCTTGTCCCATGCCCAGGTATCGGAAAGCATTCCCCAGCCTCCGGTATATCCTGCCAGCCAGCTTCCCTGGAAGAAACTACTTGTTTTCAAATCATCCGGTTGATTTGAACTTGTGTTCTTATAGATCAAATAGAATGCATCTCCGTGTTTTTCCAGTGCCTTTTTCATATTTGCATTGCTGACAATATTCGTCACTGTAGAACCGTGATCCTGATCTGACCATACAAAGAATCCACCGAATCGGTCAGCAATCTCCAGCATCTTAGCGCTTCCTTCGCATGGGGGATGAATACCTGCCCAGAAGTTCTCTGTATTGAACACACCCTGCATATTCGGATACATACGGTACATCAGATCCAGCCAGCCGTAATCCATATCAGCCGTAATATTGTACTGTGTTCCTCCATTTTCCGGTGTTGCAGCTGCTGTCAATCCAAGAAGCATAATCGGCGCTCCCTGTTCATAGGCTATCTGCAGCCCATGTTCATGGAATGCCTGCAGATAAGCCTGTCCGATATGATCTGGAGCAAACTGTCTGAGGTTGTTTGTATGTAACAGCAAAACGTTATTCTCTTTCAGATCATCCGGAATCGCATTCCATCTTCCGTCTACTGTGTTAGAACCCTGTAATTCTGGTCCTTCTTCCTGTCCGATCTCATAGACATCGTTGGAATACGCTGTTGCGATCATCATCGGATGTTCGTTATCGATCACACGTCTCGGACCCTCCTGTGACTGTACATCCTGCTCATTTTCATACCCATAAATCCCCAGTTCCATAAATTTTACTGCGGCGCCTGTTGGATTCTCTGTATAGACTCTGATATAACGTGCCTCTTTTGTTGTTCCAAGCTCTGTGGCTCCAAGTCCATTCTTGTTTTCATAATCCATATAGAACCACTGTCCGCCCATTGCTTCTTCGTATGGCTTGGAAATATTCTCTGGCTTCTTCACCCCATCCGGAAGTGTCGGATTTCCTTCATAATAAACAATCTGCCCATCCGACAAATTTTCTTCATTTCCAATTACAATGGCGGTATTTTTATAAGAAATCTTGGTTCCTTTCAGACGTTTTCCCTGATTTCCCGGATTTCCATTTCCGATTGTCGCCTGTCCATCATATACCTGTCGTTTCAGATTGATGACTTCCAACGGATAGGATGCGCCCAGATCCACCTGTACCCACACACCGTTTTTTCCTTTTGCAGTGCTGGTGACTTCTGTTCCCTGTTCCTGATAATTCTCCCAGTTGTTTCCCTCTTTATTACCTGCGTCATCATGCTGCAGATAATATTTGTCACCATCGGTTAATAGATTCTCATCTTTCAGATTCATATTTTCCCCGACTGTGACTTTGACATCCTTTTCTTCTGCCAGATTGACCAAAGGCGGCGCTTTTTTTGCATCTGCCGCATCTGCACGGACTCCTGTTACCCCAAATGCCGTCAGCACAAGCGCCATGCATGACAGTCCGAGTAATCTGGCTTTGCTCCCTTCTTTTCTGGTTTTCATCCTCATTTTCCTCCTTTTCTTCCACATGAAAGTAAAACCAGAAAATGCTTTATTTTTTTCTGGTTCCTTACATGTCTGGGATTTTCCCGCTTGAATTCTAGAGTACTATACTGTTCCCTCCTTTAATATGGAATATATTTACCAGAAATTGTACTTTCTTTACTATCACAATAGATTTTGCTCATTTATTTTGTCTATTTTTTACATTTTACGTTTTCACATCAAATTTTTACGGTAATTTTTCAATCATTTCTGCCAATATTTCTTCATCGAATCCTGATTTTCTGTCCAACGTAGATCATGTTCGGATCTGCAATTCCATTCCATGCTGCCAGTTCCAGATAAGTTGTTGCAAAACGCTTTGCAATCTCTGATAAAGTATCATTTTCCTGCACAACATAACATTCCGCCTGAACCTCATTTTGACTCAACTGCCTGTTTACTTCCCTTTGAACAGCATCCGGATCGTATCCCATATCACACAGCTTCTTTCTTCGTTCTCCGCCGTTTCCATATTTTCCTTGTATCACTTCCCCTGCAACTTCCTCAATACTTTTCGCTGGCTGTCCTGTCACACCTGCTGTATACTTGGGTCTTGCATAGCCGCGGATCTGACCCCAACCCACCGGAATTTGCCTTCTCGCCACTGCCTCATTATAATTTCCTTCCATCACTGTGATCATTTGTCCTGAAACAGACTCCACGTATCCAATGTGATCGGAATACCCGTCATTTGGCTGTACCTGGCAATCCCAGTTATACAAAATGATATCTCCGGGCAGTGGCACTATCGTTCCATCTTCGATCCAGATCCCCTTTTCTTTAAAGATTTCGATATGCTTTTCACATCCGCATTCTGTTCCGATCAAGTCCACACATCCCGCCTGATATGTAGTCTGACCGTCACACTTGCAGAGCTTACGACTTTTATGATAGCACGAATATTTGATCTGATCCACGGAATACTCAGAGCCGTCCGCTCTTGTATAATGATCCCGATACCGGATCGTCGTCAGACGTCCGCCGCAGTGTGCGCAGAAAATATTGCCGGAAAGCATTGCCTTCCCTTTCGTCCGCAAGGCGATATGGCGTTTCTCCTCATTCGCATTGTTCCGCTGTTCCAGGATCTCTAGGATCTGTGCATAGGTTTCATCACTGCGGATCCGCAGCGCCTACAATGCCTCTGTGGATGTTCCGTCATCCAGATAGCCGCAGTAGAAACGGTCCTTTAAGATACGGTTGACGACGGTACTCGTAAACCTGGCGCCTGTATGCGTCCGGTATCCATTCTCATTAAGATATCTGGAAAGCCTGTGTGAACCGTAGCCTTTATGGATCGTCATGCTGTCCATCATATGGATGACTTCGCTCTCAACTGCATCAATATCCGGAAATCCCTTTCTCCGAATACGCTTTTACGATCGTCCAGTCCGGCTTGCTGCTAGCAAAATCCCAGCACGCTGTTTTCTGCATCGGAATATCATTCTCATTCTTGTCTACCTGTTTCTTTGTAGATACTCTGTAAAGACAAATAACCCGTTGTAATTTCATAACGCTTCCTCCGTACATCACTTCATTTGTACGGAATTGCGTTGCCTGATCTCTTTTCGGTTTTCAAGGTTCCTGCCGGAGAATATATCTCTCCCGACACATTCATTATACCGCGAAGGCACGCCGCTTCAATGCACGGTCCCAAAAAGCAAGCGCAATTCTGTAAGTTTCATAGCGACTGTGCATAAGCAGAGATTCCCTGCTGAAAGCGTTCTTCATATGCTTCTGTCAGGATATCCCTGACCTTTGCCATGACGTCCTGTTCTGCGCTTCTGCTGAATCTTACCAACACCGCAGAATCATTGATCCTCATCTGGAACCCGGAAATCTCGCCGACCTTATTATTTCCTGCCATTAACTCCTCCTTCCATATATAAAAAAATGCCTACGGCATCTCAGCTCCCCTACCCCTCAATCTTGAGGGGAAA
>OIZR01001127.1_pt1 | contig 13742 bp, 12 predicted proteins | sample 1588591 | NCBI WGS metagenome assembly OIZR01 (sample SAMN03283249) | human gut metagenome | biome: human-associated habitat; material: feces | host: Homo sapiens | place: USA | collected 2013 | reverse complement strand
AAACTGAAGCAGAAATATGGGAAAAATGCTGTATTAAAAGGTATGAATTTAGTAGAGGGAGCAACTGGCAAAGACAGAAACAACACTATCGGGGGACATAAAGCGTGAGTGAAATATATAATTAATTAAAAAAACAGTATGGCCAATGATCAAAGAGCTGTTGATATTATTAAAATATATGCGATAATATTAAACGGTGATTATTGTGAGAGACAGAGAAATTATAGCAAGAAACTTAATAAATATTATAGACGTGAAAAACTGTCAGTATTTTAGTCAGTTTATGAATGATGATTTATATGACAAACTGTATGATTATCTTATAAAATTAAGTAGAGGAAATGACAAGGCGGTTGCTCATACAAAACTAATGATGGAAGAGTGCAGACCGATTATTGAAAAAATCGAAAAAGACGAACAGATTTCTAATGATGAATTCAATTCTTTTATGGAAAAATTTAGAGTGTTTAAAAGGAAATATCTTATGTAAAAATGCATTTCCAATATCATAAATACCGTACTGCTGGTATAAAAATTATTTTTTGGAAGAAAAGGATAATCGAGATTTATGATCTAAACGATAAATTAATAACAGGAGTTAGTAATCAGGATCAGCTTGATGAGTTTATGGATGATAATGAATTTGAATATCCAGAAGTTATTATAAAAGAGAACGGTAAATGGAATTCTTCTGGAGATTTTATCATTATAAATTTCAATTATAATAGTTTGACAAAGGAACAGATACATTTTTATAAGTGTATTTTTGTAAAAAATCATGGTTATTTTACAGAATGTAAAATCTTGTCAAGTTTTACTGTGTATAACCCTACACAAAAAACGGCATAAAAGGCTTTTTTTCGTGTAGGGTTATACACGATTTTTATCAATTTTTGGCCTTTGATTACTAATTTCCTAAATATATGAATTTTTTTCTTATGATTTTAACAAAAAAAATCGCGTATTTAAGCCGAATTTAGGAATATCCAACATTAAAATGTCTGTTTAGCCTAAAAAGTTGTACTAAAACAGTGTTGAAATTTGTACTAAAAGTGTTATAATTATGTCATACTTGGGGTAAATGTAATAAGAATTTAAATTCTGTTACTCATAGGAATCCTGGTAAATTTACCAGCCCCTGAAAAATAAATATTTGTACACAGCTTAGGGAATATTGCTGTAAAAGTTATGTAGATAATTATACATAACTTTTTTTATTGCACAAATTTGAAAGGAGATATTTTTATGTGTGAAAATAATTCTAAACTATTTGAAGTGTTAGAGATGATTGAGGATGATATTGAAATTAATGATGAGGATATTGATAGTGAACAATTTTTTTCGTTAAAAGAGGTAGGTGTTACTAATGAATAATGAAATGTCTAAAACAAGGCAAATGCTGATAGAGGGCTACATAGAGTCACTTGAACAGGAACAGATTCCCTGGAGAAAAGGATGGGGTAATGGTGATTCTCAGCATAATCCCATAACAAACACTTTTTACCGTGGTATTAATCAACTATTATTAAATTATAAATATGATGAGAGAAGATATGAAGATCCAAGATGGCTTACTTTCAATCAGATCATGAATGAGGGCTGGACTTTAGAAAACGCTAAAGGGCAGGGGGTACCATTAGAAAAATGGGGTATATGCGATAGAGAAGAAAAGAAATATATAAATGTTTCGGATATGAAGAAAATTATTGCAGAGGAACAGCTTGAAGGAAGAGAAGTTGATGCAAGATTTTGTTGGAGCTGCAAAACGTTTACGGTATTTAATGCATCGCTTGTTAAAGGCATAGAAAAATATGAAATTATTAGAAATGAATTTGATATTGATGAGGTAGGATTAGAAATGATTGAAAACTATTGTGATGCTACTGATCTTGCAATTATAGAAGGTAGACAGAGCAAGGGAGAAGCTTTTTATAATAAGATCCACGATACTGTTTATGTTCCAGACAGGTATTATTTTGACGATAGTTATGAATATCTTGCAACTATACTGCATGAATGTTGTCATTCTACTGGTCATCCTAATAGATTGAATAGAAATATGCTTAATGAACATGATGAATATGCACTCGAAGAGCTTAGAGCGGAAATAGGCTCTTCTTTTTTGTGTGGTGATTTAGGGTTAGATATCAGTAATGCAAGAATTGATAATCACAAGGCATATATTCAAAGCTGGATATCAGGGTTTAAAGAAAAACCAAATGTTCTATTAAGTACTATAAATGATGCAAAGAAGATTACTGATTATATTGAAAATAAAGGTGAATTAAGTGGAATTATTGAAAGACAAAAGAGTGTTATACAAGGTCAAAAAAGATAAATCCTGGTAATTTTACCAGGGGTGTAAGGAGATGATTATGTGAAGAATTACCCAATCATTTATTTAAATGAAAAAAAATTTGTGACATTAACTGGTGCTAATAATGAATATATCAAAATATTAAAAGGAGCAAAAGATACTAACAATGAAAGTACTATAAGAATTAAAATTAAACAAGACGATAAAATGTCAGGCTTAGGTAGCAGAGAATTTGAACTAGTTATATGCGAATCGAGTTATCCGAATTTATTTATTGAAATGATGAATTATATGGAAATGGTATATCTGCATGACTGTTTTAAAGGTGTTGATGCAGATAAGGTAATAAAGAAGCTGCATGATAAGCAGGATGAACTTGAATATTGGTATATCGAATATATACTTGAGAATCAAATAGATAACAATTTAAATGAACTACTTAACAACCCGATAGATTACGCATCAACAAATTATTTAGCACCACACGAGATAGCGTATATGATATTTCAATGTGAACAGTGGGACAAAGAACATGGTTTTGATTCTGAGTTTAGTTACGATGAGATGGATACAAATTATCTTGAAAATTATTACGCAGATAGATTTAATATCGATTATCATGAAGAAAATATTAATAGATACATAAATAAATATGCAAGTGATAAAATTATAAGTTCTAAATTAAAAAGAAATTTAGATGTCTATAGCAAGTTAAAGAAATATCAAAAAAAAAGGAGAGCAGGAATTGGTATATAAAGTAAAAAAACTGCTTATATTTGTTTTATGCTTGCTATCGTTATTTATCACAGGTTATTCAGGTTAGTTTGGTAATTAGTTATTAGATACTATATTTGCGAATAATTTTATACTTAAATTTTATATTTTGCTCGCCTAATAAATAAACAGTAGAGATATCTCCCATATATAATAATTCTCGGCGGGTTTAGACTATTAAGAACAATAAGGATTTATTCCTCATTGTTCTTAATTTTCATTTTATCTGTTAAGAGTAAAAAACAAGTATACTTATCTTATCCCTATCCAACTCTAACAGATAAAGACTAGATAATATTATTAGCATATTATCTAGTCTACGACATAAAGAGAGTCAGGTGAATTGTAAAGCTATGGATAATAGCTTGTTGTTCGTTAATAAGCATGATGTTAATTTTTTCCAATCTTGTAATCGAATCACAAAAAGAAGACTAAGTATTCTTTTGAAAAATGAATAAATTATATTAATGTCACCTAAAATGACATTTTTTTTGATAAATTATATGTGGGTGGGAGATCATGAATATTGGAAAAAGATTAAGAAAATTAAGAATTGAACATAATTTAACTCAAAATGAAGTTTCAATATTAACTGGAATAAAACGTTCGTCAATTGCATCTTATGAGCTTAATGAACAACTTCCACCGGTTGATAAACTGATACAGTTGGCAAATTTATATAAAGTTAGCCTTGATTATTTATGTGGGTTAGATAATAGTGAAATTCGAAATACTAGAAATGAAAAATCAAAGATATAAAGAACTGTTTCACTATGTGGGACAGTTCTTTATTTGGAGGGAGAAGCTGAAATGAAGGTTAAGGAATTATGTTTAAATTATTTAGATACAAGAAACAAAAAAATCATTGCTGGAATTAGTGTAGTGGCAGTGATTTTAGCTAGTACACTGGGTATATATGCTTTAACAAAAGATAATTTACCCGATTTCGTTCTAAGTGATAGTAAAACTATTAAATTAGAATATGGAGATAAATATTCTGTTAACGGCATGAAATTATTAAATACAGAAGGTATGGATGATGAAGATAAAAAAATATTAAAAAATGGTTTAAGTATAAAATCTAATTTTAAATATGAGGACGGTAAAGATTATCCAGCAGTTGGAGAGTATAAGATAACAATGATCTTTAATGATGATACACTTGTTAAAAAGGTTAAAGTTGCTGATACGACTGCACCAGAACTTAATACAGAATTTCGTGATATTGATATTGTTAAAGGTACTGATCTAAATAATTATGATTTCGGCGGTCTTAATTTATTTAATGCAACAGATCTATCGCCTGTAGAGGTAGGATACGACAGCAGTGCAGTTAACAGTAGTACAGTAGGAACATATGTATTAAAAGTTACTGCTAAGGATACTTCTAGTAATGAAACTACTAAAGAATTAACAGTTAATATAACAGAAACTCCAAATGAAAATCAGGAATTAGTAACAGAAACAGTAACTAATGAGGATGGAACAAAATCTATTCGCAATACATTAAGAGATAAAGCGACAGCTCAAGACAATACAGCAAATACTAAAATTGGTTCTAATTCCAGTAAAGGAAGCAGTACAAATAAAAAAGGATCTACAGGTTCATCAAGCAGCAATAGTTCTAATTCATTTTCCAATTCTGGGGTGAATCAAAGTTTTGTTGCTAATATGTCAATTTCGAGACAAACTACACAGGCAATAACAGTTGTTGGAAACGGTGGAAGCTATGCAACGTTAACACTGCATACTAAGCGTAACGGTATCTGGACAGAAACATTAAGCTGTACAGCACGAGTAGGGAAAAATGGTATAACTAGCAATAAACGTGAAGGTGATGGAAAAACACCGACAGGAATCTATTCATTTGGTCAGGCATTTGGTGTAGCAGGGAATCCAGGTACTTCTAGAGGATGGTTACAGGTCAACAACAATCATTACTGGGTAGATGATGTAAACAGTCCATATTACAATAAATTAGTTGATGCTGGTCAGACTGGAATTCAATGGAGCAGTGCTGAGCATTTAATTGGTTATCCAACAGCATATAAATATGCTATTGCTGTAAATTATAATACTGCTTGTACACCAGGTGCGGGTAGTGCTATCTTTTTACACTGCTCAACTGGCGGTTCTACAGCAGGGTGTATAAGTGTGAGTCAGTCAAATATGATTCGTATATTACAGTCACTGCAGGGTGATACTTTAATAGGAATATATCAAAATTCAAATAGTTTATACTAAAGTTTGAATTATAGAGTAATAAATTATAAAATTTAGATGGAGGGATAAAGTATGGACATCAGAAAAGATATTATTGATAAGTATTTAAATACCAAAAAGAACAGGATCATTGCGGGATGTGTTACAGGTTTAATTGTCTTGGGATGTGGCGGAGGAATTGTATATGCGACAAGAGACCCCTCACCAAAATTACAATTAAAGAAAAATACGATTAATCTTGAATACGGAAAAGAATTCAAAGCTGATTTTGACACTTTAGTTGATACTAAAGGATTAAATAAAGAAGATAAGGAATATTTGAAAAAAAACCTTAAAATAAAATCAGATATTAAAAATGATACTGAAAGTGTGACCAAAGAGGATGGTACTACAGAAGAAAAAGATCGTGGATTTGCTAAAGTAGGAGATTATAAAGTAAATTTAACATATAAAGATGAAACTAAAACAGTTAAGGTAGTTGTGAAAGATACAACTGCTCCAGAAATGACAGTACCAGAAAATATAGAAATTCTTCAAGGGACAGATTTGAGTACATTTGATTTTAAATCATTGATTACAGCGACTGATTTAGCACAAATGGAATTAAATATTGACTATAGTACAATTAATGTTAATGTGCCTATGGAATATATTGCTAAAGCAAACGTTGAGGATGTCAATGGGAATAAGAACGAAAAAGAATTTAAAGTAACAGTAATTGCTCTACCAATAGTCGCTGAGGACGAAGTGGTAGTGCAAGAGACAGTAACAAATGCTGACGGAACGAAAACAGTAAAAAATACTGTTAAGAAAAAAGCAGATTCATCTGGAAATAAAGTAGTATCTAGTGGAAACAATTCAAATAGCAGCTCTAATAGTTCTGGAAACAAACCTTCAGGTTCTGCTGGAACTGGAGGAAGCTCAGGATCATCTGGTAGTGGTTCTAACAAGCCTTCAAATGGAGGTGCAACTGGTGGTAACAGTTCTGGAGGAAATAGTGGTAATTCAGGCGGAAGTTCTGGAAGCGGCTCAGGTTCAACTGGTGGAAGTGCGGATGTAGATATATCTGGTTCAACACCAAATGGCGATTATACTGATAATTGGGGAGGAGGACAAGGGAATTTTGACGATATATTTGGATAATATAATATGTTAAGGCAAGCGTAATATCGCCTGCTTTTTTTATTATGAAGGGGGAATATATTATGTATCTTTGTAGAAATCCTACATTAATATGGCGAAAGTCATTTTTTAAGCTTGAAAAGGAGGGCAAAGATGATTAAAAAGAGTACAAGAAATGTTTGGAATAAGTTTATTAAATTTTCACTTGTTGTTATATTACTTTTTGGTGGGGTAATATCTTCAATGGCCAGTTCTTCTTTACATGCAGAAACAGTAAAACTTGAAAAGGGCAGTCCAATATATTATCCGAGTTGGCTCGGTAACTGGTCTACCAACTATTATTACATTAATGGCCAACTGGCATACTGTTTAAATTCTTCTCGAAATGAACCAGTAAATAACAATAGTGCATATGCTGAAATCAGTAATAATATGGAACTTCTTAAAGTTCTTTATTATGGATATGGCGGGCCTGAAGATGTTTTTAAAGATGATCAAGTTACCAATGACACTAATAAATATCTGTATACGCATATTTTGGCTAGTTACGCATATAGTGGAGATATTTATGGTGGCAAAAACTGGGATGATTTATTGGCTAATGGAATTGGTTTAAAGTGGAGGTATGAACAGATTCAGTCTATGCCGATTCCAACAAACGAATTTAATTTTGATGGTAGCACTAATTTTAATACCACTGCTTATTATGATTTAAATACAGGAAAACAGCGTACAAAAGATATTAAGTTTAATTCTACTAGTAGTAATACTGTAACATTGCCATTGCCAACTGGTATAAAGCTGCATAATGTTACGAAAGGAACGGTTGCTATTAATAATGCAACTATATATGGTGGAGATATTTTTTATTTAGAAACAGATATATCGAGCAAGCATGGTGACTATAGTTCTGGAAAACTGACAGGCAGCCACAAAACAAGATATGCTCCGCTGATTGTAAAATCAGACAGTACCAGTGTTCAGGATATAGGTTCTTGGAGTTTCACTTATGATCCTACCCAAATAACATTAAATGTTAATTGGATAGATGGGAGCCAGATTAGTATTAATAAAACTGACAATTTTGGTGAAAACATTTCTAACGCTAAATTTGATTTATTACAGTGGAATAAGACAACTAGTCAATATGAAAAATTAAGGGAGTTAACATATAATTCTGCTGATAAACTATATGAAAGTGGTTTTTTAGAAAAAACAGATTTGAATGAAGGTAAATTTAAGGTAGAGGAAACAGTGCCAAATGGATATACAGCTTCTTCGAAATACGAGCAGGAATTTACATTAGACGGCTATATCGATAGAAGTGTTTTTACAGCAGTGATTGAAGGTAAAGAAGTAAATGTAAAATTATCATCTACACTTGCGGACAATCATTACATAAAATATGAGGTGGATGGTGTACCAGATAGTGTAACAGAGATTAAATTTCCTACATGGTCGATTAATGGGGGACAGGATGATATTGATTGGGTTCACCTTGCAAAAGGAAGTGACGGAGTATGGCGTGCAAATAAGCAGATGCCTGAAAGTGGCCAGTATGTTATTCATATTTATTATAATACTGCTGTTCAGGAAAATCTCTATTCTCATGCGGTTAATTTTTGGCCGAGCGATACAACGATCAATGTTGTAAACAATAGGATAATGGGTAAAATATCTGTTGATAAATTAGATTATCATGCAGGTGAAAAATTAGCAAACGCAACATTTGATGTGATTGCCAGAAACGATATAAGAACACCACAGGGAACTGTTATATATAGGCAGGGCGAAGTGGTAGGAAATCTTATAACAGATGAAAACGGTTATGGTGAACTGGATAATCTTAATTTGGGGGAATACACCCTAAAGGAGTCAGCAGTACCAGATGGTTTCCGTGATGATGACAGTACATATGATTTTACTATAACTGCTGATAAAACTGATTCTAAACTGCATATGGGATTGGATGTGACATGGGAAATAAATAACTATCCTACTTTTATAAATGTTTATAAAGTTGATAAGGATTCGGGCAAAAAACTGGAAAATGCTGAATTTGATTTATACAATGTTACAGATAAAAAGAAAGTAGGAACGTATAAAACAGATAAGAATGGCAATATTGCTGTTTTTTATTTATCAAGACAGAAAACCTACTATCTTCAGGAAACAAAAGCACCTGACTCTTATAAATTAAATGATACCAGATATTATTTTTATATTGATGAGAAGGGGGCATTCGGTGTTTCAGATCTGAATGGTACTGTAGAAGATGGTACTTTTAATGTGCCGTTTCATGGTACAATGACCATTACTGTTAAAAATGAAATAGATATATGCAATCTTCGAATTACAAAGAAGAATGATAACAGTAAAGTATTAGAGAATGCTGAATTCAGCTTATATTCTGATAAGGAATGTACAAAGGAAATAGAAAAAGGAAAAACCGACAAGAACGGTCAATTGAATTTTGATCGGATTTCTGTTGGTGATTTTTATTTAAAAGAGACAAAAGCACCTGATGGATATAGATTATTAAAAGATCCAATTAAAATATCATTAAAAAATGTGAACGGGAAGTTCACTTTTTTTGTTAATGACAAAGAGATTAAGGAAGATGATAAAAATAACAGCTTAACGTTAGAAAACGGCTTATATACTGGCAATTTGACAGTTATAAACAGTCGAGGATCTATTCTTCCTGCAACGGGAAGTCCTATGACAATTGTTTTAACAGCAGCAGGTGTTTTATGTTTATTAATTACAATCAAAAGGGGAAAAAACAATGGTGAAGAACAAATTTAAAAAGTTAGGAATAACAGCTTTAGCTTGTGTACTGTCTTTAACGACAGCAGGAACAGTAGCAAATTTAGTCAACAGTGGAAATACTGGAAACGGAATTTTTACGAAACTAAATGCTGAAGGAACAGGACATATAACTATTAATGCCAATGTAGGAGATAATGGAGTTACTCAAAGTCTGGCAGGGAAGAAATTTAATATTTACCGCATCTTTGATGCTCAAAACAGTGCAGGAATGGAAAGTATTAACTATACAATGAATCCTGCATATGAAAAATCATTGAAAAAGGTTACTGGAAAAGATACAGAATATGCAATCATAGATTATATTCAAACGTTAAATAACAATCAGATGATCAATGATGTTTCACAGACACAGAAAAATGAGACTGCATATTCTAATTTTAGATATTTTGTTGAGAGTTTGAGAAATATGTTAGTTGAAGATAAAGCCGACCCTACTCAGGTTTTAACAGTCCCATCTACAGCAACAGACAGTTATACATTAGATGTTGCATACGGGTGGTATATTATTGATGAAATTACGAGTGTTAATGGAACGCACAGTGCTGCATCCATGATTATGGTAAATACTGCTAATCCAGATGTTGCAATCGATATAAAATCAGATTTTCCTGTAATTCAAAAACAGATTTTAGAAGATGACAATCAAAAGAATATTGGAGCGGATAAAGACGGATGGAACGATGTAGGAGATTACGAGATTGGTCAAACCGTGCCTTACCGCTATTTGACATATGCGCCAGATATGAACGGGTATGCAAATTATTATTTTGCAATGCATGACCGCATGGACAGCCAGTTAACATTCAATAAGGATAGTGTAGTTGTTAAAGTCGGGAACAAGACGCTTGTAAAAGATACAGATTATAAAGTTGTAACAACTGGCTTAACTGGAGAAACATTCCAAATCCAGATTACAGATTTAAAAGCGACAATTAATAAATATTTTTATGCATCTGAAGCGGGAGCAAATCCAGAAACAGAGAAGCTGTACGGTCAAAAAATTGTTGTAGAATATAATGCCACTTTAAATGAATCTGCTCAGGCTGATACTGGTAGAGCAGGTTTCGAAAATGATGTAAGACTGGAATATTCTAACGACCCCGACAGTAACGGGACTGGTAAAACAGGGTTAACACCTTGGGATACAGTAGTTTGCTTTACATTTAGAATGGACGGTATCAAAGTAAATGACCAGACTCCAGAAAGAAAACTGGAAGGTGCTAAATTTAAATTATATTCTGATGAGGACTGTACTAAAGAAGTATATGTTAAAAAAGCAAGCGGTGGTGACGGTTATACTGTAATCAATAGGGACAGTGTAGCAGGTGATACTGCACTTAATGGAGCAGTTGAAATGATATCTGATTCAAATGGTGTTTTCAATATTATTGGTCTTGATTCACAGGTATATTATCTGAAAGAAACTAAGGCGCCAGACGGTTACCGTTTATTAAAAGACCCTATAAAAATCGATGTAAAAGCAACTTATGGAGCTGACAACAGATTAAATTATGTTAAGGGCGATGGTGCAACAGCAAAGACATTACAGAAATTAGCAGCAACAGCAAGTTTTAAAGAATTTTACACAGGCGCATATAGTCAATATGACAAAACACTATCAACTGATGCAGATACAGGTACATTTAATATCAAGGTTGTAAACAAAGTTGGATCAAAACTTCCTGCAACAGGTAGTATGGCCACTTTATTATTAGTTGCAACGGGTACTGCGGTGATGGTAACTGTACTTATCAGAAGAAGAAAAAATGAAAAAGATGAGAATTCTCAAATTTCTTAAAAAAGATATTTTAATTTTTATAACAGGACTGGCTCTTGTGAGCTACCCTGTTATTTCTAATTATATAGAGTCCAGAGAACAGGCAGGTCAGATCGATACATATAACAGTTCTGTAAATGAGTTGAGCAGTGCAAATAAACAAACAATGCTGAACGAAGCTCATGAATGGAACGATAACCTGTATTCAAAAGAAAAGGGACTGCCAGAGGATTCAGGGTTAGAATATGAAAATGTTTTAGATCTTGGAAATGGTGTAATAGGAACTGTAGAAATTCCAAAAATAAAGGTAAATATGCCTGTTTATCATGGTACAGACAGTGATGTATTAAACGTGGGAGCTGGCCATATAGAGGACAGTTCTTTGCCTGTAGGTGGTAACAATACCCACACTGTTTTAACTGGCCATAGAGGCTTGCCGTCAAGCAAACTTTTTACTCGATTAGACGAACTTAAAAAAGGTGATCTTTTTTTTATTAAAGTAATTGATGAAACTTTAGCATATAAAATAAATAAAATAGAGGTAGTACTGCCTGATAAGGTCAGTTATTCAATTATAGATAATCAGGATTTAGCGACACTGATTACCTGTACTCCTTATGGGCTAAATACCCACAGGCTTGTAATAACAGGTAAAAGAGTTCCATATAAGAAAAAGGAAAAGAAATCAATTAAAAGCAGTATGCCGTCATTAAGAGAAATTATTTTCTATGTTATTCCTGTTCTGTTTTCAGTGGCAGGCATACTATTTTTTAGAAAACGAGGGGTGAAAAATGTGTAAAAAATTAATTACAGCAGTATTCACAGTTTTTTTATTTTTTATCAGTATAACCGCTGTTTCTGCTTTAGACGAAGTCGGATCTATAACAGTAAATCTTGAAGAAGGAAAAAAGGGAACCAGTGTTAAAAACGTAGAATTAGAACTTATCAAAATAGCTGATATAATCAATGGCCAGTATTTGCTTATTAATGATCTGCAGGATACTGGAGTAAATTTAAATACTTTAAAAACAGCAGAAGATATGAAAAATGCAGCACACACTATTTCAAAAGATACTGTTTCAAAAAATATAGGCGGAACTAGAAAAACTACCAATGACTATGGAACGGTCAAATTTGATCAGTTAGAAAAGGGTGTTTATCTGCTTCAGGCAATAGATATCAATAAATATGAGAATATCGTATCAACACTGATATCCGTACCTGCATTTAATAATGAAAGCAAAAACAGCATGAATTATGATATCAGTATTGTACCTAAACATTCACCTGTAATTGCAGTAAAAACTGATGATGCAGTTGATTTAAAACTATTTGCCGTATTAGCAGGAGTTAGTGCTGTTGTTATTGCAATAATACGAAGGGAGGCGATATAGATACAAATTAATATTTATTTAGATATCAAAATGATATCTTTTTTTATTTTATATTAAAGCGAGGTAGAAAAATGAAAGGGTTAAATAAATTAAAAAAATGCTGGAAACAGCTTATACTAGCATTAACGATGATATTTAGTATAAGTACAGCTTCATTATCTCAGATCAATGCTGAGACGGTAAAACTTGAAAAAGGCGAGGCGATAAGATATCCAAGCTGGCTTGGAAACTGGTCTACTAACTATTATTATATTAATGGACAGTTATCATATTGTTTAAATTCTTCCCGAAATGAACCAGTAAATAATGATTCGGCGGTAGCAGAAATTCATGAAAATGAAGCTCTTTTAAAAGTATTATACTATGGATTCGGCGGACCAGGTGATGTATTCAGAGACGATCAGGTCACAAATGATACTACTAAATATCTTTATACGCATATTATGGCTAGTTACGCATACAGTGGGGATATTTATGGCGGTAAGAGCTGGGAAGATCTGGAGGCACATGGTGTTGGTTTAAAGACAAGATATGATCAAATTCAGTCAATGCCTGTACCAAAGACTGAATTTAATTTGAATGGCACAAGAAATTTAAATTTAAAGGCGTATTATGAGAATAATTATCAAAGAACTGAAAATATTCAATTTAATTCTTCTGCTAATAATACAATTACAATACCATTAGATAATGGAATTGAACTGCATAATATAACAAAAAATACAGTATCAAGCAATAGTGCTGTTATTAATGGCGGAGATATATTTTATTTACAAGCAAAGCTAAATGTTCGTGATAATTATAGTTCAGGTAAATTAACTGGATCAGCTAAAACAAGATATGCGCCGCTTATTATAAAGTCGGATAATACAAGTGTTCAAGATATAGGTTCTTGGAGTTTCACTTATGATCCTGTTGATTTAATATTTGGAATTGAGTGGGCTGATGTTGGAAGTCTTGAATTAACTAAGACCAATGATACAGGAGAATTATTAAACGGTTCGGAATTTAATTTAAAACATACTACTTTAGATTTTGAAAAAGATTTAGTTGTAAAAAACGGTAAAATAAAAGCAGATAACTTACCAGTCGGTGATTATATTTTAACAGAAACCAAAATTCCTGATGGACATGCTGCTATTCAAAAAACATTTAAAGTTACAATTAATAAAGATCAGACAACAGAAAAAATTGTAGTAAATAATATTAGACCTACTGGTACATTAGAGATAAATAAGTCTTTAGAAACTTCTAATGAAAATGCAGTAAATAAAGCTGATTATGATTTAACAAAAGTACAATT
>OIZR01001108.1_pt1 | contig 14019 bp, 22 predicted proteins | sample 1588591 | NCBI WGS metagenome assembly OIZR01 (sample SAMN03283249) | human gut metagenome | biome: human-associated habitat; material: feces | host: Homo sapiens | place: USA | collected 2013 | reverse complement strand
GCTTCTGCATCTTCTCGTCATCGGCCAGCTGGCGGAGAAAGTCCTGCTGGATTTCACGGATAGCGTCTACCCCCAGCTCTTTCACCAAATCCACAAACTCACGGCCTGCGTGACCATAAGTGCGCTTAACAAGCTCTGCTGTGTATTTCGGATCCTTAAAGACATAATCCCTGCATTCAAGTTCCAGTACCCTGTTAATCGCACCGCCCTGCGTCACATAGGACGTCAGCGGCCGCTCTCCGTTGGTCAGGATACAGTTTTTCCAGTGGTTCTCCCGGTTAAGACCCAAATCCTTGTTAGATCTGGTTTTTCCCTTGCCAGAACATAAGTCGTATACCAGTCCCTCGAAATTTTCTTCAATTTTTCGGTTCTTTTTACTCGTGTCGTCCAGGATCAGTGGCAGATGATTAAGCATATCTGCTTTAGCCTCCAGTCCTACATCAGTGGTTTTATAATCCCCGATGTAGGCGTTCTCGTCCGGATCCGCCCATACTGACGCCGCTACCATGGTTGACACACTTTTACCGCCCTCCGTCTCTCCCCAGAGATCCACAAAGTACGGCAGGCCGCCCAGGGGCTGCACCAGCACGCTCGAGAATGAGGCCGCCAGCATAAACTTGATCTCAATTCTTCCAGACCGGCGCAGCTCCTTCACGTGGCCGAACCATTCTTCCCGGTTTCCAGCCTGCTCCACGCTGTCGTAAATCTGCCGGAACCGGGCATCTCCATCAAACACAATCTCTGTATCATAAGGCAAAAATCCTTTCCGAATCCACCCCAGTTTCGATGTGGAATACTGCACGTTTATATGCTCCTCATTGGCATTTTCGACGTCAGCCAGGTATCTCACCAGATACTTGGCGTTTTCACTCGTAACGGCGATTCCACGGCCTGACAGCGCTACTATTTTATTGGCAGACGTCACCAGCGTCTTTGGTACAATAATCTCCTCCCAGCGTGCATTCCGCTTATAGGCCAGTTTGATCTGCTCTTCTCCAGTCTCAAGATTCTTCAATCGTTCTATCGGCAAGATGGGATGATAGCAGGCCAGAATATCCGTATATCCTGTTGATGGATTATTGAGATAAATCCCATTTTCGGAGGCAATCCACTGCTTGCACTGCATGTTATCATAGGGTCCGCTGAAATTTGTCCACTGCTCCAGTGTGCACGGCTGGCTTTTTTTGTCTCTTTCCTGCCGTTTCATTTCCTTTTCGATCCGCTTATAAGCTGCTACCATCTCCCGGAACTCCGTTTTCACCTTCAGCTCTGTGGCCCGCAGGCCCAGCGAGGCAAGCAGCTCGGCGCGGTATAATTCGTCTTCCTGATCGAATACTTCCGTCAAAATCTCCTTTGACAGGATCGTTTCGGCCGTCAACTCTTTTAACGGCACCATGCTACCACCTCGCTTCCATATCGTTTAATTCTGCCTGCAAATACAGTTGATATTGCAAGGCGTTATAGCAATCCGTCCAAACGTCGCTCAGCGGCTCTGAGCGCTCCATATAGGACCTGTAGACGGTTATAAGTGTGTTGTTAAGTTCTTTCTGTGCTGCAATCTGTTCTCGCACTTTCCGGCGCATTTCCTGCCGTTTCTGAGCCTCGTATATCTTCATGCGGCTGGAAAATGTCGGCTTCTGATATTCCCCGCCCAGGCTCTGGAAGGCTGTCTTAAAATCTACATCGTCCATCAACATCACAAAATCAAAGATATCCCCATGGGCTCCACAAGCATGACAATGAAAGTCCCGATCGTACACCTTCAGCGATGCTTGACGGTCACCTGAATGGAAGGGGCAGGGAATGAACCCCGCCCGCGTTGGGTGGAAGCCGTACCGTTCCACGATGTCTCTCATACTGTAAGTTGCTTTAATCTCTTCCACCGTCACCCAGGTCACCTCCCAGTAGCTCTATAATCCGTCTTCCTGTCTCCTCTTTGCTGCAGAACAGGAACCGGCAGCCGTATTTTCGCTGAAAGGTCGAGAGGATCTTATACAGCTTATCCCCAGTAGTTGCTTTTGTTTCCCGTTCTTCCCACCGGCCTGTCTCTGGATTCTTAATCCGTTTATGCCGGCGCGGGTTGTCCCACCAGATGACGTCCTCCAGACACTCGATTCCGTCCCCATGCTCACACAGTATAATCATTCTGATCCCGTGATCCCGTGCTTTCAGCATCTCTTCTCGGAATCGGTTATGATCTTGACAGACATTGCTGCATAATTCTGTTAGGTTCTGTTTTCTGTCTATTATCAGATGGGGATTATCGTAATTCATATAATCTCCGACATACAGTTTTGACACAAAATGATCCACTCCGCGCCGGTCGAACTCCGCCACGATCTCACGGATCGCCCGGGCTTTCTCCCGACTGTCGATCTGTATATTCAAGCAATCACCTCTAGTTAAATGGCAGTCCGTCGTCTTCTACGCCATCTGGTATGTTCATGAATCCATCTCCGACAGCGCTGGAAGGAGTTGGCCGCTGTTGCTCCCCGGTTCCCGTAGATGCACCCTTACTCTCAACAAACTCCACGTTTTCAATGACGACATCTGTAGTGTAGACCTTCGTCCCTTCTTGATTAACATATGATCCAGTCTGAATGCGACCATTCAGGCCTAAGCGCTGGCCCTTACCGAACCATTTTTCGATAAATTCAGCCGTAGGGCCGAAGGCAATACAGGATATAAAATCTGCATCATCTCCACCGTCCTTTTTATACCGGCGGTCCACCGCCAGGGTAAATCTGGCAATGGTTTTCCCATTATCCGTATATCTAACATCCGGATCCCGTGCCAGCCTGCCTACCAGCTGTACGCTATTCATGTTCTTGTTCCTCCTTTTTCTCATATAGCTTAAGCTTGTCCATGCAGTCCCGGTATTGATCCGTTGTCATATCTGCTATGTCTTTGATCTTATACATGGCGAGAATTTTTTCCATCTTTAGGCCCTTGCTGCTGTACTTTTCGATCAGTGATTTTACGGACTCTATCATCGCTTTAGTGACCTTCTCTGCATTTTCGCTCCTAGAGCCTCCTGCCGCCTTCCCTTGCCTTGAAGGAGCTCTTCCAGTATTATCCTGATTGTCAGCATCTTTCACATCATCAATACAGAACAGACCATTGAGGGCGTACTTTCTTGCATAGCTGCTGGTGCTGCCTGTCACCTGTGAAGCGTCCATGCCTTTCTTATCTAGTGATTCTCTGGCATATGCGGTATTCTCTACCTTGTCAGTAGATTCGCAGTCGATAAAGCGTGCGGTGGCTTTGATATAATACCGATCCCCTATCAGAACCAGTTCATCCCCCACTACCAGCGCTGCTTTTACTTCTTTTAGAAGTGGTTTTGCCGCCTCCTGTATATCCTCACAGTTTCTGTAGTGGTAATCTCCAAACTTGTTATACTGATTTTTTGGGGCTTTCAACGCTTCCTGGACATGTTGGAGTTTTTCGTAAACATTCATTCAATCACCTCCAGCATCTTATCCAACTCCCATGAAAACTCCATATGTACCACTCCATAATGGCAGAGCACGTCCACGGAATCCTCCAGGGCAGTAATCTTATCAACTTCGAAGTTACCCCAGTTTCCGGCATCTCCGCATTCCAACCGGACAACCTGTCCAACCTTTAAATCTTTTGCTTTTACCATCATTTAATCCTCCAGAAATTGCGCGGCCTCCATTTTGGCCATCAATGTCAGAACCTCATGCAGCACATCGGACTTGGACGGATATATTTCGCCGTCTTTGCCGTTTTCCTGATCTGTCAGCTGCTCTCTCAAACATATCCATAGTTTATGATAATCTCCCATCGCAGCCTCCTTACCATTCCACATCATCCGGATTAATCGGGCCGGAACTCTGGCGGCGTAGACGCTTGGGTGTCAATGCCGGCGGTACGGGCTCGCAACCAATATCGTGGCCGTAATTCCCCATAAGCTCGTCCATCTGGCGGAGCAGTTCCTGTTCTCTGGCCTCTAAGGTTCCCTTAGCTACCATTACGATAGCGGCCTGACTCTCTTTACTTAACCCGATTTCATCACTGTTAAGTATGAGATCTTTATCCCAGCCGTCTGAAATCAGCAGGCGCATAGGCTGCCCTTCCAGCTTCTTAATTGCTTCGCGGCAGAGATCAATCGCCTTCCTGCATTCTGTTACATCTTTCATAAATGCGTCCATGCGCTGTGTATTCATTTCCATCTTGCACTCCGTTTCTCCCTCTGTTATAATGAGGGTGTAAAATTGTTAGTAGTTACTTTGATTCCCGGACGGCTCCACCCGTCTGGGTTTCTTTTTCTTCTTTCTCAATATCCACGATTGCCTGGAACAGCTTTTTCAGATCGGCTGATACGTATGACCGCTCACAATTCTCCGCTTCGCTTCCAAACCAGCCCAGCATAAAATTCACTGCCGAGCGTGTATTATCCATACATGGATCACGTTTTAGGCATTCAATTGCCAAATCTATATTGCCCCGTTTCATTATCCTTTACCTCCTCCTTCCAGTTCCTGCACATGAGTATTCATGTAGTAGATTGTCATATGGCTAATCTGTGCAAACTCCTCCCGCGTTATTGCTTCCAGCTGGCGCGCCATACAAGCCTGTCCATATGTCTGATAAAGCAGGTCACGCGACAGGGAGCGCTGCGCATACCTCGCCTGTTTTTCCTATTGTTTCATGATTGTTTCCTTTTGCATCGGATTCCCTCCTCTCAAATTAATCTCATCAACAACAGATACCCTATGTAAGCACAAGCCCCCGCTCCGGCCAGATCAAAGATCCCAACCAGCAGCCATTCCACCCAGTCCACAATCGGCGGCCGGCTGTCGTCCTCGAAGTCGTCGAGGTTGTCAATGTACTTCTGCATTCTGTATCACCTCCCACTACTTGTCCACCAGTACCGCCATCAGGCGGTTTCATCTTTAGATTTTGGTTTAAAATTTTCCAAGATACGATACAACTCCGGGAAATCCTCCCGCCTTATCTTTACCTTACTGGGATCTGTATATATTTTCCCGTCAGGTGCTTCGATTGTCACAATAGCCATATCACCACCCCTCTCTGATAGATTGTATGTATGACGGGTTGTACTACTTGCGTTGTCCTTCTTGCCTTTTTCTTGTCTCCACTTTATACTGTACTTACAGGTTCCTGCCAGAACCAAGTACAAAAGAAAGGGGAATTAAAGATGCGATTAGAAAAAATAAAGTCTATATCTATTAAATGTCAAAGATGCGGAGCTACAGTCATTCTTCCAACCGAAACAGCAGATAACATTGACTTTCTAAAAACTGTTCAGGGTAGTTTCGGTTGTTCAGTTTGCCATGAGTCGCTCTCTCCATACATGACATCAATTATTAGTTCAGTAGAAAGATATAATAAAGCATCTTCTGAACTACAGTCTGTGGTTAATAGCAGTAACATATCTTTAAACCCATCTGTTTCTTAAGAATCCTTTCAGTCCTCGTTGTCATTCTGATTCCGGGGACTGAAAACCGTCGATCTTCTTTAAATCAGATAGAAATTTTCTTATTGCCTCCCCAACTACATCAGATTGATTCACATCTACATTTTCCAATGTAATATAACCTTCAATACCAAACCCGTTTTTATTCTCAGATCTGATTGGTATGTTATATCCTATTTTCATTTGGTGTCCTCCTTTCCTCATCTTCCCATTGACACAAATGAACGATAGTGATATAGTCACTTTATCGAACATACGTTTGTTTCTATGCCGCATTAATCTCTCTTTCAAAAAGATATACGATGTCATATTCTGGGAAAAATACTTTTTTGATGAGCAACGCTTCATCGATAGAAAACCCGCTCTTGACAGTTCCATCTGCCTTATCCGACACCGTATTCAGTTGGCAATGGAGTAATTCTGCAATTTGTGTGAAGGTTATTTTCTTATCCTTCATTGCCTTAAGTAAATTATTGTACATTGATATCCTCCTTTCATGTTTGGACTTCCAAACTTCATACACACATTATATTTGGATATTCGTCTATTGTCAAGCAAAAATATACGGATTTCCAAATATTTTTATTCGTATTTTAAAAAATATACGGATTTCCAAATATTTTTATTTACTTTTTATGCTTTATCATATATAATTGAGGTATCATAAAAGAGAGGTACAAACGATGGAAAAAGCAAAGGTTTTGGAACGACTTATCAAAGAACAAGGTATGAATGCTCGCTCCTTTTCCGAAAAATGCGGCCTTCCGTATTCAACGGTATATACAATTCTTAAAAACGGAGCTGGCAAAGCCAACGTTAATAACGTTATAGTCATGTGTAAAGCTTTAGGTATTACAGTTGAAGAATTGGATGAGATGTCTAAAGGTGTTAAGATCGAACCGGATTACAAAGATGTCCTTACCGTTTATACCCGTAGCCGAAAAAATCTTTCACAGGAAGAAAAAATGAGACTTGCTCGTATCATATTATCTGATGACGATGAGGAAGAGGAGCCGTAAAATGGATTTAGTCCCTCTGTATGAATGTATTTATAACATTTATAAAAAATACAATATTAAAAAATTTCCAATAGACTGTTTTGAATTAGTAGAAAAATGTGGATATAAAATAAAAGAATTTTCAGATTTAACCGTAAAAAAGCAAAAAGCATTTATTGAATTGAGCGAAGATGCCTGTTTAATAGATGATACTTTGTATTACATAGAGCACTCCGTCTATGGAAGAATAAAGTTTTCAATAGCTCATGAACTTGGACATATTTTTCTCAATACCGATTCCGAAGATGACGCCGATAACTTTGCCAGTCACTTTCTGGCTCCGCGTATCATGATCCACAAATATAGATGCGAAACTGCTGACCAAATTCACGAAATCTTTGGTCTTTCTTACAAAGCGTCAAATAAGGCTTTGGTGGATTATAGGGAATGGTATAAAAACATAGCACAGACAACCCATAGGCCTTCTGCACCTGAAAGACAGTTGGAATTATTTATGGAGAAGGTATGCCACGCGAATACGAATAGTGAAGAAATTGAGGAAGAAGGGGATTATGAGCTTACACCTAAAGAAATATATGCAGACATTCGACGAACACTAAAGGCCGGATTGCCATTATCACCAAAATATGCATCTTTATTTCGAATGTTCCGAAAAATGGGGTTAAAATAGCTATGGCTGCTTAATAAAATTAAGGAAGAAGGAAATGATATGAAAAAAGCAAGATTATTTTTAGCAACGCTATCAATGTCAGCAATAATGTGTATGACAGCTCTGGCCGGAGAATGGAAACAGGATCAGACAGGTTGGTGGTATCAGAATGATGACGGGTCTTATTCTCAAAACGTGCTTAAAAAAATTGATTCTTATTGGTATTATTTTGATAGTACGGGCTATATGAAAACTGGTTGGTTCCAATTTTCATATGGTTGGTTTGGCTTCCGCGAAGACGGCAGTTGCCTTAATCCCATAAGTGAAATAAATGGGGCTCCGGTAGGTGCACCTGAAAACGGCTGGATTTCTGTCGGCGCTAGCCTTCCAACTCTTGTTGATGGCGCTTCTGATGACCAGATACAATTTTATAATGATATCTGGTGGTGTTCTCCTCAATATTTTAACAACTTATCTGAACTTGCTGAGCAAGATCAGATTGTAAGAGAGCCGACAAACTCGCTAACTCCAGATACAGTTGTTGACTGGAGTAATGCTACTTATGATTACGATAATTATGATGACAGTGATGATTACGACGATTTTGATGATTAATTTGATGGCTTAAAATAGATAAGTAATATGTATAGAATTAAAAAAAACCGCCCGGTGCTACCAACACCGAACGGCTTTGCATAGATTTTCTCTTGCCGGACGCACCGGAATGAATAATCTACCTCAACAATAGAATTATATCATTTCCAACGCGTCCTGACAAGGGGCGTATTTTTTATACCCATTTTTCGTATACATGTAAAAAACAGGAGATGATATCATGATGAAAGGCGCCTGCTACGTCCGCGTATCCACCGAAAACCAATTAGAGAACTACAGCATCGAGGAACAGACTGAACGTTTAACTGCCTACTGCAAAGCCAAAGACATTACCATTGTAAAATTCTATACCGACGGAGGCTACTCCGGAGGCAATGTAAACCGCCCCGGTCTCCAGCAGATGCTCGGAGACATCGCGGCTGGAATCATCGACACTGTGATCGTCTACAAACTGGACCGTCTGTCCCGAAGCCAGAAGGACACCCTCATGCTCATCGAAGACAAATTCCTCGCTAATCACGTCGATTTTGTCTCCATCAACGAAAATTTTGACACCTCTACCCCCTTTGGCCGCGCCATGATCGGAATCCTCTCCGTCTTCGCCCAGCTGGAAAAAGACCAGATCACCGAACGTTTTACCATGGGCCGCGTTGGCCGGGCCAGAAACGGTTATTTTCATGGCGGAGCTTATGCTCCCACAGGCTACGATTACGCAGACGGGAACCTGGTTGTCAACGAATACGAAGCTCTGCAGGTCAGGGAGCTCTATGAGCGATTTGCCTCCGGTCACACCCTGCACAGCTGCTGGATCTACATGCAGGATAAATACACCACAAAATACGGTGGTTGGAAAAGCGAAACTCTGGTCCGAAACGTCCTGAAAAACGAAGTATATCTTGGAAAGGTCAAATTTAAGGGGAAACTCTATTCAGGCAATCACACGCCAATTATCTCCCAGGACCTCTATGACCGCGTACAGCAGATGTTCCTCAACTCCTCCAAATCCGATGCTGCACAAACCGGACGAACATACACCCGCTCCCCGTTCAAGGCCAAGACGCTATTATCTAACCTCATTTACTGCCAGAAATGTGGTGCACGCTTCCACGGCGAACACGGCAATTACTCCTGCTACAGCCGTACCAAAGGGGATAAACGATATGTCATTGATCCTGACTGCAAAAACAAAAAATGGAAGATCGAAGAGCTGGACGCCCTGGTAATCCATTACATAACCAACCTGGATTTCAATGAGCTGCAGCCGGAACCTGACGCGCTGCAAGAACAACAACCGCTTAAACCGGATTATAATGCCAGAATAACAGAAATAGACAAGCAGGTAGAAAAGCTTATTGAATTATACCAGATCGGCGGTATCCCTATCAATGTAATCTCAGAACGGATCCAGTCTTTGGCCAAAGAAAAAAACACTCTGACTGAGATTTTAGAAGCCCCACAGCCAGAAGCTCTGACATTGCAGGACTTACGCGCTGCAAAGGATCGTTTTGTAAACCTCCTGGAATCCGGAGACTTGCAGGAAAAGCGGTACTGTCTAACCATACTGATTGACAAAATATTGATAGACGACGATGCAATCAATATCATTTTGCGAAAAATATGATTTACAAGTTTACAAAGCCCATGCACATGGTCAGTGCCTGTTTTCCGCAGGCGGCACACCGTTTGAAGCACCGGTCCAGGTTAAATGCAACTCTTGGAAGGTAACCGAAGTCTTCCAGCAGCGTAAACAACGGGAAAAAGATTGCCATTGGAGGCAGCATAACCGATATTACCCATGCCAGAACCCGGTAAACGCCATGAACGAGGAGATCATTTAAAAGCACTGGCATACCGATGGCGAGAAACAGCTCGCTGATCCGGTCTTCCACCCAGAATAAGCCTGTGCTCAAAAGTTCGGACGGATAGTTGGCTCCTGTAATCGTCAGCCAGAAAACGCCTAAAAGAATCAGAAACATAATGGGAAATCCGGTTGCTTTGCTTGTAAACAGACGGTCCAGAAGACGATCCTTCTTATCATACTTCTGATTCTCGTACACCACCGCTCCCCGGCAGATAAACTCTGCTTTTCGTACAAAGACTGATGCCATGTCATCACTTACGCGCTTCTGTGTGATACCCCGTTCCTTCCACTCTTCCCGGATTTCCGCCAGAAGGGAGCTTACTTCCAGTGATTCTGCCACGGGAGTGAGATATTTGCGGACGGCTTCCATCAGGTTCTCGTTGGAGTCCAGGAGCCGTGCGCAGAGCCAGCGGATATTGACGCCCTCGCCAGCCGTCTTCCTTACCACAGGTGTGAGCCGGGCGATGGCCGCCTCGATGTATTCCGGATACCGGATAAGAATCCGCGGCGCCGGATTTTCATCGAATCGTCTGTCTGCCGCCTTCTCTGCTGTTTTTCGAACTTCGCTTTCTATGTCTTTTACGTTTTCAGCCTCTGATTCCGCTGCTTCCATATTACTTGCTTCTATATCTCTTGCTGCTATGTTTTTTGCTTCCGCTTCTGTTTCCTTTACAGATTCTGCCGCTTCGGCTACGGCTTCCATTTCCACGCCTTCCGCTTCAACTTCTGCCTCCATTTCCACGTCTTCTGCTTCCATTTCCACGCCTTCCACATCCACAGCTTCCGTCTCAGCATATTCGCCCTCCACCACTTCCATGTTTCGGGCGCTCTCCAGCCTCTTGTTCAGCTCCAGCACGTGTTTCAGGCCTTCATAAATCTGTTCCAGTCCTTTTCCGCTCCTGGCCGCAGTTCCGATGACGGGCACCCCCAGGCGCTCCTCCAGGACATCAAAACGGATAGAGATCGATTTTTTCTTAGCCTCATCCATGAGATTGACGCAGACCACCGCCCGCCGGTTGGCCTCCAGAATCTGGAGCACCAGATTTAAATTTCGTTCCAGACAGGTGGCATCACAGACAACGATAACTGCGTCCGGATTTTCAAAGCAGATAAAATCTCTTGCCACCTCTTCCTCTGAGGAATGAGCCATCAGAGAGTAACAGCCAGGGATATCCACCATAACATATCCCTGCTCTCCATCGTTTGCATAGCCCTGGGCGTTTGCCACCGTTTTTCCGGGCCAGTTTCCGGTCGGTTACTATTAATTACCGGTAAAATATAATCATAAAGGAAAGAAGGTGGAAAATGAACAGAACAGACGAACTATTTTTCGAGATAATTGAGACATATCAGCGACATGCCCAGGCTGCCAGAAACGCAAAGTATCAGGAGACTCGCGAGATGGCCGAGATACTCCTCAACATGGATATTACCGCCATGTGGTCTTTGACGCAGCGTATACCGGACACCAGAAGCCGACTGGTATAACGTTGTACGATGCATATATAAAAGTCGTCCAGGTATGGGGATTGGGATATACCTAGACGACCTAAGAGAAGGGTTGACAAAAGAATTATATCACTATATACAAATAAATCAACACCATTTTATACTTTATTGTAATTTTACACAAAATGCGGCCTGCCAATACAGCTAAGCCGCAAATTAGAAAAGCAAAATCGAGCGTATTATATCACATACATATAGTTTTGTAAAGGACTTTTTAGGTTGCGTCAATGATCATTAACACATTTCTATATTCAACATATAATGATAGTGCAGGTGGAGATATGATGAACGGTGGGCGGCTGTGTGAACTGTCATTTCATGATTTTTATCCTTTGTAAAATCCACCACATTAAGCCTGTTTGACGTGTATAATAGGCTGATATAGCCCCGGAGCAATCTGGGGCTATTTTATCTTATCTTTTATTCTGTCATATCATTTTAGGTGTCTCTACTACTGATCACCTATATGAATTACGCGCAAAAACCGCCCAGTGTAAGGGATGCTGAGCGGCTTTGCATGAATACTCTTACTGGACGTGCCAGAAAGATATAATATAATACGAGCAAATTTATTATATCATTTCTGTGACCTTCTGGCAAGAGGTGTGTTTAAAAAATCGACGGTCGTGAAGCACCCTTAGAAATAAGGCGGCCCAAGCGGACCGCCCTTTTCTTACCACTCAAACTGGCGGCTGAATTTTCAGCCGTGAGATTCTCAATTGCCTGAATTACATTTTTGTGTTCCTTCTCAAAATGCTCCGCTACTTTCAGACTCGTCGTGATTAATTTTTCCTCATATCTCTTACCAATAATTTCTACTAACATAAAATTCATCCTTTCTCTGATTTTATTTGCGCAATAGAAAAGCCCCGGGATTCCTCCCGAAGCTTAAAAATTCGTTATTTAATTACTCCGCCAATCCTCGGCCACCGCAGCGCTCCGTCCTGATCCGGCGTCAGCGTCACCAGCTCCACGATCATGCGGCCGGCCTTAGATTGCCCTTTCTGCTATAATTGCGCACCATATTTTGATATTACCTGACAATATCACAATCAAAACTTCTAAAATACATATTCTATATATTGTAATCAAAAAGCAACTATATACCTTATCTAGTGCTTGATTTTTTTCTACATTTTTTGTTATAATAACGATACAGGAAGGAGTGATATTATGTATAGCTATAATGCGTATAACAGTTACGGGTATAGACTAAAGCATTATTTTGCCTCTGGACTTTCAAAAATCATAGACTTGGGAAACTTTAATCAAATTGATTATCCCAAATACATGACAAATGAGGACGCAGTAAATTTTGACGCAAATGAATTAAAAAAAGATTTTGAAACCGTTGGAAAAGACATAGGAAAGGCACTCGATTCTTATGGCAGAGAATACCCCATGTGATAGTGAAATACTTGCATCATCAGAAACTGCCGCAAGTAAAAATCCCACTCCAGATTCCGGTGAAACGTATCTTATTGCGCAAGAAATACGAGCTGAATTTTCCGGACCGCTACCGCACCCTGAAATTTTAGCTAAATACGAAGAAGTACTCCCCGGCGCTGCAACAAGAATATTTGAAATGGCAGAGGCACAATCTAGCCATAGAAGAGACATGGAAAAGAATAGTCTAAATCTCGCAGGGAGGGATGCTTTACTTGGGATTGTACTTGGTTTTATAATTGCTTTATCTGGTATTATTGGCGGAATATCAATTATTGCATTTAATCCAGACTCCGTTGGTGCGGTTATTAGTGGAAGTGCCATAAGCGGATCCTCACTAATCGGAATAATAAGAACTTTTGTCATTGGTTCTAAAAAGCAAGAAAAAGAGGATAATAATAGTAGTAATGACTAAAGAGCCAAATATCGGCTCTTTTTTCTATTACCAATCAAACTTATACTTTCTCCTTTCAAAGTCGTACTCTTCCGCGATCCGCAGCACTCCCCTGGTGTCAGTAATCATGCACTTGCCCTCGTCGGATCCCTTGACCGGACAGAGCAGGAATGCCTCTCCTGCCGGATCAACCTGGTAGCCAGTAAGCATATAGCCCTCAGCATCAAACAGATACCACCCACACGTACCGTCTGTGGCCTCCCGGAGCCAGTACCAGCCGTTGCAGGCATAAGAACCGTCAGAATACTGATACCACCATCTCTGGCCGTCTGCCGCCGGCTGAAAGCCCTCATGATATGTCACCGGCGCCTGATCTGCTGTGTAGTCGATATCACAGAGTTTCAGCACCTTCTGCCAAGGCGTGGCGGATACCTTGCTCCGGATCGTTCCATAGTTGATCCCTTTGGCCTCAATACAATATCCGTCACCAATATACACGCCGATGTGCCCTGGCTTCCAGAGCGCCCAGCCGATCATAGACTCGTCCAGGTGGTTGATACTCACCCGCTCCACCGCCGTGTCGTGATAGTTGTAGCTGCCACGGATCCGGCCAGTGTAATCACTAATAAGGCCGCTGCAATCCAGGCAGCGCTGACCAATGTATTTGGCAGCCTTAGCTTTATAGGCCGAAGTATATGTACCCGGATTCTCCCGGGCTAACTGGTTAATGCGTGCCTGGGTCATGACCTCACCCTTTGCTCCGAAGACATACGGGGTTCCAATCTTACTCTTACAATGCTCAATTAAACCATTTCTTGTCTTGCTCATATTTAACCTCCAATCAAAAAAGGGGCCCGGAATCCCAGGCCCATAAAAAGTTGTGATATTACAACTGTTGCGATATCGCAATAGCCTATTTCATCAGCTGCTTGTACACCTGGTCCGCACCTGTCGCAGCCAGCCCGGATACGATGCCGATTGCTATTGCTGTAATAATGTCAGTAGCCGGATACCCAGGCATGTAATACATACCCACAACGCCCAGGATTGCCCCAATAA
>OIZR01001105.1_pt1 | contig 14123 bp, 15 predicted proteins | sample 1588591 | NCBI WGS metagenome assembly OIZR01 (sample SAMN03283249) | human gut metagenome | biome: human-associated habitat; material: feces | host: Homo sapiens | place: USA | collected 2013 | reverse complement strand
CCCGCCGCTATGTACAGGAGGCATCGCTATGACACTGGATCAGGTGATTGCAGGAATTACCCCCGCCGATACGGCGGCCATGGAGCGGGCGAAGGCCCGGTGGGACTCCATCGCCAAGCCCCTGGGCAGCCTGGGGGCGCTGGAGGAGGCGGTCATCCGCATCGCCGGCATGACGGGCAGCGCCGACGTGGACATTTCCAAGCGGGCGGTGGTGGTCATGTGTGCCGACAACGGCGTGGTGGCCCAGGGGGTCACCCAGACCGGCCAGGAGGTCACCGCCATCGTGGCGGAGAACATGTCCACCGGCGACACCAGCGTGTGCGCCATGGCCCGCTCCGCCGGGGCGGAGGTGGTGCCCGTGGACATCGGTACGGCCGTCCCCCTCACCGGGGCGCGCATCGTGCAGCGGTGCGTCCGCCGGGGCACCGCCGACATGACCCGGGGCCCCGCCATGAGCCGGGAGGAGGCCGTGCAGGCCGTCCTGACCGGGGTGGAGACCGCCCGGGAGCTGTGCGCCGGGGGCGTGCACCTGCTGGCCACCGGGGAAATGGGTATCGGCAACACCACCACCTCCTCCGCCGTGGCCGCCGTGCTGCTGGGCCAGGAGCCGGTGGTGATGACCGGCCGGGGGGCCGGCCTGTCCGACGCGGGCCTGCAGAAGAAGATCCACGCCATCGAGACCGCCGTGGCGGTGAACCGGCCCGACCCCGCCGACGTGCTGGACGTGCTCCACAAGGTGGGCGGCCTGGATATCGCCGGGCTGGCCGGGGTGTTCCTAGGGGGCGCCCTGTGCCATACGCCGGTGCTGGTGGACGGGTTCATCTCCTCCGTGGCCGCCCTGGTGGCCGCCCGGCTGTGCCCGGCCTGTAAGGACTACATGCTGGGCTCCCACGCGTCGGAGGAGCCGGCCAGCCGGCTGGTGCTCTCTGAATTGGGCCTGCGCCCCTTCCTCTACGCCGGGATGCGTCTGGGCGAGGGCACTGGGGCCGTGGCCGTCATGCCCCTGCTGGACATGGGGCTGGCGGTCTACCGGGAGATGGCCACCTTTGAGGACACCAACATCGAGGCCTACCAGCCCTTAGGCTAGGGGGGATTGCACCCCCTAGATACGGCGGCTTCACACAGATTTTTATTTGAATTTGCCGCAAGTCGGCGAAACGCTGCGAGGCGGTAGGGCGGGAGCTTGCCCCCGCCGAAGGAGGTGCATCCATGCTGATACTGGTCTCCGGCGGCTCGGCCAGCGGGAAGTCGGAATTTGCCGAGGGGCTGGTCACCGCCTCCGGCCTGGAGACGCGGGCCTACCTGGCCACCATGCAGGTGTGGGACGCCGAGAGCGAGCGCCGGGTGGAGCGCCACCGCCGGATGCGGGCGGGCAAGGGGTTTGCCACCGTGGAGTGCCCGGTGAACCTGGCCGGGGCCGTCCTGCCGGCCGGATGCGCCGCCCTGCTGGAGGATCTCTCCAACCTGACCGCAAACGAGTTTTTCGGCCCCCAGGGGCGGGAGGAGGCCTTCGGCCGGGTGCTCTCCGGCGTGGAGCGGGCGGCGGAGCAGGCCACCCTGCTGGTGGTGGTCACCAACGAGCTGTTCTCCGACGGAATGGACTACGACCCCGAGACCCTGGCCTACCTGGACGTGCTGGCCCGGCTGAACCGGGCGGTGGCCCGGCGGGCCGACCGGGTGTACGAGGTGGTCTGCGGCATCCCCATCGCCTGGAAAGGAGCAAACCCGTGAAATCCCTCATCATTGCCTTTGCCATGTACTCCAAGTTCCCCATGCCCCGGGTGGACTGGGAGAAAAAGGCCCTCTCCTGGGCCCTGTGCTGGTTCCCGCTGGTGGGGCTGGCCGTCGGGGCGGTGCTGTGGCTGTGGCTGGCCCTGGCCGGCTGGCTGGGGTTCGGCGCGGTCTTTACCGCCGCCCTGGCCCTGCTGCTCCCCATCGCCCTCAGCGGCGGCATCCATCTGGACGGCTTCTGCGACACCTGCGACGCCCTGTCCTCCCACCAGAGCCGGGAGCGGAAGCTGGAGATTCTGAAGGATTCCCACACCGGGGCCTTCGCCATCATCTGCTGCGGGCTGTACCTGCTGGTGTTCTTCGCCGCCTGGTGCGAGGCGGCGCCCGCGGGCCGGGCTGCCCTGGCGCTGGCCCTGGGGCCGGCCTTCTCCCGCAGCCTGTCCGGCCTCTTTGCCGTCACCCTCCCCAACGCCCGGGGCACCGGCCTGCTGGCCACCTTCACCGGCCCCATGGACGCGGTCAAGGCCCGGGGAGTGCTGGCGGCGTGGGCCGTCCTCACCGGAGGGGCCATGGTGGCCGCGGATGTGCGGACGGGTCTGGCCGCCCTGGTGGGAGCGGGTCTGGCGTGCGTCTACTACGTGGTGACCGCCCGGCGGCAGTTCGGCGGCGTCACCGGCGATCTGGCGGGGTTCTTCCTCCAACTGTGCGAGCTGGGGATGGTGCTCTGCGCGGCGGTGGGGCAGAGGCTGGAGGTGCTGTTATGATTTTGATTATCGGCGGCGCGGGCCAGGGCAAGCTGGACTACGTGCTGCAAAAGACCGGGTACGGCCCCGCCCAGGTGGCCCGCACCCCGGAGGAGGCCCGGACACGGCCCGTCTTTGCCGGGCTGGAGGACTGGCCGGAACTGGACGAGACGGCGTTGCTAGAGGCCAACCCGGGCGTGATTTTGATCTGCGACGAGGTGGGCTGCGGCGTGGTGCCGGTGGAGCCGGCCCAGCGAGCGCACCGGGAGGCGGTGGGACGGCTTTGCTGCCGCTTGGCGGAGCGGGCAGAGCGGGTGGAGCGCATCTTCTGCGGCCTGCCCATGGTATTGAAAGGAGAAGGCCCATGGAACTGATTCTGATGCGCCACGGTACCACCCAGGGCAACCTGGAACGGCGCTTTATCGGCACGCTGGACGTGCCGCTGCTCCCCCAGGGGGAGGAGCTGGCCCGGCGGGTGGGCGCCACCCTGCCGGCGGTAGAGCACATCTACCGCAGCCCCCTCCAGCGTTGCCGCCGCACCGCCGAGCTGCTGTGGCCCGGCGTGGAGATGACGGTGGTGAACGAGCTGCGGGAGAGCGATTTCGGACCCTTTGAGGGCAAGAACCACGAGGAGCTGAAGGACGACCCCCTCTATCAGGCGTGGCTGGGCATGGGGGACAGGCCCAACTTTGCCGCCATGCCGGTGGGGGAGAGCGCCCAGCAGGTCACCGACCGGGTGTCCGCCGGCCTAGAGAAGGCGGCGGCCGACGCCGCCCGCCGGGGCTTTGGCCGGGTGGGCGTGGTGTCCCACGGCGGGGCCCTCATGGCCCTGCTGGCCAAGTACGGCCGGCCGGAGCGGGACTACTACGGCTGGATGTGTCCCAACTGCGGCGGCTTCCGGGCGGAGCTGAATCCGGACACCCTGGAGCTGACCATTCTGGAGGAGTACAGGGGGGAGAAGGGGCTATGAGCTGGGGGGTATCCCACCTGCTGGCCCTGCTGACCGGCTTCTGCCTGGATCTCCTGCTGGGGGATCCCCACTGGGCGCCCCACCCGGTGCGGGCCGTCGGTGTGCTGATCGCCGCCCTGGAGAAGCTTCTGCGGCGGCTCTTTCCCAAGTCCCCCGGCGGCGAGCTGGCCGGCGGCGCGGCGCTGGTGGCGCTCACCATCGCCATTCCAACCGGCCTCACCGCCCTGCTGCTGTGGGGGTGCGGCCTGCTCAGCCCCTGGCTGGCTTTCGCGGCGGAGGCGCTGCTGTGCTATCAGATGCTGGCCGCCAAGTCCCTGCGGGACGAGAGCGACAAGGTGTACGAGGCCCTCAAGGCCGGAGACCTGCCCGGCGCGCGGCACGCCGTGTCCATGATTGTGGGGCGGGACACCGAGCGGCTGGACGAGGCCGGCGTGGCCAAGGCGGCGGTGGAGACCGTGGCGGAGAACGCCTCCGACGGAGTGATCGCCCCCCTCATCTTCCTGGCCCTGGGCGGCGCGCCCCTGGGTATGCTCTACAAGGCGGTCAACACCATGGACTCCATGGTGGGCTACAAAAATGACCGCTATCTCTACTTCGGCCGGGCGGCGGCGCGGCTGGACGACGCGCTCAACTTTCTCCCCGCCCGCATCGCCGGGGTGCTCATGTGCCTGGGCGGCGCGGCGGCGGGTTACGACGGGAAGAACGCCTGGCGGATCTTCCGGCGGGACCGGAAGAGGCACAAGTCCCCCAACTCCGCCCACACCGAGGCGGCCTGCGCCGGAGCGCTCCAGCTCCAGCTGGCAGGGCCCAACTACTACTTCGGCCAACTGGTGGACAAACCCACCATCGGCGACGATCAGCGGCCGGTGGAGGCCCTGGACATCCTGCGGGCGGGCCGGATTCTCTACGCCACCGCCTTTTTTGCCCTGCTGCTCTTCTGCGGCGTGCCCCTGCTGATTCTGCTGTTCCCGTAACACCGGCCCGCCGCCCCACCCGTCCACCATCCTGACCAGAGAGAAGGGAATCACCATGACCCCATATACCCACGGCGGCGACGTGCTCACGGCGCGGGCCCGCTTCGGCGGCGACGTGCTGGACTGCTCGGCCAACCTGAACCCCCTGGGGATGCCCCCGGCGGTGCAGGCGGCCGCCGCGGCCGCCGCCGCAGACTCGGCCCGCTACCCCGACCCCCTGTGCCGCGCCCTCCGGGCGGCCATCGCCGCCCACGACGGGGTGGCGCCGGAGCAGGTGCTCTGCGGCGGCGGGGCGGCGGAGCTGATCTTCCGGCTGGCCTACGCCCTGCGGCCCCGGCGGGCGCTGGTCACCGCCCCGGCCTTCTCCGAGTACGAGGAGGCGCTGACGGCGGCTGGGTGCGCCGTGACGCGCCACCCCCTGCGCCGGGAGAACCGCTTTGACGTGGACGGCGGGCTGCTGGACGTCATCGCGCCGGGGGTAGAGCTGGTCTTCCTCTGCACCCCCAACAACCCCACCGGGCGGCTGGTGGACGGGGCGCTGCTGCGGGCGGCGGCGGAGCAATGCCGGGCCGTGGGGGCGGTGCTGGCGGTGGACGAGTGCTTTTTGCCCCTCTCCGACGGGGCGGGGCCGGGGCTGGCCCCCTGTCTGGCGGAGCACCCCAACCTGCTGCTCCTGCGGGCCTTCACCAAGAGCTACGCCATGGCGGGCCTGCGGCTGGGCTACGCCCTCTCCGCCAACGGCGGACTTCTGGAGCGGATGGCCACCGCCGGCCCGCCCTGGAGCGTCTCCACCCCCGCCCAGGCGGCGGGGCTGGCCGCCCTGGAGCAGTGCCCCGACTGGCCGGAGAAGGCCCGGGCCCTGCTGGCGTCGGAGCGCCCCGCCCTGTCGGACGGCCTGGCCGCCCTGGGGCTGGAGGTGGTGCCCGGACAGGCCAACTACCTGCTGTTCCGGGCGGCGGGCGCGGCCGATTTGAACGACCGGATACTCACGCGGGGCGTGCTCATCCGCTCCTGCGCCAACTACCACGGCCTGGGGAACGACTGGTACCGGGTGTGCGTGGGACAGGCGGAACAAAACCGGCGGCTGCTGGCCGCCTTAAAGGAAGTGCTGTGATGGCCAACGCGATTATGATCCAGGGAACCGCCTCCAACGCGGGCAAGTCCCTGCTGGCGGCGGGGCTGTGCCGCATCTTTGCCCAGGACGGCTATAAGGTGGCCCCCTTCAAATCCCAGAACATGGCCCTCAACTCCGCCATCACCCCCGACGGCTTCGAGATGGGCCGGGCTCAGGTGGTGCAGGCCGAGGCGGCGGGGGTGGCCCCCGACGTGCGGATGAACCCCATCCTGCTCAAGCCCACCAGCCATGTGGGCTCTCAGGTGATCGTCAACGGCGTGCCCCGGGGCACCATGCCGGCGGGAGAGTACTTCCGCTACCGCAAGAGCCTCATCCCCGAGGTGATGGCGGCCTACGAGTCCCTGGCGGCGGAGTACGACATCATCGTCATCGAGGGGGCGGGCAGCCCGGCGGAGATCAACCTGCGGCAGGACGACATTGTGAACATGGGCATGGCCCGCCGGGCTAACGCCCCGGTGCTCCTGTGCGGCGACATCGACCGGGGGGGCGTGTTCGCCTCCCTCTACGGCACGGTGAAGTTGCTGGAGCCGGACGAGCAGGCGAGGATCAAGGGCCTGATTATCAACAAATTCCGGGGGGATGTGGATATCCTCCGCCCCGGCCTGGGGGAGCTGGAGCGGCTTTCCGGCAAGCCGGTGCTGGGAGTTGTCCCCATGCTGGACGTGGATGTGGACGACGAGGACTCCCTCTCCCACCGCCTGAGCGGCGGGGGAAAGGTGGGCCTGGTGGACATTGCGGTGGTGCGCCTGCCCCGCCTGTCCAACTTCACCGACTTCAACCCCCTGGAGCGGATGGAGGAGGTCACCCTCCGCTACGTCCGCAATCCCCGGGAGCTGGGGCACCCCGATCTGGTGGTTCTCCCCGGCACCAAGAACACCATGGACGATCTGCGCTGGCTGCGGGAGAGCGGCATGGAGGCCGCCGTGCTCAAGCACGCCTCGGCCGGCGGAGCGGTGATCGGCATCTGCGGCGGCTATCAGATGCTGGGGAACACCGTCTCCGACCCCGACGGGGTGGAGGGGGGCGGCTCCCTCCGGGGCCTGGGCCTGCTTCCCGCCGACACGGTGTTCCAGGGGGAGAAGACCCGCACCCGGGTGACGGGGGCCTTCCGCGCCCCGGAGGGGCTCTTCCGCCCCCTGGCCGGCGTGGCCTTCGAGGGCTACGAGATCCACATGGGCCGCACCGAGAGCGGGGCGGCCCCCCTGGCGGAGTTCACCACCCAGACCGGGGAGCGGCGCTCCGACGGCCTCAGCGCGGGCAACGTGTGGGGCTGCTACGTCCACGGCATCTTCGACAAGGCGGAGGCGGCCGCCGCCCTGGTGAACGCCCTGCTGGAGGCCAAGGGGCTGGAGCCGGGCGCGGCCAGCGTGGACTGGCAGGCGTACGCCCAGCAGCAGTACGACAAGCTGGCGGCCGGCCTGCGGGCCAGCCTGGACATGAAACGCATTTACCGGATTCTCAACGGGGAGGAATAGAGCCATGAAACACATTGAATTGCAGCGGGTGGCCCCCGCGGACATTGAGGCCCGGAGCATGGAGCTCATCGGCCAGGAGCTGGGGGAGCGGGTGTTCCCGGCGGAGCAGTTGCCCGTGGTCAAGCGGGTGATCCACACCACTGCGGACTTTGAGTACGCCGACAGTCTGGTCTTTTCCGCCGGGGCGGTGGAGGCGGGCGTCGCGGCCATACGGCAGGGCTGTACCATCGTCACCGACACCCAGATGGCCTTCTCCGGGGTGAACAAGCGGGTGCTGGAGAAATTCGGCGGCCGGGCGGTGTGCTTCATGTCCGACCCGGACGTGGCCGCGGAGGCCAAGGCGCGGGGGGAGACCCGGGCCACCGTGTCCATGGAGCGGGCCGCCCGGCTGGAGGGGCCGCTGGTGCTGGCCATCGGCAACGCCCCCACCGCCCTGGTGCGGGCCTGCGAGCTGATCGACGCGGGGGAGCTCAAGCCCGCCCTGGTCATCGGCGTGCCGGTGGGCTTTGTCAACGTGGTGGAGAGCAAGGAGCTGCTGCTCACCCTGGACGTGCCCCACATCGTGGCCCGGGGGCGGAAGGGCGGCAGCAACGTGGCCGCCGCCATCTGCAACGCCATGCTCTATCAGGCCAGCAACAACGCGCGGGAATAACGGGAGGGACGCACGATGACAGAGAGAGCGGTTCTGGCGGTGTCCTTCGGCACCAGCCACCGGGACACCCTGGAGAAAAACATCGCGGCCATTGAGGCCGAGCTGGCCGCGGCCTTCCCGGAGCGGACGGTGCGCCGGGCCTTTACCAGCGGCATGATTCTCCGCAAGCTGGCGGGGGAGGGCACCCACATCGACAACGTGCCCCAGGCGCTGGAGCGCCTGCTGGCCGAGGACTGTACCGACGTGGTGGTGCAGCCCACCCACGTGATGAACGGGGAGGAGTACCACAAGCTGCTGGCCCAGGCGGAGCCGTACCGCGCCCGCTTTGCCCGCATGACCTTCGGCCGCCCCCTGCTGACGGCGGCGGAGGACTACGCGGCCCTGGGCCGCGCCCTGATGGAGGCGCTGCCCACCCAGCGGGCGGACACCGCCGTGCTCTATATGGGCCACGGCTCGGAACACCAGGCCAATTCGGCCTATGCCCTGATGGAGTACACCTTCCACGATCTGGGGCGGAAGGACGTGGTGATCGGCACGGTGGAGGGCTACCCCGGCTTTGGGGAGGCCCTGCGTCGGCTGAAGGAGCGCCCACAGGTGCGGAGGGTGGAGCTGCGTCCCCTGATGACCGTGGCGGGGGATCACGCCAAGAACGATCTGGCGGGGGATGAGGAGGACTCCTGGCGGCGGCGTCTGGAGGCCGAGGGCTACGAGACGGCCTGCGTGCTCACCGGCCTGGGGGAGTACCCGGCAGTGCGGGCGCTGTTTGTGGAGCACGCCAGGCAGGCGGAACAGCTCCAGGCGGAAGCCTGTTGATATAGATCCGGGAGCCGGAAACGGGAAGACGGGTGCAAATCCCGCGCAGTCCCGCTGCCGTAAGAGAACAGTCGGTGCGCATGGGCCACTGGGGCGACCCGGGAAGGCGCGCAGCGGCGGAGACGCTCAAGCCGGAAAACCGTACCGGCTCCGAATTCACAGCCACCTACGAGCGATAGGAAAGGATGAAACACATGATGAATCAACGAAACACAAGGCTTCTGCGCACGGCGGCGGTGCTCGTCGGCCTGCTGGGCGTACTCACCATGAGCGCCTCGGCCATGCACATTGCCGAGGGCTACCTGCCGGTGGGCTGGGCCGCCGGCTGGGGCGTGGTATGCGTCCCCTTTGTGGTGGCGGGCTTCCTCTCCATCCAGAAGAAGGTCGCCCAGGCCCCCAAGGCTAAAATCCTGTTGGCGATGTGCGGAGCGTTCGCCTTCGTGCTCTCCGCGCTGAAAATCCCCTCCTTTGAAGGTTCCTGCTCCCACCCCACCGGCGTGGGGCTGGGCGCCATCCTGTTCGGGCCCATGACCATGGCGGTGCTGGGGCTGATCGTCCTGCTGTTCCAGGCCCTGCTGCTGGCCCACGGCGGCCTGACCACCCTGGGGGCCAACACCTTTTCCATGGCCATCGCCGGCCCCATCGTGTCCTGGGCGGTCTACAAGCTGCTGCGCAAGGCAAACGCCCCGGCGGCAGTGGCGGTCTTCGCCGCGGCCGCGCTGGGCGACCTGTTCACCTATGTGGTGACCTCGGTGCAGCTGGGCGTGGTTCACGGCGGCATTGGGAAATTCCTGATGATATTCGCCGTCACCCAGATCCCCCTGGCCATCGCCGAGGGCCTGCTGACCGTGGTGGTGTTCAACGTGCTGGAGAAGTACAGCCGGGAAGAGCTCCACGCCCTGTGCGTGCTGTAAGGAGGGAACCGGAATGAAGGTATGGCAGAAAAATCTGATCCTGATCGTGCTGGTGGTGCTGCTGGCGGCGCTGCCGCTGTGGCTGCTGCCCGACGCCGAGTTCGGCGGCGCGGACGGCCAGGCGGAGGAAGCGATCCTGGAGCTTCAGCCCGACTATGAGCCCTGGTTTGAGCCGATTCTGGAGCCGGCCAGCGGCGAGGTGGAGTCCCTCCTCTTCGCCCTCCAGGCCGCCATCGGCGCGGGCGTGGTGGGCTTCGTCCTGGGCCGCATCACCAAAAAGCCGGAGAAGAGGGAGCAGGGCTGATGGGAACCGACCGCTACGCCTATCAATCGCGGCTGCGGCGGATCTCCCCCATGCCGAAGCTGCTTCTGACCGGCTCGGCGCTGGTGCTCTGCCTGCTCTGCGACAGCGTAACGGTCGGCCTGGTCACCCTGCTGGCGATGTGGGGACTGGTTACCGCCCTGGGCGGGCTCAGCCCCCGCGTCTTCCTGCGGTTTCTGTGCGTCCCGATGGCCTTCCTGGCCATCGGATGCGTGACGATCCTGATCAACAGCTACCCCCAGGGCGCGCCGGTGCTACTTGCCGTGCCGGTGGGGGAGCGGCTGTGGGGCTTTGACCGGGCGGCGCTGCTCCGGGCCGGGCGGCTGTTCTGCAAGGCGGTGGGGGCGGTGGGGGCCATGTACTTCCTGGCACTGAATACCCCGGTGACCGATGTGACCATGGCGCTGGAGCGGCTGCACGTACCCCACCTGCTGGTGGAGCTGATGGAGCTGATCTACCGCTTTATCTTTGTCCTGACCGAGACCGCCTCCCGCATCCGCCTGGCTCAGGAGTCCCGGCTGGGCTATCAGGGGGTGCGCCGCTCCCTGTCCTCCCTGGGCACCCTGGCCTCCATGGTGTTTCTCCGGGCGTGGCGGAAGGCGGACCGGGTGTATACCGCCCTGGAGTCCCGCGGCTACAGCGGAAGCCTGGTCACCCTGTCCGGCGGCTATGCGCGGGGGGCGTGGCTCTACCCGCTGACGGCGGCGGTGGCGGCGGTTCAGCTGGCGGCATGGTATCTCGAGAGGAGCGTGATGGGATGATGGAGGCCGCGATTGAGGCCAGAGAGCTGCGCTATACCTATGAGGACGGCACGGCGGCGCTGAAGGGCATCAACCTCCGGGCCGAACGGGGAAAGATCACGGGCATCCTGGGGGCCAACGGGGCGGGCAAGTCCACCCTGTTTCTGAACCTCAACGGCGTGCTCCAGCCGTCCGCCGGGGAGATCCTGCTGGACGGCGCGCCGGTGAAGGGGGACCGGAAGGGCCTGACCGAGCTGCGCCGCCGGGTGGGTATCGTGTTCCAGGATCCGGACGACCAGCTCTTCTCCGCCGACGTGTACCGGGATATCTCCTTCGGCGCGGTCAACCTGGGCCTGCCCGAAGCGGAGGTGCGCCGCCGGGTGGAGGCGGCTATGGAGCGCACCGGAGTGTCCCACCTGCGGGACAAGCCCACCCACGCCCTCTCCTTCGGGCAGAAGAAGCGGGCGGCCATCGCCGGCGTGCTGGTCATGGAGCCGGAGGTGCTGATTCTGGACGAGCCCACCGCCGGGCTGGATCCCCAGGGGGTGAGCGCTCTGCTGGAGCTGCTGGCCAGCCTGCGGGACGGCCTGGGCATGACCATTCTCATGGCCACCCACGACATGGACGTGGTGCCCCTGTGCTGCGACTATGCCTATCTGCTGGGCGGGGGAAGCGTGCTGGCCCGGGGGACGCCGGAGGAGCTGTTTGCCCAGGCGGAGCTGCTGCGGGCCAACCACCTGCGCCTGCCCCGCATCGCCCACCTGATGGCGATTCTCCGCGACCGGGACGGCCTGGACGTGGCCCCGGTGGGCACCATTGGGGCGGCCCGGCGGGAGCTGCTGCGATTGTTGAAACAGGAGGAGTTATTGTGAAACGAGGCATTCTGTACGGCGTCGGGGTGGGCCCCGGCGATCCGGAACTGATCACCCGCAAGGCCCAGCGGATCATCGCCCAGGCGGCGGTGCTGGCGGTGCCTGACAAGGGCAGCGGAGAGAAGACCGCGCTGACCATCGCCGGAGAGCTGGCCGAGGGGAAGGAGATTCTCCTCTGCGACGCCCCCATGGTGCGGGACGAGGCAGCCCTGGACGCGGCCTATGAGGCCAACGCCGACCGGGTGTGCGCCCTGCTGGACGGGGGGAAGGACGTGGCCTTCCTCACCCTGGGCGATCCCACCGTCTACTCCACCTACCTCTACCTCCACCGCAAGGTGACGGCCCGGGGGTATGAAGCGGAGATCATCCCCGGCGTGCCCTCCTTCTGCGCGGTGGCGGCCCGGCTGGGCGCCGCCCTGTGCGAGAAGTCGGAGCGCCTGCTCATTGTCCCCGCCTCCCACAAGGATGTGGACGACTGCCTGGACGTGGATGCCAACCTGGTGTTCATGAAGGCGGGCCGGGAGATCGGCGCGCTGAAGGAGAAGCTGGCGGAGAAGGGCCTGCTGGAGCGGGCGTCCATGGTGGCCAACTGCGGCATGGAGGGGGAGGCGGTCTACCCCCGCTTCGCCGAGCTGACCGATGGCAGCGGCTACTTCTCCGTGGTGCTGGTGAAGAAGGGGGAAGAGGCTTGAACATCCGTATGACCGGCCTGGACTGGCGGAAGGCCCCCATCGGTCTGCGGGAAGCCCTCTCCTTCACCCGGAGCCGGGTGGTGGAGCTGGACCGGCTGCTCCGGGCGGCGGAGGGGGTGGAGGGCTGCGTGCTCCTGTCCACCTGCAACCGCACGGAGCTCTACCTCTCCTGCGCCTCCGGGGCGGAGCCGGAGCCGGGGGCGCTGCTGTGCGCGGCGGCGGGGCTGCCCTACGCCCCCTTCGCCGGGGCCTTCGTCACCCGCACGGGGGAGGAGGCCGCCCGGCACCTGATGGAGGTGGCCGGCGGCCTGCGCTCCCAGATCTGGGGGGAGGATCAGATCCTCACCCAGGTGAAGGGGGCGGCGGCCGCCGCCCGGGAGGCCGGCACGGCGGACGGGGTGCTGGAGATCCTGTTTCGCAACGCCGCCGCCGCGGGCAAGGAGATCAAGACCAAGGTGCCCCTCACCGGAGTGCCCCGCTCCGCGGCCCAGAGCGCGGTGGAGCGGCTGGCGCGGGACGCAGGGGGCCTGGAGGGCAAGCGGGCCCTGGTCATCGGCAACGGGGAGATGGGCCGCCTGTCCGCCGCTCTGCTCCACCGGCTGGGGTGCGCCGTCACCGTCACCCTGCGCACCTACCGCCACGGGGAGACCGTGGTGCCCGCCGGGTGCGCCGTGGCCCCCTATGAGGAGCGCTACGCCGCCATGAAGGGGGTGGACCTGCTCCTCTCCGCCACCACCAGCCCCCACTACACTATCTCCGCCCGGGAGCTGGCGGCGGTGGAGGACCACCCCCGCCTGCTGGCCGACCTGGCTATCCCCCGGGACATCGAGCCCGCCGTGGGGGAGCTGCCCGGCGTGACCCTCTACAACGTGGACTCCCTAGGGGTGGACACACGGCGGGAGGTGCCCGCCGCCGCCGCGGAGATCGTGGAGCGGCACCTGGAGCAGATGGCCCAGTGGGAGAACTACCGCTCCTGCCTGCCCGGCCTGGAGCGGGTGAAGCAGGCGGTGGCCGCCCGGGTACTGTCCACCGATCTGGACGGCCCGGAGGCCAGGGGCCTGGTGGAGCTGGCCGTGGGGCGGGCGGTGGACCTTCTCTCCGGCGCGCTCAAGGAGAACCTGACGCCGGAGGAGCTGGAGCGCTGCGCCCGCAAGATCGAGGTACATACCGCCGCCAAACCCAGGTGGCCCCTGCCGGAGCAGCGGCCCCTCCGCTTCCCACTGTTCGTCAATCTGGCCGGGGAGAAGGCGGTGGTCGTGGGCGGCGGGGCTGTCGCCTGCCGCCGGGCGGAGGTGCTCTCCCGCTTTGGCGCGGAGGTGACGGTAATCGCCCCCCGTTGTAAGAACCCGCCCCAGGGCATACAGTGGGAGGGGCGGCCCTATGCCCCCGGCGATCTGGCCGGGGCCGCTCTGGCGGTGGCCGCCACCGACGACCGGGCCGTCAACCGGGCGGTGGGGGAGGAGGCCAAGGTCCAGGGTATCCCGGTCAGCGTGGCCGACTGCCCGGAGGAGTGCACCTTCTTTTTCCCCGCCGTCTGTACCGGCGAGAATCTGGTGGCCGGGGTCATCGGCCGGGGCGACGACCACGCCCGCACCGCCCGGGCGGCCCGGGCTATCCGCAGCGCATTGGAGGGATTGGAATGAAGACCATACGTGTCGGCAGCCGGGAGAGCCGGCTGGCGGTGGTGCAGTCCGAGCTGGTGATGGACGCCATCCGCGCCGCCCACCCGGAGGTGGGGCTGGAGCTGGTGACCATGAAGACCACCGGCGACAAGATACTGGACCGCACCCTGGACAAGGTGGGAGGCAAGGGCCTCTTTGTCAAGGAGCTGGACGCCGCCCTGCTGGACGGCCGGGTGGATCTGACCGTCCACAGCTGCAAGGACCTCCCCATGGAGGAGGACCCCCGCATCCCCCTGGCGGGCTTCTCCCGCCGGGAGGACCCCCGGGACGTGCTGGTGCTGCCCCAGGGGGCGGAGGAGCTGGATCCCTCCAGGCCCATCGGCTGCGCCTCCGCCCGGCGGGCGGTGCAGCTGCGGGCGCTGTTCCCCGGCGTGGCGGTGGCCCCGGTGCGGGGCAACGTGCTCACCC